>Ga0307512_10004583_pt1 | contig 15059 bp, 21 predicted proteins | sample 14_EM_MG_FD_200267 | JGI IMG/M metagenome (GOLD analysis project Ga0307512, IMG submission 200267) | Populus trichocarpa ectomycorrhiza microbial communities from riparian zone in the Pacific Northwest, United States - 14_EM | ecosystem: Host-associated > Plants > Roots > Unclassified | place... | reverse complement strand
CTTTTGCACATAAATAAACTGCAGTGGGTCCAATACTTTGATTCCTCAAGACCTCAACGCCTGACCACAGGCCACTCACCTACTAGTACCCGTTTTCCGTTCACTCTCCATTTCTATGATGACTGCTACAGTCATTTATTCCACTCGAGGGGACCCACACACTCACAGCTACGGTCCCATGTCATCCCTTCACACCTCACCAACCGCGACCCTGGTGAACATCGCTCGCCGCACCAGGCGTCCATCCATCAAGTTCAAGATCCCTTGCGGTAAATCCAATATCCTCAATTCTGCGGTCGTCGATGCAGCCGGCCAGTCCCTCTACAAAATCTCAAGCAATTCGAAGCGCACGACCTTCGTCGCTTGCAAGAACAGTGTCGAGGTCGCCACCGTCCAGTGGGATCGTTCTAGTCCTCGGATGGTTTTTCGTCGAAAGAAAATGAAGTGTAAGGAGTGGTTACCGCTTGCAGGGCCCAGGACTGAGTACGAACCCGCTCCTCCTACTGCTTGCTGTCATTCTGAATCGGGACGTGATCTTGCCAGGTCCGAGTCTCGTGTACTCACGCACGGCGACTCCCAATTTAATTGGATGCAGAGGTCATCGTCATCCTCCGGCTACGTGTGTATCTGCTGCTACTAGGATAACTTGTTCGAGGGACTGATAGATCCGCTGCAGCTAATCCCTGCGAACCGATCCGGTCTCGCCGTTGCACGTTGGCACGTCAGCTCCCGTTCTGATGACCTTGATCTGGAGATATTCCAAGAGGCGCTGGTGGAGCCAGGCCTTCTGGAGGCCATTGTCCTTTCTGTCGTACTGCTACGATCCGGACAGTGTCTTGGTGACACCGCGGCGATGAGCATCTTGAAACAAGTAGTGCCACTACAGTACGGCTCCTTTTCAGGTGGAGCTATTGTCACAACAGCAGATCAAGTTTTTTTCGGACACAGCTAAATTTTTTTTCGAAGAGACAACCAATTCGTTTTGTATTTTTTTTTTCGCTTTGTACTAGTATTCGTCTTCAGGGAAGCGCAAACTAGTTATATATCCCCTTATGTTTGCTCTCAATAGTAACCATGTATTGGCAATACCCGACTGATTCGTTCTTCCCAAAATTGCGTTTCGCACTGAACTCTTGTGCTACTGTACTACATCTTTTACGAATCGCCATTTCTATACATCAACAAGATCCGGGGGTGGGTGCATTAGTTTGGGTGTGCGCAAATCGATGGTCACGACATTGTCATGACCCAAAGAGCGACCTAGAGGCACCCAAACAACAGGAAGGGGTCGGTGCTTGGATGCCTGCAGACCTCGTCGCCCGCATCATACAATTCCCCAAGGACGCAACATCATCATGGCAACGCAGAAGAGCGGAGAGATTTTTTCCCCCAACCGAAGCCAACAGTCTTCAAGTTATAATCAGTGATGTCGCGTTTACTTTCATGTGCAAAAAGCGCCACATACATATACGCACATGTTCGGATGAAAACTGAGACTCGAAAGGTCGACAACAAAGCACTCCTGGCCACAAAATGTGATCAATAGTCGATAGATTGCGATGCGCTTAATAGGGCCTATAAATGCACCAACCTGACCCTGGCGATAGCAACTATCCAACAACTCGAAACCGCGAAATTCGTCACAGAGATCGCGGTCAGAATTTCACAGGTTTGAGTCAGGCATGTATCGAGATGCCTCCCGGCCAACTTGAATCCCCTGAAGTTGGCTTCGTGGGTCGCCCACACAGGAGATGTTATCCTGAAGTTGTCGCTGCTGTTGAGTGCATATGGGATAAAGAGATCAATCTCCTCACCACGCGAGATGAAATCAACTCCTTTACATTTCCATCCTCGGCCCCCTCCCCTGCATTGCTTAAGATTGCAAGGTTGCAGTGATGGAAACCTGACAGTTTACTGGTTGTTGTTGAACGCTGGCGCAGCGCCGCACTACAACGGTTGAAATGCGTGCCGTACTTACACATGACACGATGGCCTGATCGAGTTAGAACTCGCTATTCAGAGAACCAATGACCCGGGCAACAAAGCAGTGTTGAGGGTGCGGCCTCTATGAAGGGACGTGTGCCATTCTCGGCAGAGTGACCTTTTGTTCAAGGTTAGCCCTTAGCAACCGGAATTCCCCTCAAGGTTTGCGCCCGATAACCTTGTTGCGATGACGGTAGACAATTGGAGCGGCGAGCCTGGTGAGCGCAGATGGCAGCGATTGGCAGTCCGATCGGTGGAACACGTGCCATGTTTGTGCTCATCTGATCATTTCAATTTCATCCATTCAGCGTACTCTACGCCCATCAGTGTTCAGAACCGTCACTTGTTCATCATCGACTCGGAACGAGAAAAGAACAGCGATGGCTGGCCTTTCATTCTATAGACAGCAGAGTCACGTCAGTCTAGCTAGAAATACGCATCGTTGCGCAACTCAGACTTCACGATTACTGTAGTGGACACCAACTTGCTTCGAATCGATAACCAATCTGTCCAAGAACGGATATGTCACCCACAGGCACCTTTTGTCTTCTGCCCTTTCTCTGGGACTGTTCTGGTACTATTAATTGCCACTCTTTTTGCACACAAAAGAACTGCCGTGGGTGACGGTGGGTCCAATACTTTGGTTCCTCCAGCCCTTTACGCCTCCACAGGCCACTCCCTTACCTGCTAGTAATCCTGTTCCGTTTACTCTCCGTTTGTGTGACTACTTCAGCTACTTATTCCACTCGAGAGGACCCACACACTCACAGCTACGGTCCCATGTCATCTCCTTACACCTCACCGAACGCGACTCTGGTCAACATCGCTCACCGCAAAGGGCGTCCATCCGCCAAGTTCAAGATCCCCTGCGGTAAATCCAATATTCTCAATTCAGTAGTTGTCGATGCAGCCGGCCAGTCCCTCTACAAAATCACAAGTAATTCGAAGCGCACGACTTTCGTCGCATGCAAGGACAATGTCGAGGTCGCCACCGTCCAGTGGGATCGCTCTAGTCCACGGATGGTTTTTCGTGGAAAGAAAATGAAGTGTAAGGAGTGGTTACCGCTCACAGGGCCCGGGACTGAGTACAAACCCCGCTCCTCTTACTGCTTGCTGTCCTTCTGAATCGGGACGTGACCTTACCAGGTCCGAGTCTCGTGTACTCACGCACGGCGACTCACAATTTAATTGGGTGCAGAGGTCATCATCGTCCACCTCCGGCTACGTATGTATCTGTTACCGCTAGAATACGAGGGACTGATCGATCCGCCGCAGCTAATCCCTGTAAACCGACCCGGCCTCGCCGTTGCACGTTGGCGCGTCAGTTCCCGTTCTGATGACCTTAATCTGAAGATATTCCAAGAAGCACTGGTGGAGCCGGACCTTCTGGAGGCCATTGTCCTTTCTGTCGTGCTGGTACGATCCGGACAGGCTCTTGGTGACACCGCACAGGCGATGAGCGCCTTGAACGAAGTATATAGCTCCGCCTGCACGGGGGGCGTTGTCTCAACAGTATCTCACGTTTTCGGACGCAGCTGATTTTTTTCGAAAGCGTTTAAACATAATCCATTCGTTTTGTATTTTTAGCTTTGTAGTTTTCTTTCTTTCTTTCTTTCTTTGAGCATTTATTATGGTGATTACAGGTCTACTTAGTAGCTACTTGGTAGTTAGCTTTGTAGTTTTCGTCTTCAGTGAATCACAAATTATGAATCTCTTTGCTGAGCAAAATACTTGCACTTAATTTATGATAACCTTATTATTCACACATTCGGCAATACCCGACTGATTCGCTCTGCCCAAGCTGGCCCCAAGGGCACGCTTCGTGCTGAATCCTTGCGCTACTGAATTACATCTTTCACGAAACGCCATGTCCATGTTTCAACGCGATCCGAGGGCGGGTGCATTCCTTGGGGGTGACAGGGTTTCTGGACAGGAGATCCGTGACCAGAACGGTGCGCTCAACATGGCGATTTTCCTACACGATCTCTAACTCAAGTGCTAACTTCAGTGGTCGCGGCACAGACCATAGCTAATATTGTAAAAAGTTCCCTTGGTCCATTGGGTCTTGATAAAATGCTGGTAGACAATATCGGGGTACGTGGCATGTTCTTTTCATGTGGACTTCCGCCATATAAGAACTGTTTGGATACCCAGGAAGTCACGATATCAAATGACGGCGCCACCATCCTTTCTCTCCTTTCTGTAGAACATCCCGCAGGCCGTATCTTTGTAGATCTCGCACAAAAACAAGACAAAGAAGTCGGTGATGGTACGACTTCTGTCGTGATCATCGCCGCCGAGCTGCTGCGCCGTGCAAACGAGCTCGTAAAAGCGAAGATTCACCCCACCACTATCATCACGGGATACAGACTTGCGTGCCGCGAGTCCGTACGGTTCATGCAAGATCAGTTGAGCGTGAAGGTGGACCACCTAGGTCGGGATGCACTGATAAATGCCGCGAAGACGAGCATGGCGAGTAAAGTCATTGGGCCGTGAGTCTCCACCTTACAGATCGCTTTGTATTCACGTTACTTAACCCTGAGTCAGTGACGATGATCTATTCGCACCCATGGCGGTAGATGCCATGTTGGCCGTCAAGACCGTTAATACTCGCGGCGAAACGAAATACCCTGTTAAGGCCGTGAATGTCTTGAAGGCTCACGGACGGAGTACTCGGGAATCTCTCTTTGTACAGGGCTATGCGTTAAATTGTACCGTTGCTAGCCAAGGTGTGTCTATTTCATCGCGATGCGTGTTTACGGAGATGTCCAACACATCTCCAGCGATGAAGACGCGGATAACTAACGCCAAGATTGCTTGTCTCGACATCGACCTCCGAAAAACGCGCATGCAGTTAGGTATTCAGATCTTGGTTGATGACCCAGAACAACTTGAAGAGATTCGCAAGCGGTAGCTAAAAGCTTTTATCCTCCGTGAACCATACTAACTATCCCACCAGGGAGTCGGAAATCACGCTTGAGAGGATCCGGAAAGTTCTTGGTGCCGGTGCAAATGTCGTGCTGACTACCAAGGGAATCGATGATCTTGCATTGAAAGAGTTTGTAGAAGCTGGTGCCATGGCCGTTCGTCGGTGCAGAAAGGAAGACCTTCGCCGCATTGCCAAGGCCACTGGTGGTCAGCTTGTCTCAAGTTTGGCCAACCTCGAGGGAGAGGAAACGTTCGAGGCGAGCTACCTTGGCACAGCAGAAGAGGTCGTGCAGGATCGCATCTCGGACGATGAACTCATCCTTGTAAAGGGCACGAAAGTGGTCAATTCCGCTTCCGTCATCCTCCGCGGGGCTAACGATTACATGCTTGATGAGATGGAAAGGGCGTTGCATGACACGTTATCTATAATCAAGAGAACACTGGAAAGTGGGAGCGTGGTGCCTGGTGGGGGTGCGGTGGAGTCGGCGCTGAGCATATATCTTGAAAACTTTGCTACAACCTTGGTAAGTTCTTTCCGTCAAACCTACACGTTGACGCATTTGAGATGATGATGATGATGTCACACCCACAGGGCTCGCGGGAACAATTGGCCATTGCGGAGTTTGCCAGCGCGCTTCTCATCATCCCGAAGACCCTCGCGGTGAATGCGGCCAAGGATGCGACCAATCTCGTAGCCAAGTTGCGTTCTTATCACAACGCGGCTCAGAACGCCCCCGCGGGAGACCCAAAGAAGGTCCTCTTACGGTATGGACTGGACCTGCTGCAGGGCGATGTGCGAGATAATGTCACTGCCGGCGTCCTGGAACCGACCGTCAGTAAGGTTCGCAGCCTCAAGTCTGCATTTGAGGCGGCCGTTTCGTTGTTGCGAATCGATGACGCCATCCAAGTCGCGTCAGGTAGATCCTCTCACCAAATTGACTCGAACGTTGGGCGCTGATGAAAGTTTTTGCAGAGCAAAAATCGGGACCTGATGGCCACGGTCATTAGAGATGGGAGTAGCACATGTAGTATTGCCACAAGTAAAGGATTGAACAACGAGGTTTACTATCTTGTGCGTGAGCTGAGCGTGAGCACTGTCCCAAGCAAAAGCAAGTTAAGCGCTGTGCCACAAAGGACGCGTACGTCACGTGCTTCTGGGTTACACGGGTTGATTTAGGCGCACACCACTGCAAACCTCGCGACTTTCGACCACTCCCGGACCCGTTCTGCGGTCAGCTGCGCCTTTCTCATCCATCTCTGCATTCAGTGACGACAAATCTTGCGGTTTCTTATCGCCTTCTCAAGTCTGAACGCGTCTCGCGCACCGCCTCGAACGCATGCAGTCCCATCAAGCCGAATCTCCTCCAACCTACTTGCCCTACCTTTTCAAGCGCTTCAGCTCTCTCATTTGGGCATGCCTCGATGCCGATCTCCACAAGTCCGCCATCTTTTACGCGGAGCGCTATTTTGCGCTGGATCACGGAAATCACGACGCACGACACCTGTACGCGACCGTCATGCTGCGAGCCAACCAGCCTCATTCAGCGTTGCATCTCGTGAACCTTCCCCAAGATCAGCGATGCAACGGATGCTTAGAAATCAAGTCCAAGTGCTGCTCAACGTTGGGGAGGCATCGACAGGCGCGGGAGGCGTTGGAGGATATTTTGAAGCACGCTGCTGAGGTCCCGTCGCGTGCGTCCTTTCTTCTCAATATGTGCGAGTGTGCCTGACATTCCTGACCTCCTCCCTCCCACAGTGTCACAAGAACAGCGAACGGCGCGGACCTTTCCCGAAGAGGCTGTGCTACACTGTCGGTCTGGACTCACCGCACTGAGGGGCAACCTACCTGACCAGGCCCGTGGCAGCCTGCTCCGAGCTTTGGCCCTCAATCCTATGACCTGGGAGGCTTTCGAGGGCTTATGTACTTTAGGTAAGTGCACGTCGGATCTTTCGCCCTACTTTGCTAATTGTCCGGTTTGCCTCGCAGGTTCCGTACCAGAAATCGAGGAATTGTTCCCTTCACGGCCTCCACCAATTAAACGGACTTCCCCAGATGAACAGCTGATAACGAAGACTACACAGCCTCCACGTCCGACCGCCACTGGTGCAGGTTTCTTCACACCTGACACGGGCAACGCCGGAAACCTGTTCCGAAGACAGGAACCTGTCCGAATGGGACGATTAGGTCCTCGAGATTCCATGTGGGCTGGGGCATAATTTTATCCGTTTCAAAACACTAATATCACATACATGAAGGTTGGCCGATGACACGGTCTCACACCTGCCCGAAGTTTCCATTCTCCAAGCTCATCAGCGCGCCAAAGGCGCTGTCATGCTCGCCTCTCGCGCGCTCTCTTCTGCGGATGAGGGTGGGCCTGCTCCTAAAAAGTTACGCCCGACGACCCGTGGGGTCGAGAAGGCATCCAAGTCGGTGGCCGCAGGGGACGACGCACGCTCAAAAAAGGCACGCGCACGCCCGGCCTTGACTCTTGTTAACCTCTTCTCATCTGCGGGCCGCCGTCCTCAGGCCACGGCGACGTCCTCCAGGCATGTGCCGGCAGCCGGCAATCGGTCCGAACGAGATGGGAATGCGCCAGGCGGGGGCACACGGCGAAGCGCGCGATTGATGAGCACTGGAACGAAGCCCCCAATACCGAGCAAGGTCGGTGGTCCCGTTGGTGACAACCGGGCTAAAAAAAACTTTATTGCTTATATGACGCATCATGTTTCAGCCACCACCAGTCCGAGACCGACGTCGGCCTCGCACACGGACGCGGTCGCAGTCGACGGACTCTGAGGATGAGCCCTCTCCCAGCGGAGACGCGGCACATTCGCAATCGCCCCGGTCAATAGCGCAATCCCCTCGATCAGACACCTCACCAGCGCCGAGCAACTGGACGGCATCACAAGAGCAGGCAGCCCAGGAAGCGTACGAAGTCGAACTCGCAGACCAATACATTTACGACCTCATGCGATTATTCGCCAGTGCCACGAGGGCGTTGGCAATGTACAATACGGCACTTTGTATGGAAGAGTTGGACAAACTACCACATGTTCATCAAAGATCCCCGTACGTGATGGCCATGGTTGGGAAAGCGCACTACGAGCGGACCGATTACACATCTGTACGTACTCATCTGTTTAGTGTCCGATGTTGCCCATCCGTGTGAACTCACATTAACGTCACGTGGTTACACAGGCGGAACGCGCATTCCAGGCAGTGAGGGCACTGGATCCATATAGGCTGTGGGACATGGAGGTGTATTCGACCTTATTATGGCACCTACAACGGACAGTGCAATTGTCTTTCCTGGCACAGGAACTGCTCTCGATCGAACCACGTTCCTCGCAGGCGTGGATAGCGATAGGGAACACGTTCTCGTTGCAGAAGGAGCGTTCCCAAGCGTTAACGTGCTTTCGGCGTGCCCAGCAACTGGACCCCACCTGCGCGTACGCGTTCACGCTTGCGGGGCACGAGTTCATTGACGAAGACCTCGACAAGGCCATCCTGTCGTTTCAAATGGCGCTTCGCGCAGACGCGCGGCATTATAACGCTTGGTATGTATATACCCCTTATCACCTTCCGATGTCAATTTCCCAAACAACACGTGGCTCCCGCTCGGGGTAATGCACGCTTATCATGCGCGTGTGTTTCTATACAGGTATGGCCTCGGGACATGCTATCTAAGGAAAAGCAAAATCCGTATGGCGGAGTATCATTATCGGAAAGCTGCGGAGATTCACCCTAATAATGCGGTGTTGCTGGGCTGCGTAGGCATGGTGGGTAGATGGCTGAGCGGGCGCTCGACTTTTGTTTTTCTTATGTGTGGCGCTGAACGGAAATGCTCGTTAGGCCGTAGAGAGGCGCGGGGACCGAGAAGAAGCCCTTGGGCTGTTCAACGAGGCAGTAAAGTTGTCTCCGGATAATGCCCTGGTGCGTTATCGGCGAGCGAAAATGCTTATCTCTATGAAGCGATATAAGGTGCGTGTGGAGCCACTTGAGTCATGACGATCTCCGAACGTGTGCGTTGACGCATTTTTTTTTCACTCCGCTGATTGATAGGCTGCCGTGAGAGACCTAGAATTCTTGCGTGACTCGTCCCCAGAAGAGTCGAACGTTATCTTCCAGCTCGCTCGAGCTTACCGGTTGATCGGAGATGAAGTCAAGTCTGCACAGATGCTAGCTGTGGCGAGGGACGTATCCCCGAAGAGTGCTAAAAAGATTCAAAAACTAATGGAGACGGTCAAGGATGAGGAAGTGGGAGACGAGAAGATGGACCAGGGTTGAGCGCTGAGCGCGTGGGATGTGCGAAATCGCTCGAGTGTATTGGTTTTGTTATGGACATTGCGAACAATGATGCATCATGATGTATAAAACACGTCAGATTACCCTTTGCGCTCTCCTCGGCTTAGAAGCAATATGCTTTGCTCAATTGTTGCGTTTTATGACGAGGAACGACAGGGACGCTGAAACAACAACAAAGAGGGGCGGCGGAATGACGAACGAATGAGCACTTTCGGAGGTTCGGATTGGCCGAAGCCGATCCCTGGCCGACGGAGGTAAGTCCCAGGACCCGGGAAATTGGCGTTGAAGACGTGACAGGCGAGGAGTCACTTGGTTGGCAATATAAGGGGCGCATGACACCCGCTCCTTTTTCACTCGACTCCCCCACCTACTTGCTCCACTCGACCTCGACTACCAAATGCACCATTGACCGTCCTCTTGTTTACAATCTCTCCCCCTCGACTTGAATCCCGTCCCCTGTCCCCTACTCCCACAGACAGAGACGGCGGAGGTTCCCAATCACCACCAGCATGGTTGACAAGCACGCCCGAAAATCAAAGCACGGCACCATCCTTTTCGAACCCTTCATCGTATACCGCATACACCGCTAAAACACAGACGGCTACCCCATCATCTGCATCTTCATCTCGTGAGTTGTCGGGTCCTCCCCTCGCCAACATGCTCCTTTCTCAATTCACCTCTGCGTGCGTTTAGTTTCCCAACTTCAGCAACTTCAGTCTCCCTTCTCGTATCGCTTTTCAATGTCGTCCGAGAACCATTGCTTGTCCAGAGTCACCCGGTCCAAGCTAAGCTTGGCTATTGGCGGAGGCGCCAAGGACAGCCACAGCTTGCACCGCTGGGTGCTCTTAAAAAACTCGATTACCCGTTCGCAGCCTCACAGCTCATTCTCCTGTAGCCCCAACAATACTTCTGCGTTACTCCCCACCTTCCACTCTGATGCAAGCGACGAAGATGAGGAGGTTTGTTTCGACGAAGAACACGACTCTTTCATCTATCCCGATGCCCACCAGCTCCTCGACAGCCCTTGTAGCGTGAACGAGGACAGCTCAGAGAAACAATGGTTTGACTCGCTTTTGGAGTCGCTCGAACACGAGGACTCTGATGACTCGCATGAACCTCTTCTTCATGTCGGCGACGACGATGATGACGAGGATGACTTGGCTCCCCTCACACCCTCAGCTTCTCCTTTATCTTCCACCGATGATCTCGGCCACCCCGTGTATAATAATACTCCTATCCCTATGCCATACCCTGTTGTCTATCCACCATACAATCCCCCACTGTTAAGTCCCCTCGAGCTCCAACCGCTTAATACCTCCCTTGACACTATCTATCCACCATTCAACGTTGCGCTACCTTACAATGACGTCGATGACATGGACGATTTGCCCGTGCCGGACACGGTCGAGGATCTGTCGGACGACGAATCGGATGTGGTCTCCGTCCCAACCCCAGATACACCCTCCCCGTCGATGTCACTCGTCGACGCGAGTGCGCGGTCTTCGGAGCGCGCGCGGCGCCATGTTGTCCCACAGGTGTACGTTAGCGCGGATGAACCCTATTTTCGTCACGGTTTAGAGCTCGACCCTCTCCCATTCGCCCATGATTCTGCTAATCCTTCCCTCGTATTTGAAAGTGTCTACCCCCAAGAGTGCTAGTGCTAGTATCGGACTAGACGCTTACCTCTCGGTCTCACTCTACTGTACATATCTCATATCTGCATGCTTTCCTTCCCCCTCCATCCCCCTCCGCATTTTCGTTTGTTCTATCTGTCTCTCTTCCCTCTGCTTTCTTGTCGTTGTCATGTCATTATTCTGTGCTTCATCCCCGGGGAAATCTTAGGTGCCAATTGTCGGTTCTGATGGTTGACGTGCGTTGCCCGCGCGACTCGCCGCATGTTTGCGATGCCAAAGGATCTCGAAACCCGATTGTTGGCCGCCGCCTTGGCGGACCAAACAAGCCGTAATAGGTAAGCAACGATAAGACTATTTTCAGCTCCGATCTCAGATCCGGAGTTTACCTCTGAGTCCTGTGGGTGCATCCCTGGCCCTGGAACAACTCGTCAATGATTTCATGACTCCCGTCGAGTGAGACCAATCCTTGTGGTGGTGGTGGGGTTAATGCGAGTGGTGACGCAAGGGACGCACACAAGTAGCTCCTAAATCCTGTTTGGCCTCCCCTCCGGAAATCCGCGGGATCAAAAAATTGCACAAACTCGCGCGAGGCTGGGACACAGACGGACAATGCCGTGGTCTGCGTCCTCGCACGTCCGTCCGTGCGGGATTTCCTCCATCGGGGAAACGGGGACCAATTTGGCGAGGTCGTTGACGTACTGTGTTACCGTACTGTGCCCGTCCGTGTGTACAAACAAATACAAATACCAAACCCAATTTTTTCGATGACTAAGCAAGGGGCGGATTATCCAAGGCCCCTGTGACGGCATTGGCACTCTCGAGCTCCCTCTCTTGGTGTGTTGGGGTTGGGGACTGGTATTGATGTGGGTACCCGTACCGAGCCCATCCCTCGCCACCACCACCGCCCCGGTTGTTATCCGCTGAGCCGTGATTCCGAGGCAAGGCATGGATGTGGCCGTGTGTGGAGTGTTCTGATCTGCCAGCATGGCAGGGCGCGGGGTTGTGACGGACACAGCACAATAGTACAGCCTGACAGGCCGCCCCACACACATAACCCCTCTCATATGACCCAAACAAACATTCTATTCTTTTCTATACATACGGTGGGTGCGTGGTACATGCCTAGCCTATCAGAAAAGTCCCTCGAGTCACATTTTGGGGATTGTGTGCTCCCGTGTCCGTAGTGATTGCCGTACAAGTCTTAGCCTCAGGGTGTATGTGGGTCAGGTCAGCCCCCATCAGAGAATCATTTGGGGTGTGGGGTGGGGTAAGGGGATGGGGGTTGTGTATTGGTTTTGGGTATTGGTCCGGTGCACGCTTCCCGGCACCCAAACTTGTGCCCCCGTTTCGACACGCTCTCTGTCTCTCGCTCGGTTCCGGGAATTGACGGCCGGGGTGGGTGGGGGATAAATGATAATGCAATAATGGATGGCAACTTCCGTGTCTCCCGGACTCGGAACTGCCGCGCTGGCGCTCTGGCGGGCTGGATTGGCAACTGGGCAATCGTACGACCCTGCTTGGGCCGAGAAGGTGTGCTGTAGTGGTGCGCTCTCAGGCTTCCTGAGCCATTGCACACGACGCAAACCATCCTTCCAATGGCGTTGTCAGCGCAGTTCGTAAGTCGCGTGCGAGTCGTCGGTCAAACAGTTCTGACTCGACAAGAAAAGCAATTCATCATATCGTACTGTGGATATTGTATTGTACGCGGGGCGGCGCGGCTGAGGAAGGGGGAGGCGCGGCCGAATGGCTCTCGGCCCTCAGCCTCAGACTCAGCCTCGGCGCTCAGGCTCGTCCCTCTCCCCTCCACGAGCAGTGCTGGACATTTTTGTGGAATTGCAATATTGCAGCTTACTGTAATTCACCTACTGCGGCCCCCTGTCGGCGTTTGTATTTTTTTTTTTTCGTCCACATCCACCGCAGTTGGACAAGACGGTGGCGAGGGTCGGTCGGTCGGTCTAGGTCAACTGCTCTAGTGGTTGTCCTGTCCTTGCCAAGCGCCCCAGTGGCAGGAGGGAAAAGGCGCCGTCAAATTATCGGGTTACGTTCCGGCGTCTGACTAGCGCTATCCCGCCCGACCGACTCCGACCACATAACCCACAGATGGTAACTGCCCAAGAGGGATATGTGAAGGGTGGTGGGGTAAGAGTATCTGAATGGAAGGGCGTAAGAGACAAAAAGGAGGTGACACGAACGTTGATGGATTGCGTGCTTCGCGGGAAGGAATGGAGATAAGGTGCGGGTGTTTTGTGTTGGGGGATGGGGGATCTGAATGGGATTGCTTGCTATGGGGCGCATATTGAATAATGGTCATGAAACCACAAACCTTCCCTCCTCCGTCCGCATCGAGTAACCGTTATCTATGCAGGTTCCATACGACGATGACGATAAATGTGGGAAAAAGGACTGGCGTAAGGTTGAGTCAAAGAGGCCGCCACGAGGGTTCTGGACAAAGTGAGCTCATTGTGCGCCATGATTGCAGTGGTATGTTGCTTTTGCCTGGCGTCCTAATCTAACGGCAATGTGTTGCCACAGTAGCGATACGACCGATCCCTCCCCGAACATCGCCCGCTTAGCTTATCGGCAATTTCCCCTCTAAATCATAGGGGTTGTGCAAGCATGGGGAGATTGTAAAGTCGAGTGTGGAAAGGAAGGTGGAATGAATCTACTCAAACTCAAAAACAGATCTGCAACGTCTTGGAATGATTCGCCTCCAACTTATTTCTTAGGCCTCAAGCTCACACAGCGTGGCCAATCGCATTCAGAAGAACAAATGCGTGCGATTCCCCATCCATCGCATGAATGATGATGACGATGATCTTTTACGCAAAACAAGGAAGAGAGTGGAGGCATTTAGCCCCTTGTTGGTGGTGGTTTCCTTTTCGCGAACGCTCTCACGAGATTACACCACAAGCTCAAGGACAAGGCAATGATCGCTTTTGGGGAAGGGCGTGTGAGGACCCATGACCGGACGACCATATTCGATGGCTTTAACGAGAGAAGACCTCGGGTTATTCACGGAGGAACCTGCCTGGCCCCCTTCCAACCAATTTGATTACGTCCCCACCGTGTCCTCTAATAGGTTGTGACCTTGCGACCATGAATTGAGTATGCTGTATTCGGAGGGCGCAGATGACGCAAAGATAGGAAGACCTGGCCCGTCCTTCGTGCTTCGTGATGGACCGTGCCAATTTAGGCAGGGTCGCAGTGGAATCGTCAGGTCCGTTCAGAAAAAGGCATATTTCCCAGTGTTGATGGTGGGCATCCTAGTACGCAGAAGATCTGATTGAAACTGACTCGACGCCAACCTTGACTCGTATCATATACATATATCATGATCCCTGAGTGGGACTTTGTCGGCGCTAAAAGGGGTGGTGGTGTGAAAGGACAAAGTAGTATCATCACAATACGATGTTTTCCAGCATTTCATTGGTACGGCCTCCGAAGAAGAAGCGCGTTGGGTGTTTTGCGCCCGTTTGTCGGCGCAGCCGCTGAAGAAAAACGCACGTTCGACGAACCGAATCCCCCAATTACCAGTACTCGTAAAAGGTCGCGTCATTCATACGTTTACGGCTCTGTTTATTTTTTTGGTCGTGCTTTTTGTGAAGCAGGGACAGAAGCGCATCATCGTCATCGAGTCACGTCTAAGTGTGAGTCGCAATCCTTCCTTCCCCCCTTTACCCTCTCCTTCGAGAAGAGAATGCCGAGGGAGCGGACGACGCCCTTTGAGCGCCATCACCGGAATTGTCGGCGCTTACGCAAACGGCGACCTACCCCAGGAATTCGAGTGGGCACGCAGGGCACGGCAGGACACTGATAATCGTGTCACCAGACTTCATATCTGAGCGGGCAAGTACGGGCCCAGGCCCAGCCCAACCAGGGTCCCCTCCAACCCCTTGCACGCGCGGACCTCACCTCCAGACGGACACACTTCTGTTTCGAAGAAGGTGAGCTATAAGGAACTTAGGGTTTAACCTCTCAGCAGAAGTTCCTCACGATTTTTTTTTTTCGAGAAGATGATGTACGACGATATATCGGGCTTATAACCCCGCGTGACACGATTTTGCTGCGTGCGTGCGGTAGTACTATAGTGTAAGGCGGTTATTTTCGACCTCTCGGTTAATACAATTTTGTTCTGGCCACTCCTCCATCAAAACTTGTCCGTTTTTTTTGAAATAAAGTGCATTCGGATCGCATTCAAAAGTAGAACA
>Ga0307512_10004581_pt1 | contig 15071 bp, 23 predicted proteins | sample 14_EM_MG_FD_200267 | JGI IMG/M metagenome (GOLD analysis project Ga0307512, IMG submission 200267) | Populus trichocarpa ectomycorrhiza microbial communities from riparian zone in the Pacific Northwest, United States - 14_EM | ecosystem: Host-associated > Plants > Roots > Unclassified | place... | reverse complement strand
AACAAGCTCGTCGAACAAGATGAGACATCAGGGTCAAACCCCGGAGATAACGACGACGACGAAGACTTCTTCTCCCTTAAACGTGCCGACCATGACCTGCCCACAGATCTAGTCGGACACTCTGACTTTTCAAAGCGCAAGATTCGGATGATGAAATCGAAGAAGGCACTGGCGAAGGCCGGACCCAGGGGAACGAAACTGGTGTTCGACGATGACGGGCAGGCGCATCAGTTATATGAGTTTAAGGAGGTGAAGGATGTTGATGTGGAGCGTGACGGTGCGGAGTTTATGGAGAAAGAGATTGGGAAGATGCAAAGAGCCGATCTGGATGATAAGGCGGTTGCGAAGGAAAAGAAGAAGGAGAAGAAAAGGAAGAGGAAAGAAAGGGAGCAAGAAGAGGTGGGTCTAACAATAATATTATTCACGATTTTGCGGGTTTACCGAACTCAATGGTCTTGCCTCCAGCGTGGTGAGGATGGGGAATATGATGGCCCTATCGTTGCTCCTCCTTCAGACAACGACGGCTACGTTTCCCCGGTGTTCCGTCTCCAATCGGAGTCAGAAGACGATCGAATACATTTCACTGTCCCGCCGAAGAAAAAGTCTCGGAAAGCTCCCGTTACGCTGGAGGAGGAGGAAGAACTTGCACTCAAGCTCTTACGACGATAAAGATCCGTACTCATCGCTTTTGATATCACGCGTATCGATCGTTCGTGTATACTGTACATCTACCGGTAATACAACATATCCTCCGGGGTCCTACCTAGGAATCTGAAACGTCATACAAGATTGTGGTCTGAAAATAATGTCACCTTCCCTGCTTGACCAGGGTCGGCTTCGGTGGGCGGCGTTCCAGCTCGTTCTCCGAGTCGTTTAAGTCAGTGAAGCCGTCAATATCAAAATTCTCGCCTCCGGAATCCTTCCCAGCCACAGCGGGAACTCGCTTGGTGGTACCCTTTGAATTCTGGGGTTTCTTGGGCGGCTTACCCCGAGGTCTCTTGACTGTTTCACCTTTCGTTACCCGAGTGCGGGGTGTCTTCGCTGGAACGGGTACCAAGGGTACATCTTCCATCGGATCGTCGCTCTGCGCCCCGGCTTCGATGGCATCTTCTTCGCGGTCAGATACTTCTAACTGGGGTGCTTTACCACCTTGATGTCTTCGGTAACAGCCGCGAATGACATTTCCCCAAAGAATGTAAGACTTGCAGGACCTACAGCTGCCTCCCCGTGGCAGCAATCCAGAGGATTGCGGAAAATCAGACGAGAGGAAGTCGGTTGCCAGACAAGCTAGGTGTGAGACCGCTTTACAGTCTCCAGAGGGACAGAGGGCACCCTTTAGAGGTTCCTATAGACGCAATGGGTGTGGGACATCGGGTGAAGGTGAATGTGACGCACTGAGTGGTAATTTCCAACCGGCTTTGAGCAGATCGTGCACTTGGGGTCGCGAAGGATAGTTCTAATTAAGGAACTTTTCTGCATGTGCTGGACAGAAAACTGGCCTATGCGATCCTCAGCCGAAGCCAAACCTGTGGTGATGTGCACTTTCTTACCATCCGTAACGTCAATAGGTCCGACTCTCCCGGATCCGGGTAAACCAGACTTCCCATCTACACCTTCGTACTCCTCCGTGAAGGTCATCCCTGCAGGGAGCGGCTGCGACACAGTCGCCTCGTCCCACGCCTTCTTTGACGTGCTTGTAAAAAACTTGACGTGGAGTGGCCACATGTTATATGGATGCGCGGTCATCATTGTTTTTGCCACCCTAAAACGTGCAGGCGAACGTGTAAGGCAGCAAGCATATGAGGGTCTTTGACAAATATTCCGCACGCACAATACATTCTTCTTCAAGCTCCGGTGCTCTCTTGTGAAGAGAGATTTTCCGGATGAATTGCGTAGGTGTCTAGATATGTGAGGGTGCTGCCAGGCCCATTCAAATTGGAGCGCAGCGAGTTTGGAAGGGAAGCCGTGAACGATCATTTGCATCATCCATGGTCGGTTCTTGGACGTCTTCCATGCCCCTTGAGAGATCTCCCCATTATGCTGACTTGGTGACACGTCGAAACGAGGGAAGGGTCGTGATTTCTCTGATGAACGTACCGTATTCTCCTTGGTGGATTTGGAGTGCTTCCGATGTACGTCCTGTGTGATAATTAGAGCACTCCCACTTGGTCCTCGCGACGCGATAGTACGCACGAAGTCGATCTCGGAGTCTTGATAGACTTGAGTAGATAACACGCGTAGAACGCGGGGAATGTGTGTAGCTTGATAGGTGACCGACGGACCATTCGTCCCCCACTCGCCACTCGGAGTGGCGGGTGGTCGCTTCGGAAGAGGAGAACTACTTTCTCGATCACCAACTCCAATGTCCTGGAAGCTGAGTGTCTCCTTCTTGCTCTTTGGATTGATAAACAATGGTCAGTGTTGACCCGGTGGTCAGGTTATGCCTCGCGCATTGGTTAACATTTATTCGCATTTTTCCCGCCAGTTCTCTATGTCATTATCCTGTCCGCTGCACTCGATCTTGTTCCCGCTTCGACACCCAAGGGACTCATCGCGTTCTGCAACATTGCACCGTCGTTTGCAGCCAAAATTTTTTGGCCGTACCTCTTGAAGGGTACTATCCGGTATGACCGGAGGGTCGTGGGATGCTGTATCACGAGCGTCCTGGGTATGATTGTGAGTGGTGATTTATTGTTCGCCCCTGTACTGTAGATCCGAAGGAGAATTCCTCAAGGTTGTTGCTCTCTCCGGTGGAGTAGGGATGAGACTGCTCGGTATTTCTATTGCTTCGTTCTCTTCCGGTCCGTTCAACTGCGCTTCGTCTCGGCTGTCGCTGAAGATAACCGTGGCCTAGGTCTCGGTGAGCTCACATTCTTACAACTGTCCACCACATACGTTCCAGTTCTTGCAGGACGTAGCGTCGGGTACGTGTTTCTAGAGAACCGAATGTCTTTTGGGTCTGAAGGCTTTCGACGAATCTAGGTATTTCGCTTCTGGAACAGGTGCTGCTGGGCTAGTCGGTGCATTACTTTGGTGGGAGCTCCGAAACCTTGGTGTACGAGTAGGCGTGGGGTTATCATCAGTAAAAGCTTTCCCGTTCTTTTCTGTGCTTTCCTAATTGCCGCCGTCTCGTAGGTTCTTCCGCTCACGATCCCCCTCGCGTACTTCTTCCTCCTCCCACACCCATCATCCATTTCTAAGCCAGACGAAGAGGACGAAGATGCAGAACCTATCATGGCATCGCCTACAGAATATACACCCCTTCCTACGGACGAAGCCGAAGCCGGGACAGCCGGATATCGTCATTCCCGAATTGTCGCCCTCTCTGCCAGTGACAAATGGGGGCTAGTAAAGCCCATGATACCCAAGTATATGCTTCCCCTTTGTGAGTACCCTTTCGTATGAGCACGAATAGATCAACTTACGCTTGCGTCGTTTCAAGTCTGCGTGTATCTGGTTGGTAGACATCTTGGAAATTTCTCTCCAACTTGCTCACCAATTCGTTTTCTAGTTCGAGTATACTATTAACCAGGTCCGTCATCTTTTCGTGTCTCTGCTCGATACCCACACCTGAAATGAGACAGGGAATCTCTCCGACATTGTTGTATCCGGTCCCATCCCCGAAGGAACACCCCATCATCGCCTTATTTATCGAGTCGATTCGCGACTACTATCCACTGTGGCAGGCAAGTACACCGGCATTCACCTCACGATGATGTGGCATTGTCGTTGACCTGCTTTTTTAGCTTGTGTATCAAGCTTCTGTGTTCCTCTCTCGATCTTCCATCTCACTCGGCTGCCCTCCGCTTCCGGAAGAGTTGCTACCTGCACCAGCGGTCACACAACTCGTAATTCTGTTGACTCTCGCATACGAAAGTGCTATAGGTATTTTTAGCGACAGCTCAGAAGGCGCGAGTTTCTTCCTCGTTTTCTTGCTCATCACCATTGAAGGGATCTGCGGCGGTCTTGCATAGTATGTTGCTACATTGCACTTCTCCCATCTCTCTATACTCACTGGTTCCAGCGTAAACGTGTTCTACCGTGTCAATCAGGAGAAGTCGGATTCCCCGGACCCTGAGATCGCCAAGCAAGAGAAAGAGTTCAAGATGGGTTCCATCGGATTCTCAGACTCGAGCGGAATTATGTTAGCTGCTCTCGTGTCTATGCCTCTCGAGCTCAGCCTGTGCGCTGCCCAGGTCAAGAGAGGGAAGGGATTGTGTCGTTCGTTATGATTCTCTCGCGCACATCCGTTCCCTTACCAGCATCTATCTGTCTGTGGTCGGCGACGACAACGTCTAACATAATGGATCATGAGGATTCAGTATGTATAAATAGATAATTTCGTCAGGTTGTCATCAGAGGTGCTACGTCAATCAATCACTTTTGACCCGCTCGTAGCCTGCAGTACTCGAACCCCAGCTGAACCAGCTACCACTCCTTCGTTGAGTAGGACGGCGGTGTCCCTGTCCATCATCACCCTCGGCGTCGCTGGGGGGTTCGACCTCCTCGAAACGGCCGGTCCCGTTGGGAGTGGAGTCAACCTGGTAGCCTTGCACGCCGCTTCCGGACAAGGCAGCCAGCTCAGCCTCCGACTTTTCCTCGACAGGTTCATCGTCATGGATGTTCAGCCGGGAGTTACCAGGAGTTTCGAGGTTTTGTTTTCGGGCCGCGTTCGTTTGGGTGGCTGCAGCATTCTGAGCTGAACTCATGAAAGCCATGCTCTGCAACAAGATGTTGGGTCCGAAGGAGGTCAAGAGAGATCCCATGAGATTGGCGGGGCCGGAAACGGGATCGTGCATGGAGGGTGGAGCATTCCTGTTCATCGCGTGATCTTGAAGACCCTCATTCAGATCGTTCGCGGCAGCAGGCTGGTTCATGGAGGTGGCCACGTTGCCCCATAAACTGCGGAGTTTTTCCTGAACAAACGCATACGAGCGTGTTTTTACAGAAGAAAGAGTGGCGTCGATTTGGGGTTCGTGTGCGTGGAAGAAGGGTTGGAGATGGTGGGTGTAGAGATACGATGAACCCTTGGTTTGGGGTAGGACGAGGTAAAGGATGAAGATTGTTTTGATGGGATAATACAGCGGTATCCTGCAGAGCGGACGATGTCCGGGTGGGGGACATTGTTCGCAAGCCGATCAATAGGAGGATCAATGACTGGAACGGTATGCGAGATGGGTTCGGATGACAGACTGACCAGTTGACGAGCCATTCTACGGATTCAACGGCGACTACGCAACCAATCACGGACCAATACATGAGCCATCGCTCGATATCTGCCTCATTCGCAGGACGTTGAGAAAGGGTCTTGTATGACGCATAACCAGGATACAAGTAGGCGACCACGGAGCTGTTCTCGATTGGTCAGAAAACGCAGTTCGTGAAAGGGGGGAAGATATCTTGCCCGGAGATGCGGAAAAAAAGACTGAAAAACATTTTGTCAGATGGGAGTCGAGTGGAAAGAAGTGTCTGAGTATGTGCGGCACATGCGACTGCCTTGAGTCTGATCGCACTTCGCAGGTGTGTACAAAGGACGGGATCAATCTGGGCGTCCCTCCGACCCCGGTCCGATCCAACTATGACCACTAAGACAACAAGAACTCGACGCAGAAGGCGGCCATTAGGACTCACCAGGAGGCGCACCACTCGCAAGCAGAAGGAACCAGATCCAAGTACTCCGGTCGACAAGGAATTTACAGCTTCAAAGACTTTCAAATCGGCCATAGGTGAAAGAAATCCCACCCGATATCGCCGTTGCGTGTTCTGATTCACAAACTCATGCAGTCTTGGATGCTGACGACAACGAGCACGAGTTTTCTGTAGATGACGAGTACGGTTTCTTCCTCCCGACATACCCACCCGATTGACCACACACCAGCGTCCTGGTCGTGCCTTCCGGGGGGGATCCGAACACAGCTCATCTCCAGCCAGACACCGAAAATTGGGTCGCAAAGATTCGAAAGATAGTCCGACGCGACAATGGCGAAGTTGGTTATCTCCAACGTCCCTTCTATTTCCAAATTCCTGGCTTATCGTACGCAGGTTTGGGCCAAAGTCGGGTGGTATTGGTCACCACAGCACATAACTTCCATGGTCAAGAGTTTGTACGTTTGCCACTCCTCCACTGTCCTCTTGTCTTGTTGATCCGAGTTCCTTCCTAGTGATCCCTCGAGTTACGCTACATACGAGCTATTCCCCGATGGAGATTCCCAGAACTACATACCTGTGGAAAGCATCGTCGGTCGGTGTTACCTCTTCATTTCCCACATACAAAACCGAATCCTGATTCACCCTCGGTGTTAGATACCGTCAAAGTCATTCAATACGATGACTGCAGCCTCGAGCCTCCTTTCATTGGCCCCACAACCTTTTTCTTTCGTCATACCTTCAGTCCCAAGATCAAACATGTTACTGTGAGCTTACTCTATCGATCAACTTATGTGCTTGCCTACTGACCATCTGTGTCAGGCCTTTTCGTCCGAAGAGCTTTGCTCGATATGCCAGCAACCGTATAATCCGGACGCTGCCCTACGACTTCCCGATTCGTTTACGATGCACTTTTGCCCCCGGGACACATGCCAAACGGCATGGCATAGGCAGTGTCTCTCAACTCACCATATAAGGAAACGGCCAGCCTGTTCCGACAGAAAACTGTCTCTCCTCTGTTCGATCCCCACCGAGTCCCTCGAACTTTCTACCTCTCCCGGTCCCTCCGACTCGCCTCCCTCTCTGCTCTCCTTTCTCTCGAAATCGCAATCTGGGACTAGGAAGCGCAAACGCGCATCGGAAGCCGACGCACTTTCCCAGTTTGAAGACCTCCCTTCAGGTCTAACCGAATTGGCCTCTCAGCCGATCGTCAAACCCACATTTAGGCTTTCAAATGTTTATGAAGAACCGCCTAAGCGACGTAAAGGGAAGGGAAAGGCCCCAGAAGAACCGAAGAATGGGACCCACGACGTCGCAGGTAACATCACAACGGTGCTCAAAGCACGCACTCTCATCAACGATGTCCTCCGTGGCACCACTTCTCTCCCGCGGGACTGGAAAAAGAAGGTAGGATGGGACGACTATACCATTTCCAGTATCATCGTGGACGGTGGCGAGAACGGCCCGTGCCCGCACCTTCTCTGCCCGACATGTGGCGAATACATCTAAACCGGAAGACTGGACTATGGAACTTGAAGCTTGAAGGACCGATCTTTGCACACTTTCTTGTTGTACTGTGAACTCGTGTAACTCTTACCCTCGATCGTAAATCTCCCTACGTGTTGTCTGCGTACGATGTTGTTCCTGCCCCGTAGCGCTTTGCATTGTACCAGAGCAATAGTCACAATAAAGTCGTACTGTATTCTACAATCTGCTTATATGTACCGCTGAAGGGAAAATGTGAGGGAACGAACGGGGTGTGTTGTCTTTTCGTCTCAATACACAATTAAATGTAAGATATTTTGCGGTTGCACCGCTCCCTCCTGTCCAGACCAGGAGTTGAGTGCGAGTGTTTACTGAAACTCCACGTTGAAGCTTACCACACCCGCTCTCTCCAAAGAGACCTGCAATTACAGCAGTTCGCTCATAGCACCAGCCATCTCGGGGTTGCCGGTTTCCCTCATGCCGATTTCCCAGTCTATGAGCGACGCATGAGAAAACACGGAGAACGCTAACAAAAAAGAGGAAATGCTTACAACTGTAGATAATGGTGACAGCCATGAGGATACCAGTTCCGCTTCCGATGGCACCCATTAAGTCGGCGACAACGGACAAGAGACCGAGAATAGCTCCACCAAGAGCAGCAGCAGTGGGAACGATGCGTTTGAGCTCCTTGTACATCGAACCCTCACGGTGTCCAGCCATAACCATCTGCTGTTCCTTGAGTTGTTTGGCAATGTCCCTCGGACCACTTCCGGAAACCTCAATCCAGGTCTTTGAGAACAGTGCGCAGGCAGACAAAGTGAAGGCAATGTAGATGACGGTGTGGATGGGGTCGAGGAAGGCGGCGGCCAGAGTGTGGGGAGGAGACATGTAATAAGCAACGCCACCGACAGCGCTAAGTTGTGGTGAATCGTCCAAAGGCTATGATCCAAATTGACGTTAGCGATGAAGATGGTCACATGACAAACGTAAAAGGTGTTCTCTTACCTCCCAAACACCGAGCAACTTGACGAGAATGTTATCGGGGAAACGACTGAAGAGCATCTGAGAGAGGATGAAGATGTTGGAGGTCAAGGCGGATTGCAACATGATCGGCATGTTGGATGTGTAGAAGAGCTTGATGGGGTAGGATCCGCGCTGCCCACGGAACCTGTTGGACTTGACAGGAATCTCGATACGGAAACCCTGGAGGTAGATGACAGCAGCGAAGACGATGGCGGTGGCAATGAGGTTCATGACGTTGGGAAGGCTACCACGCCAGAAAGCCTCACGAAGAGCGCGACCCTTGTCGTTCCAGGTGAAGAGGAGGTGGAAGAGGGCAACGAGAGCACCCTCAAATTCGGGACCACGGCCTGTGTTGATGGTAGTGGGAGAGAATGCCTTCCAGACAATGGACTCGCAGATGTTTGTAGCAACAAAGAGCGAGATACCAGAACCGAGACCGTAACCCTTCTGGAGAAGTTCGTCGAGGAGAATGACAATGAGAGCGGCGACGATGAGCTGGATGATCAATAAAAGGCAGACACCAGCGCCGAGGTCACTTGGCTGGCCATAAAGACCGGTAAGGACGTAGACGGTAGCTTGACCAAGAGAGATAATCAACGCGAAGACTAAATTCCCAACGCCACGTCAGTTATTCGCGTATTGACTAGTGAATTCGAGCTACTAACGTTTTTGGGCACCGCTGAACAAAGCACGGTCTTCCTTGAGCGAAAAGTCGACCTCAACCAAGTTGGCACCGGCCAACAGTTGCATGATCATCCCAGAAGTGATAATTGGAGTGATACCGAGCTCCATGAGAGTACCGCGGTTGGAGGCAAGAATGACACGCATCCAGTACAACGGATCAGACGAGTCCGAAGACATAATACCGTAAAGCGGGACTTGTGAGCAAACCAAGAAGATGAGGAGCGTCACGGCGGTCCATAGTACTTTTTGATTGAAGGGGACCTGACGAAAGAGTCAGAACGGAAATGAGGGCCGGGACAGACTTGACACGTTACCTTGCGATCCGGAGACGAAACCTCTGGGAGGATTGGCAAGAAGGGTTTTACGAGATTAAGAAAGCGGACTGTTTGAAGAGTTAGAAAACGAGAACGAGAGAAGGGGGGAGGAGTGCTTACAGCCACTCATGGTGGAAGGAGAGAAACCGGGTGAGGGTGGATGAACTTTATGCGATCGACGTATATACGGGTGAAGTCACCCAACACCGACGTGGCAGATAGCATCAATTCGCCACGTGAGATATCCCTGGTCACGTGCACCCTAAGCAACTGGGCTTGACACTGGGCCGGGTGACTCTAACTTTAAGCATCCTCTCACCATGACCGTCCTGCAGTTTGCACCCTTTTCATCGCTCGTGCAGCCAGCATTTTGGCATGAGCTCACATCCTTCAAGATCGACGTCTTGCGGTTATCCGACGACTCGGTACCGATAAACGCGTCCTACGCCCTTGGCAAATCGATCAAAGATAGAGAGACGGGCAAAGAGATTGCGCTTGGTTGCAATCTCACCGTCGGCAGCGGCTCGTTCTACAACGACTCTTTCCAGTATGCAGCTCATTCTCCTCGACGATTTGGTGCCAATGGCAATCACATCGCAATAGATTGCCTCCCAATTCCGCCCGTGCTTCTGGAATACTCAAGAATTTCAACACCATCGAGGATTTTAAGGCGGCTGATAAGACAGCATTCTTCAACCAGTTGGCTGATGAGGTATCGTTATCTCGTGGCGTAGTGACCTGTCTTTGGTATATTCACACTTTCGATGCAAGATCTGGGACACCGCCATTACTAAGCGTGACCCATCTGCCTTGACCAAGTTCCTTGTCATCACGTTTGCTGACCTGAAGAAGTACAAGTACTTCTACTGGTTCGCTTTCCCGGCCTTTGTCTCGAAGCCTGCATGGGAAATATCTGATCCAGGCTGGACCAACGCCGATGAGGCCTTCTCCCAGGATGCTGTGGGTTTCTGTTGAGGCACAAGGGAATCATCCGTCTGCTGACGAGCTTATTTCAGCTAAAATCTATTCACCGAAACCTGTACACGAACCCCACACCTTTCTTCCTGATTAAAACTGACGGGAGCAAAGCCGAAGTGGGACCACTAGACAAGTACGAAGAGTTCTTCGCAAGCGTTCCTCCGTTATCTGTGAGAAGCTCGAAAGGTGCACTGAAATTCTAGTACTGACCCTCATTCAGCAGGCTATCGGATTCCATGATCCTTCAGGCTTACCGACTAACCCCGGATGGCCGCTCCGGAATCTCCTAGCGTATCTAACAGCCCTATACCCCAACATAACCACTTTCCGAGTTCTGTGTTGGAGAGACGCTGAGGTCCCTTCTGGAAGTGGGTCGTGGAAGAGCCGTTTTGGTATCGTCTCGTTACCGTCGCCGATTGATAAGTCTGCCACGAGACCGAACGCTGTGGGTTGGGAGAAGAACGTGCAAGGCAAACTCGGTGCAAGGCTGGCTGACCTAGCTCCGATGATGGATCCAAGCAGATTAGCCGACCAAGCTGTCGATCTGAACCTGAAGTTGATGAGGTGGAGGATATTGCCGGCGCTAGACCTCGATAAGGTTGCGTCAACTAAGTGCCTACTCTTGGGTGCTGGAACATTGGGATGTTACGTCGCCCGCGTGCTTATGGTGAGCATCCGAGACAGATTCTTTTGGAGATTACTAAACGGTCGCTCTGTGCAGGGGTGGGGAGTACGGAACATCACCTTTGTGGATTCCGCTCGAGTTTCCTTCTCGAACCCAGTCCGCCAACCTCTCTTTGAGTTTGAAGACTGTATGGATGGCGGGAAGATCAAAGCTGTTTGCGCAGCTGACAGGCTGAAGAAGATTTTCCCTGGTGTCGTAAGTGGATACTCATGTACCCCCTGGCTGATGACCTAAATCTCGGGTTCCAGAACGCAGTCGGGCACGAACTATCGATCCCGATGCCTGGACACCCCATTCCGCCAGCCTCTGTCGACAAGACGAAGAAGGACATCGCAACCTTTGAAAAACTGATGGACGAGCACGATGTTGTTTTCCAATTGATGGATTCCCGAGAAAGCAGATGGCTACCGACGGTGATAGGGGCCTCGAAAGGAAAAGTGGGTGTCGCTGCTCATGTGTGTCATCTGGTGTCGTGAACCAACCCGCGTTTTCAGATCGTGCTCAACGCTGCACTCGGTTTCGATACGTACCTAGTGATGAGGCACGGTGCGAGAGCTAAAATCACTCCGGCCGGTCATCAGCGGTTGGGATGTTATTACTGCAATGACATCGTGGCCCCCGCAGACGTATGTCGTTCCCCTTGTGTAACGAACCGACCTGATTTCGATACCGCAGAGTTTAACGGACCGAACGCTGGACCAAATGTGCACCGTCACTCGACCAGGATTAGCATCCATCGCTGCTGCGACTGCCGTCGAACTCCTCATTTCGTTGATCCAACATCCGGAGGGGTTGATGGCTCCAGCGCCTAAGCCGAACACACCTCCCGAAGACGCCGCCTCGCAGGGCGGAATCCTGGGTATGGTCCCACATCAGCTCCGTGGGTTCCTGGCGCAGTTCAGGAACATCCCAATTGTCGGGGCGGCCTACGATAAGTGCACGGGATGCAGCGAGACTGTGAGTCGCATATGTTGCCGTATTTTTTTTGTGACGCAGAATTTGACTTGTTTTTGCTTTGGCGTAGGTTATCACGGCATACGAGACCCAAGGATACGAGATGCTCGAGAAAGCGTTCAATGAGACCGGGTATTTAGAGAAGCTGACAGGATTGGATAAGTTGTACGAGGAAGCTACGGCCGTTATGGAGAGTGTGGACTTTGACGAGGCTGAGAGGGATGAAGACGATTTTTGAATGATACTTACTGACGATTGTGATTCCCCGTGGCAGTTGTGGCGTGTAATTGTATTTGTGCTCGTCCTTGCATGACAATGGATCTATCGTCACAATGTCTTCTGCAGCCACCATGTGACGGCCTCCATTCCTGGGTTAGCCACACGCTCACACTCAGAAGGATTGTTCGAAAATCTGGCAATTGATTGGTTCTCTCGTAGTACCAAGTTATACAGTATCATAATGCGGAGCTCTTCAGTTATACACAACCGATAAATGATGAAAAACAATGCGAGGACGAAAACATTGTGGACTGATGCAAGAATGAAAAAGATGCTACAGATGTAGATGTGCAAAGAAAACGGAAAGGGAATAAGAAGGTTACGAGGATGAAGTAGGTTGGCCCATAACCTTGTCCAAGTTTCCGGTTGCCATCCCAAGAGCCAGCAGGAGAACTTCCCAAGCAGTGTCGATTGTCTCCCAAACCCCAGAGTCGAAGATGCCGAGGGCACAGACATTTCGCCACAATCCATTAACGCGCATGGCATATTGGAGGAGAGCGTGTGGAGTGTAAGTCGCGGCTAGTTGCCTTGCGAATGAGAGGATCTTTTGCTGTTGCCGAGCAGCCTCTTCTGGCGTCTCGTCAGGGGAAGCATATACATTGATTGGGGTTGGTGGAACAACGGGGAGAAGGGATTGGAGAAGGAGGTCGGCACGCTTGGTATAGAGGTACATCGACAGTGGAGCGTAGAGCTCTGCAGCTGGGATGCAGAGGGGTACGACAGGAACTGTGATGGAAGACCCGGCGACCTTGGGAGCTGGGTGCGTGATAGAGCGGAGAAGTGGAAGGTTGGCGCAATGGGCGGCCAGGATGATACTGTGGGAGGGGTAGAGAGTGACCTTGTTGCGACGGTTAGGGGCAGCGTCGTTGGTCTGAGAAGAGTAGACGGCGAGCATGTGGGAAGGCATCTCGGAAGAGAGATCGTTGATCATGATGGCGAGCTCTTGGGGGAGAGCCGGAGATGAAAGAGGAGGTGGCTTGACGCCTCCAAGGACCTTGTACATTCTGGAGAAGAGGTTAGAATAAGCTCGGGGGTTGAAGAAGCAGTCGACTTACTCAGGTCCGAGGGCAGCAAGGCCTTCGTGGATATACTCAACGGGAGTCTTGCTGAGTTCTGGATCAATAGCGGCGAGCGTTTCGCGGCTGATTTCCTTGTAATCGGGGCGGGCAAGATGCCTCGGGAGTTGGACGGTGGTCTTCTCTATGATTGGCTGTGTCGTTGGCTGGATATCCTTCATCTCGACATCCTGGACGGGGATGGAGAAGGACTCGAACCGGAAGCGAAGGGTCTTGGATGAGGATGGCTTCATTTTGCGCTGCTTGATGTGCTGAGCATAAGCTTGCTTGTTGGTGACGAAATTGGAGGTCGTGGAAAAGTTTCCGGCGACGCGGGCCCTTCGGCGGCGGGAGGCATCCTTGAGAGAAGAGGAGACGGTTCTAAGCTTCACAGGGGGGATGTTCTCAGACGACTTGGCAGAAGACCTCTTCTTGACGATGTTGTTCTTGTTGGAAGGTTGGAGGACCATTGTTGGGAGAGAGGCGGAGGGCAGGGAGGGGGATGAGAGGAGTGGCAGCTGGGGGCTGAGGATCCGGAAGGGGGAGACATGGATGGCCCTTATATCCCAATCCTCGCATCACAGGCGGCTGACATGAGGGCCAGGTTGTGGACCTACATTATTAGTGGCCCAGTTCGTGGACCCACCCACACACAGCCGCACACAGCGCTACACGCACACAGAGACCTTTCCGTTTCTATTGTCCACTGTGAGTCCATGTTGTAGCAACCGCTATTGTACACGGAATCCACACAATGGCTATTCAAGTTCACCCGGCTGCTAAAACCTTTGTCCATTGTCCCTCACTCAGTCCTCCCCTCTCCTGGCAATTTTTATTCGATTTTCTGCTGATTTTCCTTCCGCACAGGCGCTAAACTCGTGGGATATTGATCTGTTCCGAATCATTCCGATCACAAACGCGTGAGACACGTGTTATAACGGAACCAACCACAACCACGTGATCTCAATGTTGAACTTGTCCTCTCCAACTTTTTCCCACACCCGTTCATCCTCGCCTTTGTCAATCATCCTGTTGTGATGTCCACGTCGACCACGACGACAGAAATCCTCTTCAACTCCCCTGCCCTACGTTCCCTTAAGCGCGAACAGCTTCTCAAGCTCTGTAAAATCCACAACATTAAAGCGGCTGGGAAGAGCGTCGATCTGATCGAACGTCTCAAACACCATGCCACTACTCTTCCACCTGACGCGCCGCTGAATGTTGCTGTCAGAAGTGAAGATGACAGTGATTCTATGTCTGTCGACGAATGTTCGCAACGCCCTCCCCACCTTTACCCTGTAATGCCCCGCCCTAGTGAGGCTTGGGAGGTCGTCATGGATAACATTCAAGAAGTCCCGGAAACTTCCTCCTCCCAGAACACCTTGAACTCCCTCCGCACCGTAAGCAGCGACAACGCCGGCGAATTTGGGACCGCAAACTCCAAATGTAGGCCCATTTTCTTCATTACATAAACACTTGGCTCACCCTGAACCGCAGCCGGTGTTGGCTCCTCACTCCGTGCTTTCGCAAGTTCACTAGGTCTCAAACGAGCCCTACAGTCAACTAACTCTGAACCTCAAGCCGTACTACCCACCACCCAAGACTCCCTCACTGCGAATGCCATCCCTTACAAGTCCATCCCAGAATCCTCACCACCAAAGCATGACCCCTTCGTCCTAAACGATCGTCAAGGAGACAATCCAGACGCTCCCCTGCCCGGAAATCCTTCGTTGCCCGGCCTACCTGCGCCCACGAATGCTCGGATGAGCATAACCATCGCACCCACAAACACCACAATCCGCCTTGTGACCACTCCATTCGCCTCAACGTCCTCCGTCGTTAATACACCTCCGAAACTCAAACCATTCCAGACATCATTCGACATCGTTCTCGGTAGTCCCCGATCCACCGCTCCCAGGTGGCCCGCCTCTCCTCAGAACGCTCCATCAATTTATCCTCCCATCCCTT
>Ga0307512_10004580_pt1 | contig 15073 bp, 9 predicted proteins | sample 14_EM_MG_FD_200267 | JGI IMG/M metagenome (GOLD analysis project Ga0307512, IMG submission 200267) | Populus trichocarpa ectomycorrhiza microbial communities from riparian zone in the Pacific Northwest, United States - 14_EM | ecosystem: Host-associated > Plants > Roots > Unclassified | place... | reverse complement strand
CACCTTGCAGGTGCGGTCCAGTACTGCGGGTTCCGGAGCGTCGTCGGGACGATGTGGGAAATGGCTGACGACGACGGACCAGACCTCGCTGGGAACTTCTACAGGTCGGTGTTCTCGAATAGGTGGCAGGGAATGGCGTATTACGAGAGAACAGCGGAAGCTCTGATGGATGCTGTGAAGGTGCTGAGAAGAAAGAGAAACATGACATTGGAGCGATGGGTAAATTTTGTTCACTACGGTGCATAACTCGGATTTGAAGGGATCTCTTGGTCCTCTCTGTATGTTTTTGAACAATTTTGTCATGACTATACTTGGCAGGTTCTGTGTACTTCCCGGAACTCTTCAACAAGCCCGATGGATTAGTGAAGGATGCGGTTCAGGTTCCCATGCGTACCGTAGACAGATTACAAATAATTATAACCATATTTGAACATTGCTTCCCGCGGGTTCCAGACGAGAACTACAGTACTTGCTTGGATGCCTTACCCCAGTGGCGACTATCCACTATCGACTCGGTACCCCTCTGGTTCAGCGGAGGTTTTTGCCACAGGAATTCATACTTGCGTCGTGCGGGCCCCAATCTCTAACACCGCATCCTTCCTAGGGCACTTGCCTTCTGCTGGTGATTTTTTTCAGTTCTTGAGGAATGGTGGACCCATCGCGTGAGTGTCAGATCTGGTCTTCGACTTTCCAATCATTTTTATCGACCGCAAGTTGATCCTGATTCGTCCCAGCTTCTTTGCTCGAAGTTGATAACGGCATTTTGCAATTCCGAAATGAACTCTTGGCATTACCCCGGGCTAACCCTCGGCGCTCTACGTACCTCGGAAATTTGGCCATGGCACGATTCACGCGCTATGTGATAACAGATGAGAACGAAGACCTGGAGGAATCGATTTCCCTCTTTGTCGAAGCCATACTCTCATTTGATCCCCAGATCGGACATGATCAAGATGTCGTCACGGCCTTCGTCTTCCTTGCGAACTCCCATTTCCATCGCTCACATAAGCTCAAGCGGCCTCACGATAGCAAGCACTGTCTCAGATATTTTCGTTACCTCAGAGACCAGTCACTTGAAACCTCCGACATCACAAGAGACGACATTACCACATACTTCGCCGGGGCCTTATTAATTCAGATCCGAATGGAATCCATCCATCCAACGCGAAATGTCGAAGAGATGGCAATCCTCTGCCGCGACTTCTCAGGTTGGATGCCTCAGATGAACTCCTGCTTAGCGCTGCTGTAACGTTGGTCGGGGCCATTAATGATGAACCCGTCTCAGTGGACCGACCACCGCCGGACCAAGTCATTGAATGCCTTCGTGAAGCGAATATCCGCTTTCCTGATGCGGACAGAGTTTCCATTATTCTTCTACAGTCTCTCTACAACCGCTTCGTTGTAACTCGCTCACATGCTGACTACGAAGACGCAATGTCAATCGTGGACGGATCCTTCACTCATCCGGGGTCCTCCAAGCTTGCTTCTTCTGTGGCCGCATGGTTTGCAGGATTCCGATTCAAATTTTATGAAAACCCAGAGTACTTAGAGGAGGCAATTTACCGCATTCGTATCCATCTTAGGACGATGTCCTCCGAAGATCCGGAGCATCAGGAAATGACTCGGGTCCTGGAAAAACTCGAGAAGACCCGCTTTTATGAGTTTTCTGTCACAAGTAATTCGCGAGCAACGGATGCCGGTAACACAGAGGTCAACAACCGTCCATCACTCTTACATCTGGTTTCCTCTCCTCCAATAACTAGATCGGATATTGGCAAACTTACCCCGATGACGCAGGATAAAGAAGACCCTCATAACCTCGAAATCCTATCCCCTCTTTTTTCTGTTCAAACAACCGATCTAGCGGGGATCGAAGAAGCTATGGAGTGCTGCCGGCGTTACCTTGCGTCATCTCAATCAAGTGGTTTTCTCACTTCGATGATTACTACCTACCTGACCGAACTCCTCATCCGTGCTTACCACTGCACAGACAACATGGCTTATGTCAACGAATCAATTCCCTTACTCCGTGACGTCCTCAAAAGTCCAGTTACATCAATAACTCGCCTTGGCGTCATTCGACGGCTAATTGTTGCTTTGCTCTCCCGGTTCATGCGGTTCCGTGGAATGGTTGACTTTGAAGAAGCGATGCAGTTGTTTCCCATAGCCACCGCCGATACATGTGCGAAAATACCCGCCCGATTTCACATTTCGTGTCAATGGGCGATGTATGCACGGTATTATGGGCATCCATCCACGTCTACCGCATATGAGAGTGCTATCTCATTGATGGAAGACTCTTTGGCTTTGGCATTTAGCCCTACGCTTGAAATACAGCACAATAGTCTTGTCTCAAGGCGGATATATTATGAGGCACTGCCATTGGACCGCGCATCATATCAGATCAATATAGGTCAACTTGAGCAAGCCGTTGAGACTCTGGAACGAGGGAGAGGCCTGCTCTGGTCTGAGATGCGTGGCCTCCGCATGTCAATTGACCAACTCCGTCTCGTAAATTTACCCATGGCAGAGAGGTTCGCAGCTATTAACAACGACCTTGAGGCTTTGACGACGTCGAGCTCAGCTGGTATCTGGCCGAATGAAGGCCAAACCAACAGTGACGAGCTGATGGACCCGATCGGCCGGCTGGTGATTAAACAACGAACACATGTCGCAGAGCGCAACAGGCTCATATCCCAAATCCAATCTCTTCCAGGATTCGGGACTTTCCTGACGACGCCTTCGTTCGACACCCTCCGTTCTGCTGCCGAGCGTGGACCGGTCATAATCATCAACCATACGATGTGGCGTTCAGATATCCTCATTCTCCTCCGTGATTCGCCCCCTTCCCTCATTTATACTGCCGACAATTTCTATGACCGTGGGAATCGGTTGAAGGACCAGTTATTGAGCGCACGAAATCATGGCCTTGAATCGGGCGCATATGATGACGCTCTGAGTTCCGTACTCGAAACTCTTTATGACCTCGTTGGTCGCCCTGTCATCCAGAGATTCCACAAGTTGAATATACCAGAACAGTCCCGCATATGGTTCTGTCCCACTTCCGTCTTTTGCTCCCTTCCTCTCCACGCCATGGGTCCAATCAGGTCAGAAGGCCCCGCCAAGTTCTATTTCTCGGACCTGTACATCCCTTCATACACCCCGACGCTTAGCGCACTCATAGAATCCCGCAAACCCAAGGCGCGGCCACTCGAACAGCCTTCGATACTTCTCGTGATACAGCCCGATGCCAAGATGCCAAGGGCATTGCAGGAGATGCAGGTCATTCAGTCCGTTGGCCTATCGACGGCAACTCTTCTCCGGGAAACAGCAACGCCGAGCGCCGTGCTGGAACACCTCAGAGATTACCCGTTTGTCCACGTATCATGCCATGGAAATCTCGAGGCGGGAAAACCGTTCGACGCCTACTTCAGACTTTACGAAGGTGCACGTCTCACGCTACTCGACATCGCGCGATCGAGGCTTCCCACTGGCGAATTTGCTTTCCTTTCTGCTTGTCACACGGCCGAGCTCACAACAGAGAGCCTCGCGGACGAGGGACTGCACCTCGCGGGTGCGGTCCAGTACTGCGGGTTCCGGAGCGTCGTCGGGACGATGTGGGAAATGGCGGACGATGACGGACCAGATCTTGCTTGGAACTTTTACAGGTCGGTGTTCTCGAATAGGTGGGCGGGTAAGCCATACCACGAGAGAACAGCGGAAGCTCTGAGGGATGCTGTGAAGGTGCTGAGAGGATTCAGAGGAAAGAGAAAGATGACGTTAGAGCGATGGGTGAACTTCGTTCATTACGGTGCATGACTCGGATTTGAAGGGGTCTGTTGGTCCTCTCTGTATGGTTTTGAAGAAAGTTGTCAATAACTTGTCACGGTGATATTTGGCACCTATGTACTACAGTAGTACTGTAAGGTATGGTGCAGCCTCGGAATGGAGCACTTTCGACCACGTGACGCCTGTGTACCTGCCAGCTCGACGTGCTTACTCCCACCACGGCCTCGTCCTTCACCCAAGCCTTCACCACCACCGCTTCGACTAATTCGTCGTCATCTGCCCCCCAAGTCCCCTCTCGTCACACCTCAAATCCCACACGGTTCGCCCACCTTCGCCGGCCGATGCCAGAAGTGCGCGCCGCTTCAGCCGTCATTCCAACGTCGCACACGACGTGCAAGACACCTCGCCAGTTGGGCCCTCGATCGGGACCGCATATTGCCGGACTTGGGTTTTATTGTGTATAGGATTATTCAGGACTCCTTCGTACGTTCATTACCCCTCTTTCGCTTAAGGACTCCAGCTGTGCCTCTTTTACCTTCCCATCTACTCAGCCATCGGACACAGGACGACACACCGCTCCCTTTACTCGCAGTAGCGTACTTGTGTATAACCACCCACGCTGGCCTCAGCCAGGTGAGCGATCAATCCAGAACCCTATCGATGCAATTGGCCCTTTCCTTTTCTCTTTCGCGTGCCATCGCCGTCTCAAGCTCTCCTTATGCCCCGTTACGATTCCCTTCGCATGCTCCCGGCCATTCGGGCGCGCCGCTACTCCTCCTCTCTCCTCTTCCTCTCCTTCTCTCCCTCGTGCCTTTGCTTTCCCTTCGGGATTGCGAACCCGCCTCGGATCTCAAGAACTACCCTTCGAACTCACACAGCGTGGAGTTACCTCCCGCGCTACAGTACCTCTTCGAACTCTTCAACAAGCCCGATGGATTGGTGATGAATGCGGTTCAGGTCCCTATGCGTACCGTTGGCCAGGCACTGAATCACTGTAAGGCATATAATAGTACCGAAAACTACAAATATCACCCATTAGTCTTGACACGGCAGCTCCATTTGCATCACTTCCATGGGTTCTTGCTCAGCAGGCTAACAACCATTAGGACGTCCTATCACCATTCTATTCGCTGAAGGATGTTAAGCATGGACCGCTTCAATTTCACTCGTGGCATGACAACGGATGCCAAAAGGTTGCGTCATCCTTATCTTTCTCCAAAGCATCTGCTTCCTGCAGAGCCGTGTTAACTTCGTCGAGGTCGTTGACATCGCCCAGACACTGAAAGGAGAGCCCAAGATTTCTGAGACGGGCAGGCTGGTCTGCTAGTGAATGATCACCGGGAGCGAATCTGACAGCTTGCTACAGAGCTAAATCAGGGTCGTGCACATCGGGCTGCCGCTGAGCGCCATGTCTTGTTCCAGCGCATAGCGAGATGGTGCTATTCCTGTTTCTTGATCTGTAGCTGGTGTTTCATCGAAATTTCATCCATTGTCGTCAACAGAACCACTTCGGTGGAACCGGACAGTCCTGTTCCCGGAGAACCGGTCACTAGCAAAGCTTTCTGCCATAGAAACGTGTGATTATCCCTGAGTTCCACGTTTTCAAGCATGCTTGCTCATCACTCTCACAATGTTCTGGCTCCAAAGAAAGCGGAGATACCGCTGGGACTACTACTGATGTACCGTGTTACCCCGGGCTAACCTTGCTGTGTGACAGATCACAAGTCCAACAAATACCAACCCCAGTCTGTACGGACTGAGGCCTGAGGTTCTAATCTAGGCACTACCAAGCTCAAGTAGAAGTGTGTACCAGAGGAGCGAAAAGGCCAGAAACGGAAACATCAGCTGCGCACTTGTATTAGACGAGTCGAGCGTTCTCGACCTGGCTGAAGCTACCGTCTGCAGCGTCATTGTAAGGAATTTGGAAGATCACTGTCTTAAGTTCCGCCATCGTCATTGGTAGCACCCACTTAATTACCTCACACGTGCCTAGGCTCTCAATTGTTGTAATAACAACCGATAGCGACTTTGACACCGGAAGGACCTCAGCTGGGATTATGCGAGGGATATACAACAGAACAATGGTTAGATAGATAAACAACATATGGTATACACAACATAATGACCGGAAGCGATACGTGGTACGGTGGGTAGTTAATCCTTTTCTGTTTAGCTACGGGCGATATATTGTACGCAGCCTAACGTTATCATAGCGAGATTGAGGTACGAAACTGTTGAGGTTACCCCTAACAATGATGAGCGGGCAAAAGAAGGCAATATTATATTCTTACTCTGAGTGTGCGTGGGACAATCGAGGGTTGAACGTTGAACGATCGATCCGACCGTTGAGATCCGCTGAAACTCCCGTCCTCTGAATGCTCCCTGACCGTCCCAGCGTCACACAGCTGTTCAGTAATGAGGTAGAACACAACGTACAGATACGTATTGGCCCAGATGAACGACCTTCGGGCGGTACGTGCCATCGGTTACATCCGATCCGTCGTCAGTATAGTTCCCTCCAGTCCTGGTATGCACAGTACACGTGTCAGCAAGCGACATCTGCCTTGCAACCGAATAGCATCAGAAAACTCACTTGTATACGAGATGTCCGTATTCATCGGTCAGCCCCACCGTCGTACAGATCAGGATCCTTGCTACCGTTAAAGTCGCCGACACTGATGCGAGAGCGAGGCGTTGGTAGCAGATCGAGGAAACGTCGTGAGTGGCTTGTCATTTCAGTTCGTTGCCGTATTCGTCGCGGAAGACGACGTTCATCCGGGGGGTACGATGTAGTAGGTACGTTCAAGGTTGGAGGGGTGAAAATATGACCCGGACCCGGAGTGCCTCGATTGACGCCGTTCGATGGGCTGACGGGGAATCTAGTGGATGATAATAACACCCTCGATCATAAAAAGGGCATTAAAAACACGACAAAAGAGAACCGCAACGAACCGAGATGCGTTTCCCATCCTCCAACGTCTGTAACGGGTCTGAGCGACTGCTGTCAGATGGTAGAGTTATATGCATTGGGCCCTATCATCATCACGGCGTCAGCGTCGATATATATATATATCAATGATCACTCCGAGTCAGTCGAACGGTGAAAATGAAATGAAAGGGAAATGGTCCGCAATGAAACACGCGATACACACCTGGTAGGCGGAGTGCTGCGATGGACGTCGGTGCGGTTGATTAGGACGACGCGGATCTGGTGAGAACGACTGGCGGTGGGGGTATTGAGAAGCGGCGGGATATGCGGCGCATTGGCGTCGATCGAAGCCGCCTCCACCGTCGAATCCCCGGTCCTCTTCCTGGGGCAGATCTAGACGCGTCACGGACGCGGGCGGGCCCGGTGGCGGGCGTCCCCCCGGGAATTGCTCGAACAGATGACTGCCGAGCCTGGGCGCCTCCTGTCTGTGCACGGTCGGGACGGGGCTCTCGACGCGGGAGGTGGACTCCGAGTCGGTGTAGGTGTGGAACGGCTGCACGTCGCCGCGTCTGTTGGAGACTTGGAGCCCTCTTCGGGATAGGAATAGTATTCTGTGTCGCGATCGTGCGGACCCTGGCGGAAGTAGTTGGGGTTCTCTACCTGATAAGTTACCAGGACTGTGTTACGCACGCATTGTGAGAATAAAGAATGTGTTAGGAAAGGCTGTGTGGTTGAGTGTCCGATTGTAAATACTTATAACCATATTTGCACATTGTTTCCCGCGGCTTCCACGAGGCCGACAGTATTACTGTAGTAGCACTTTACGATACCTCACGGCAGCGGCGACTATCCACTATCAAATCGGTACCCCTCCGGGCTGCGGGTCGAGCTTTTGCCACACGACTTCACGCCTGCGTTGTGCGGGCCCCAATCCCTAACACTGCGTCCCTTCCTTCCTAGGGCACTTGCCTTCTGCCAGTAATTTTGTAAGTTCTTAACCGAATGGCGGTCCCACCGTGTGAGTGTCAGATCTAGTCTTCGACTTTCCAGACACTTTTATCTTCCCGCAAGTTGATCCTAATCCGTCCCAGTTTCTTTGCTCGAACTCGATAACTTCATTTTGCAAACCCAAAATGAACTCTCGCCATTACCCCGAGCTGACCCTTCGCGCTCTACGTGCCTCACAATTTTGGCCATGGCACGATTGGTGCGTTATCAGCTAACAGATGAGAACGAAGACCTGGAGGTGTCGATTTCCCGCTTAGTCGAAGCCATACTCTCATTTGATCCCCACATCGGACATGATCCTGATGTCGTCACGACCTTCTCCGGCCTTGCGCTCTCCCTTCTCCGTCGCTCACATAAGCTCAAGCGGCATGACGATAGCAAGCACTGTGTCAGATATTTTCGTTACCTCAGAGACCAGTCGCTTGAAACCTCCCTCATCACAAGAGGCCACATTACAATAGCCTTCGCGCGGGCCCTAGCCAATCAGGTCCGAATGGGATCCATCGATCCAACGCGAAATATCGAAGAGATAGCAATCCTCTGCCGCGAGCTTATTAGTTTGGATGCCTCAGATGAACTTCTGCTTGGCGCTACTGAAACGTTGATCGTCGCCATTGAGGATGGACCGGTGGGCCGACGACTGCCGGACCAAGCCATTGAATGCCTTCGTGAAGCGAATATTCGCTTTCCTGATTCGGACAGAGTTTCCATTAGACTTCTCGTCTCCCTCCTCCACCGCTTCATGGCATCTCACTCACATGCTGACTACGAGGACGCGATGTCAATCGTGGACGGATCCTTCACTGATCCTGGGTCTATCGAGCTTGCATCATCTGTGGCCATAGTGCTTGCAAAAACCAGATTCACCTTTTATGGGAACCCAGAATATTTAGAGGAGGCAATTTACCGTGTTCGTACCCATCTTAGGACGATGTCCTCCGAAGATCCGGAGCGCCAAAAAATGACTCTGGACCTGGAAAAACTCGAGAAGTCCCGCTTTGATGAGTTTTCTGTCGCAAGTACTTCGGGAGCAGCAGATGCCGGTAACACAGAGGTTAACAACCGCCCATCACCCTCACATCTGGTTTCACCTCTTCCAATGGCTAGACCAGACATTGACAAACTTACCCCGATGACGCAGGATGTGAAAGATTCGCATCTTCTCGAAACCTTAAACCGCCTTGCTGATCAACCAATCAATCGAGCATGGATCGAAGAGGTTATGGAATGCCGCCGGCGCTACCTTGAATCATCTCAAACAAGTCATTCTCTCACTTTGACGATTAATGCCTCCTTGGCCCAACTCCTCATCCGTGCTTTCCCCTGCACAGACGACATGGCTCATCTCAACGAATCAATTACCTTGCTCCGTGACGTCCTCAAAAGTCCAGTTACACCAGTGCCCCGCCTCAATATCATTCAACAACTCATTTTTGCCTTGACTTACAGGTTCAACCGGTTCCGTGAAACAGTTGACTTTGAAGAAGTTTTTCAGCTATATCCCATAGCTGCCGCCGATACATGTGCAAGGATACCCCACCGACTCAATTGTTCACGTCACTGGGCGCAGATGGCGCGGTCTTTTAGGCACCCGTCTACTTCTACCGCATATGAGAAGGCTATCTCATTAATGAAAGACTCTTTGGCGTTTGGTCCTACCCTCGAAATACAGCACGATCGTCTTGTCTCAAGGCGAGATGATTATGAGACACTGCCATTAGACTACGCATCACATCAGATCGATATAGGTCAACTTGAGCAAGCCGTCGAGACTCTGGAACGAGGCAGAGGCTTGCTCTGGTCTGAGATGCGTGGCCTCCGCATGTCAATCGACCAACTCCGTCTCGTAAACTTACACTTGGCCGAACGATTCGCAGCCACTAACAACGACCTTGAGGCTTTGACGACGTCCACCTCAGCTGGTATCTGGCCAAATGACGGACAATTCGACAGTGACGAGCTGATGGACCCGATGGGCCGGCTGGTGATCAAACAACGAACACTTGTCGCAGAGCGCGACAGGCTCATCTCCCAAATCCGATCACTTCCAGGCTTCGGGACTTTCCTGACGACACCTTCGTTCGACACCCTCCGTTCTGCTGCCGAGCATGGACCGGTCATCATTATCAACCATACGAGATGGCGTTCAGATATCATCGTTCTCCTCCATGATTCACCTCCTTCCCTCATTCCTACGCCCGACAATTTCTATGCGCGTGCAAAGCAGTTGAAGGAACAGTTATTGAGCGCACGAGATCATGGCCTTGACTCGGGCGCATATGATGATACTCTGAGTTCCGTACTCGAAACCCTTCATGACCTCGTTGGTCGTCCTGTGATCCAGAGACTCCGCGACTTGAATATCCCAGAACAGTCCCGCATATGGTTCTGCCCAACTTCCGTCTTTTGCTCCCTCCCTCTCCACGCCATGGGTCCAATCAGGTCAGAAGGTCTCGTCAAGTCCTATTTCTCGGACCTGTACATCCCTTCATACACTCCAACGCTTAGCGCACTCATAGAATCCCGTAAACCCCGGGCGCGACCACTCGACCGGCCTTCGATGCTTCTCGTGATACAGCCCGATGCCAAGATGCCAAAGGCATTGCAGGAGATGCGCGTCATCCAATCTGTTGGTCTATCGACAGCAACTCTTCTCCGGGAAACGGCAACACCGAGCACTGTGCTGGAACACCTCAGACATTACCCGTTTGTCCACGTATCGTGTCATGGCAATCTCGAGACAGGAAAACCGTTCGACGCCTTTTTCAAACTGTACGAAGGCGCACGTCTCACACTACTCGACATCGTGCGATCAAGGCTTCCCACTGGCGAATTCGCGTTCCTTTCTGCTTGTCACACGGCGGAGCACACAACAGAGAGCATCGCGGACGAGGGAATTCACCTCGCGGGTGCGGTCCAGTACTGCGGGTTCCGGAGTGTCGTCGGGACGATGTGGGAAATGGCGGATGATGACGGACCAGACCTTGCTGGGAACTTTTACAGGTCAGTGTTCTCGAATAGTTGGGGGGAGATGCCATATTACGAGAGAACAGCCGAGGCTCTGAGGGACGCTGTGAATGTGCTGAGAAGAAAGAGAAATATGACTTTGGAGCGATGGGTGAACTTCGTTCATTACGGTGCATGACTTGGATTTGAAGGGGTCTGTTGGTCCTCCCTGTATGTTTTTTTAGCAATGTTGTAGTAACTTGTCACGGTGATATTTGGCAGGTCCTATGTACTGTAAGGTATGAACATATATGAACACCGGTCGCTGCAGACAGCACACCGTGACTGTGACTGTCAGCACTTTGGACCACGTGACGCCTGTGTACCTCCAACTCGACGTGTCATCCATGTCATCCTCACTCTCACCACCATCGCCTCGACCGATCCGTCGTCCTCTGCCCTCCTCGTCGCACCTCAAATGCCACACGGTTCGCCCATCTTCGCCGGCCGACGCCACAACTGCGCGCCGCTTCGACACCCGTCATTCCAACATCGCACGCGACGTGCACGACACCTCGCCAGTCGGGCCCTCGCAAGCGACCACATATTGCCGGACTTGGGTTTTACTTTGTATAGAGTTGTTCAGGACACTTCGTACGTTCCTTGCCCCTCTTTCGCTTAGAAGTCCTGCTCTGGCTCTTTTACCTGCCTTTTCTACTTAGCCCTCGGACACGGGATGACTCCGCTCCCTTTTCTCGCAGTAGCGTACTTGTATGTAACCACCCTCGCTGGCCTCGGCCATGGGAGCGATCAATCCAGAAACCTATCGATGCGATGAACTCTTTCCCCTTCCCGTTCGCGTGCCTTCGCCTTCTCAAGCTCTCCTTACGCCCCGTTACCATTCCCTTCGCGTGCTCTCGGCCTTTCGGGCTCGCGGCCACTTCCTCCCTCTCCTCTCCCTTCCGCCTTTGCTTTCCCTTTGGGATTTCGAATCCGCCTCGGATCTCAGGGACTACCCTTCGAACTCACATAGTGTGGGGTTACCTCTTGCGCTACAGTACTCCTCTGAACTCTTCAACAAGTCCGATGGAATAGTGAAGGATGGGATTCAGGTCCCACCGAGTGTCCCATTGCAAATAATTATAACCATATTTGCACATTGTTTCCCGCGGCATCCGGACGAGTACGACCGTACTAGTATTCACTTCGCGATACCTCACCGCAGCGGCGACTATCCACTATCAAATCAGTACCCCTCCTGTCCAGCGGAGGTTTTTGCCACACGATTTCACGCTTGCGTTGTGCGGGTCCCAGTCTCTAACACTACATCTCTTCCTTCATGGGTCAAGCACCTTCTGATTTTGGAAGTTCTCGAAGTATGGAGGTCCCATCGCGTGAGTGCCAGATCTGGTCTTCGACTTTCCAAAAACACTTTTATCTTCCGCAAGTTAATCCTGATTCGTCCCAGTTTCTTTGCTCGAAATCGATGACTACATTTTGCAAACCCGAAATACCTTATCGCCATTACCACGCGCTGACCCTTCGCGCTCTACGAACCTCACAACTTTGGCCGTGGCACAATTGGCACGCTACGAGCTAACAGATGAGGACGAAGACCTGGACGGGTCGATTTCCCACTCAGTTGGAGCCATACTCTCATTTGATCCCCAGATCGGACGTGGTTCAGACGTCGTCACCGCCTTCTTCTTCCTTGCGGACTCCCTTTTCCGTCGCTCAGATAAGCTCAAGCGGCTTGACGATAGCAAGCACTGTGTCGGGTATTTTCGTTACCTCAGAGACCAGTCGCTTGAAACCTCCCTCATCACAAGAGACCGCATAACAACAGCCTTCACGGAGGCCTTAGCCAATCGGGTCCAAATGGGGTCCATCGATCCAACGCGAAATATCGAAGAGATGGCAATCCTCTGCAGGGAGCTTCTTAGTTTGGATGCCTCAGATGAACTCCTGCTTGGTGCTGCTGAGACGTTAGTCAAGGCCATTGATGATGAACACTTCTCAGCGGTCAGCAGCCAACCACCTCCGGACCAAGCCATTGAATGCCTTCGCGAAGCGAATATCCGCTTTCCTGATTCGGAAATAGTTTCCCTTCATCTTGTCTTCTCTTTTTTCCAGCGCTTCATTTTGACTCATTCACATACCGACTACGAGGACGCAATGTCAATCGTGGACAGATCCCTCACTCATCCACTGCCACGGTATGTGAAACTGGTTTCGACTGCGGCCGTGGGGCTTGCAGTATCCAGATTCGAATTCTATGGCAACCCAGAGTATTTAGAGGAGGCAATTTTCCGCATTCGTACTCATCTTAGGACCGCGTCCTCCGAAGATCCGGACCATGAAGAAATGACTCGGCTCCTGGAAAGACTTGAGAAGTCCCGCTTTCATGAGTTTAACATCACAAGTAATCTGCCTGCAATGGATTTCGGTAGCGCAGTGTCTTCCGAAGATCGGGAACGTCAAGAAATGACTCGGTTCCTGGAACAACTCGAGAGGTCTGAGTCCGCCCTTGATGAATTTACTGTCACGAGGAAGTTGCCAGCAGCGGATGCCAGTACCGCAGCGTCCTCCGAAGATCCGGACTTTCAAGAAATGCTTTGTCTCCTGGAAATACTCGGGAATAACAGCTTTGATGGGTTCACTGTCACAAGGAAGGTGCCAGCAGCGGATGAGGGTAACTCAGAGGATAATAATCATCCATCGCCCTCGCATCAGGTTTCTTCTCTTCCAATCACTCGATCGGACATTGGCAAAGTTACCCGGATGACGCAGGATGTGGACGATCCTCATGGTCTCGAAACCATATTCTACCATTTGGAGCATGCAACCGATCGAGCGGAGATCGAAGAAGCTATAAAATGCTGCCGGCGCTCTCTTGAATCAACTCAATCAAGTGATTTTCTCACTGTGGCGATTAATTGCTACTTGGCCTGTTTCCTCATCCGTGCTTTCGACTGGACAGACGACATGGCTCATCTCAACGAATCAATTACATTGTTTCACGACATCCTCAAAAGGCCAGCTACATCATTCACGCGCCTTAATATCATTCGAGGGCTTCATTCAGCCTTGATAACCCGATTCTATCGGTCCCGTGAAATGGTTGACGCTGATGAAATGATGCGGCTGTTTCCCATAGCTGCTGCCGATGCATGTGCAAAGATACCCGACCGATTTAACGTCTCATGTCAATGGGCGAACTTGGCGCGGTATTTAGGGCATCCGTCCACCTCTACTGCCTATGAGAAGGCTATCTCATTCATGAAAGAGTCTTTGGCGTTTGGCCCTACCCTCGAAATACAGCACCATCGTCTTGTCTTAAGGCGCGTTGATTATGAGACGCTGCCATTGGACTTCGCATCACATCAGATCGATATAGGTCAACTTGAGCAAGCCGTCGAGACTCTTGAACGAGGGAGAGGCCTGCTCTGGTCTGAGATGCGTGGCCTCCACATGTCAATTGACCAACTCCGTCTCGTAAACTTACCCTTGGCAGAGAGATTTGCAGCTATCAACAACGACCTTGAAGCCTTGACCACATCGAGCTCAGCTGGTATCTGGCCAAATGAAGACCAAGCCAACAGTGATGAGCTGATGGAACCGATCGGCCGTCTGGTGATTAAACAACGAACACTTGTCACGGAGCGCGACATGCTCATCTCACAAATCCAATCACATCCAGGCTTCGGGACTTTCCTGATGACGCCTTCCTTCGACATCCTCCGTTCTGCTGCTGAGCGTGGACCGGTCATCACCATCAACCATACAAGATGGCGTTCAGATATCATCATTCTCCTCCGTGATGCGCCTCCTTCCCTCATTCCTATGCCCAACAATTCCTATGAGCGTGCGACGCAGTTGAAGGACCAGTTGTTGAGCGCACGAAAGCAAGGCCTTGATTCGGACGCATATAATGACGCTTTGAGTTCCGCACTCGAGACCCTTTCTGACCTCGTTGGTCGCCCTGTGATTCAGAGACTCCGCGACTTGAATATTCCGGAACAGTCCCGCATATGGTTCTGCCCCACTTCCGTCTTTTTCTCCCTTCCTCTCCACGCCATGGGCCCAATCAGATCAGAAGGCCCCGTCAAGCTCTATTTCTCGGACCTGTACATCCCTTCATACACCCCGACACTTAGCGCCCTCATAGAATCCCGCAAACCCAGGTCGCGGCCACTCGACCGGCCCTCGATGCTTCTCGTGATACAGCCCGATGCCAAGATGCCAAAGGCATTGCAGGAGATGCGCATCATCCAGTCCGTTGGCCTGTCGACAGCAACTCTTCTCCAGGAAACGGCAACACCGAGTGCTGTGCTGGGACACCTCAGAGATTACCAGTTTGTCCATGTATCATGCCATGGCAATCTCGAGACAGGAAAGCCG
>Ga0307512_10004579_pt1 | contig 15074 bp, 19 predicted proteins | sample 14_EM_MG_FD_200267 | JGI IMG/M metagenome (GOLD analysis project Ga0307512, IMG submission 200267) | Populus trichocarpa ectomycorrhiza microbial communities from riparian zone in the Pacific Northwest, United States - 14_EM | ecosystem: Host-associated > Plants > Roots > Unclassified | place... | reverse complement strand
CTCAAAGACTTTAAACGCATCGACGACGGGTTGATACACTACAGCTGTGGACACAGGCGGCCGGCAACAGAGGCGGATGGAGATGTTCGCGCGAGCGGGTACAAAGATATGCAGTGTGAGGACTGTTTTTGGGAGTGGTATCAAAAGAAGAAGGACCTGGTGGAGATGATGAAGGGGAAGGTTGGGTTAGGGAAACGGAAGAGGGGGGTAGGTGGGTAGAGAGGTATTGGCGTTGTTGATGTTGGAAGGGTATTGGGCAGTATTGAGTGGTGGGTCTGTGGGCGTGAGAAGATAGACGATTGGGGCTCTGGAGTAAATCCTGAGGCTGGATACAAGACGTTGAGTCCTTTACCTATGATGAACATATTGTCCGAGCAGCTTTCACACCTTTTAATAGGTCAGAATTTGTGCCTGGGATATTCTAAGCCAGATTATGTAGTCTTTGAATTCACCACCGATGCCCTTATCAACCACCCATCTTCCACCCATCTCCCCTTCACTCTCACCAACCAATTCCTTCCCACCACTCCACCATCACAACCCCATCCTTCCTCCAACAGCAATCCAAAATGCTCACCCTCCTCCCCACGCGCATCTCCATCTCCCCAAGCCACACCATCCAAACCACCACCCTCCTAACCCCGACCACAACCTTCCCCGAGCTCCTCCACATCCTCCTCCACAAACCCACCGACTTCGGCATTCCCCTCCGTCTCACAAACCCCCATATCCACCTCCTCCCATCCACCTCAGAGCCCCTCCCGATCCATGACAACAGCACCTGGGAACACGCACGCCGCCACATCCTCTCGCACCCCATCACCAGCCTCGTCATGACTGCCACCGCCACCACCTCTCCCCCCACCGCCGGAATCCCCGTCGAGATTACAGGCTACACGCGCACCGGGAAGGTCGACGTCGCCACGCAGGTCCCCGTGTGTGCCGGCGTTTCCTACGCAGGGTTTGTAAAAACCCTCGAAGGGATCGGGCGGGGGGTATTCCCCCTCGCTGGCGTGGTGCTGTCCCATGTAATCGTGTACGACCACTCTGGCCGGGGGACGACGATACACTGTTCCTTGGACTTCACCGACCTTTCAGAAGTGGGCAAGATCGGACTGGTTTTTAGGGTTGAGAAGGAGGGGGTGAGTGGGAATACCGAGAGGGTGGTGGAGGTTATGGAGGAGCTTGGGTTGGGGGTGTATGATGCCTCGAGCTTGAATGGTGGGGTTAGGGTTTGGGGGTGTGGCGGGGTGTGGGGGTATGACTTTTTGCGTGGTAAGATGCAGTGGGGTGATGGGTGGCTGTCGAGCGCGGATGGGACGGTGAGTGGGCCTGTGGAGAGGTGCTTGCGGTGTGTTGATCGTCATGGACACCACGGATACTACGAACATAAGCATAAACACCACCACGTGCATGGCTTTGGGTATAGGAGGTAAGTACATCTGCTTTGTGCAGCTGTGAATTGTTGCTAATTCGCGTGTTTAGCTCTAAGCTCTAAATGACTACGGAACCGGAGTCTATGCGGGGTCTCTTCGTTTTTCATTATGTCTGGTGGTGTTGTGTACAACTATTTTTATAAGTGGAAGTATTTACACCCGTTACGTCTTCGTGCTCTTGCTGTCTCTCTGTATACAAATAACAAGACCAAGTTAGCCCCGCCCCCACCGGACAACAACAGGCGTGGGGTCGAGCAGCTTTCCAACACTCCACTCTGAATACGCCGTGCATAAACAAAGCCAAAAGTAAAGAACAACCATGAATGAATGCGACAAAGCAAGAGTGCGATAAAGTAAGAGAGCAACAGTAGCAAAATATGAAGAGGTGTTGCAGTTGTGACGGCCCTGTTAATTAACCGAACCAAACACAAACAGGTGATAGCTACCAACTCGTTGGGTTTTCAAGTCTCCGGACACCCTACCGCGCGAGATAAACACGAGCTTTCAAACTATCGCAGAGGGCTGGTTCCTCATCGTCCGCCGCAAATCACTCTCAAAGCCGGCGACACTCAGGCCCAGAGTGCCGCCCTCAAAAGACTGGTACAAAAGCTTAAATCCAATGCGAAGCATTGAGTCATGGCTGCCATCCTTAACAACTAGGTTTAAATATGAGGACATGAAATACGGCCCATCACTCGGTGTTGATGGTTGGACGGTATTCTCCTCTTTCTCGTCTCTATCTTTAGTACACTTTCGTACAATACAAGTTGCTCGTTCTTCGCTCCGTTTATTCCCACAGGTTTAGGTATGTCACAAGCGCAGCTACCTCATGATCATACTAAATACTACGCACCCTAATCTGTACCTCCCCACGCATGAAACTAAGAATATTCCCAATTTCGGTTTTTACGGCCTCAACTGACAGCTGAAGCTCTGGTGGCCAAGTTGGTAAGGCGTAGCACTAGTATGCAATGCTGAGATCCTCGGTTCAACTCCGAGTCAGAGCAGACCAGTAAGCCGTAGGTTTTTTGCTTTCCGGCACTAAGTACATGATGTTTGGTTCAGCGCTGTGGTAGGCGGACGGTTCGTGTTGCAGGGCACAGTTGTCATTCCACTGCTGTAGCGGTCAAGACTATGCACCTCGCTGTTTATTCGAAGTATTAACCTCTACTACTCTGGCTTAACGAAAACACTAAGTATGAAAAAATATGAACCGGACGGAAAGTGTGGGATAGAAATGGTGCAGATGAAATCATAGAGATGGTGAACATGGACGAAGCCACTCTTTGGCGTACGCTTATCGAGACCAAATGCGTACGTTCCATTCGCGGACTACATGTGAGTGACGACAAGATTGGTGAGAGATTCGGACTTCACGATGTTGCGGTTCCGCACGGTTGGCATGAGTTTTTGTTTGTTTGTAATCATATTGCATTCGGCCGCTAGCGGCCATGGCATATCCCGTACACATTTCCTCCCTGCTTCTTCCGTAACATAAAGAAACAAAAGCAAAGTCGCAAGTCCTCTTCCCCAAAAACAAACCGCCAAAAAACATCAACTGTTACACCCCCCATCACTCGACTCCTCGTGATCCGAGTTCTCCGCCTCCTCCACCACTCCACTAATTCTGCCGACATCCATATAGAAAAGATAATCTAACAACACCCGCGAACATTTTTCTTCTGCAAAAACAAGAGTCGTTGGCAAACTAATCTTCAGCTTCTTCAACACCTTTTCAACACCCTCATACCCCTCTTCCCCCTCTTGCCCATCGATCCACAGCCTTTTTTGTTCTCGTTTCCATCTTTTGCACCACTTGAACAAGTGGTCTCTTGTCTGATATTCATGCCCGCACCACCAGCACTTCATATCTCTTCTTTTTCCGATCCGTCGTAGGTATTGCGCCATAAGAGCATGACGGTTGGCATGAGTACGTGGGGGGAGGTTTGAAAATGTGTCGGTGTCGCGAGGGATACTTTGCTTTCGACATGGGCGCTAGACATGCCATGCTCGTGTCTGAGACTCCTGCTGGTGTGCTGAAATACTTTGGTGACGAAGATGACCAGACGGAAGGGAACTGGCGACGCTACGGCTCTGCTTACGACAAGTATGCCCCCGATTTGGGAGCGATGTAAGTCGAGATGATCATTCATACATGACGTGCACTTCACCAATCAGAAGCCCTGCCACCCATTGATTAGTATTCCCCACCACTCCTAAATGACTATTGTGACTAATCTACAAAATTGAGCGTGTAGGGATGATGACCTTAGAATTGCTGTGCGTACTAAACTCCCCGGAAAGCATCATAAGCCTTTGGTGCCGGCGTACGAAAACTTCATAACTATTCCCCAATACCCCATCCACTAGAAATCTTTCCCACCAGCACGGCTCTCCAATTAGCCTTCTATCCATAGAATTTCTCAACTCTGCCCCAGCAACAGCTACAGGCCTGAAATTATGCTCTTCATCCAAGACACAACCAACATCTCCTGGTGGCATGACATCATAGATCCCATGTTTGTATTTGTTAATAGATGCGGCGAAGAGAGATAAACACAATGATACCAAGCTTCGGCCCCTTCAGGAATGTCCTCCGTCCACATTAATCAAATCATCCCATGTTTTCTCCATCATAAAACGGATAAGTGAAGACTCCGCGCAGTACCAAAAATAATTGCATCCCGTAGGTTAGATCGGTTAGATGACCCTCGACCGGGCTGGTCTATGCCAATGGTGGCTTTCTCAAGGCTGACCGATCTACGGATCTGTAGGTGACCGTTTGAGGGAAGTCTATCGACAGTTCTCAAATTCTCAAGAACGTACATGCTCTATCGGTCGTGGCGCGCCTTAGGTTCGGATCTAGCTATTTATTGAGGCGATAATGTCTGTTGGCTTAGGTACTATTACCGTTCCGATCGTGGGAAGACCTGCGAGCACGAGATCTTGCGTCCTTTTGGTGGTGTCTTGTCAGTTTGGTTGCCGAGCGGGCAGACCTTGTCCTCCCTACCATTCTGTACACATCCGTAGACTGTCTTGACCTCCGATAGTCCAGCACCAGGCCGCGAAAAGTTATAGGCCCTTTCAATCTCAGATCTGAGAAATCTGCAAATTTTTGAGCAAGTCTCAGATCTCAAATTTAGGAGAGGGGTTATTGCCCGACTCTCAGATCATCGTCTCAGAATCTCAGGTCCTAAGAAAAATATTTAACTGTCGTCGCACAGGCCGGAGCTAGGCTCGGATTCTGACGGAAGGTGCTCTAGTATCGCTAACACTGGCAGTCGCAGTAATCCCATTATTCCTGCGTCCCTGCATGTACATGATGCAGGATATCCCTAGACTTCAACCCAATGACCACATCTTCTAGCTCGGAATCAAGATCGAACCCACGGCCCTGCGCCATTCCCTCCCACTCCTCACTTCAACCTCCCCTTCGCCCACCTCCACCCACTCTTCAAAACATCCCTCGTCATCCCAGCAGCCCACTTCACCCGCTCCCGCTTCCTAACGGGCTCGCCCCAAACCCCCCGACCGCGCAAATTCCAGCATCCGCATAACGACCTCAAGATCCTCTAGAGATACCTGGTCTGGAAATCGCTCGTATAAACACAAGGTGCAGCACGGGAGCGCAAGATCGTCCTCGGCGCGTTTTGTTGCCGTCCCGCAGTAGTGGCAGCTGTTGCTCATGTGCAGCAGGTACGTGGTTCGGTGTGTGCTTTTGGATCTCTTTTCTGTTGGGAAGCCCACGGCGCGCAAGTGTTGATAGTACGCTTCGACGGAGGCGTGGAGCGACCTGCTAACGAGAGAGAGCGCTAGGTATGGGTGGTTGCTGCCGGTGCTCCAGGTTGGTTCGGTGATGGGCCTCCGGACCGTGACGGTGGTGAGGTGAGAAAGGATTTTGTGGTGGATGTCGTAGGGGAGGGGGAGAGTGTGTGCATTCTAGTCGAAGTGGATGTGGCAGCAGCGGAATATGTTTATGTGTGGGATAGAATGTCTGATGGAACTTGCGAAGGGGAGTTTGAGGTTGAGATATGGTGGACAAGGATCTCGAGCTGGGTCGGTGACGTACTGCGGGGCATACTTAGGTAGACTTACCTTTGAGGTGCTTCAAAGTACTTCCTAGATTGGAGTACTTCCCGTCACTCTATTGACATCTATTCAAGCCCGTTAGAACTATGTTCGAAAGTTCTATCCAAATAGATAGAGGTATCTATTTCTAATAAGTAGAAAGAGGGGGGAGGCTTCTATCCAGACCTCTATAGAGGTGCGAGTTTGCATCAATCCCATTTAGGAACTACTACTAACAGCCGAATAGAAAAAAGAGTGCTAGTACGAGCGACGGGAAGCACCCCTTGTTCTATTGAGATTTCGGCTTTTATAGAATACGTCCGAATAGGTGTCAATAGAACGATGGAAAGTCCTCCATTATCACCAAAAGCCGCACACCACGTCAGCCTGTTCTAGGTTGTCTCGCACAACCTCTCTTCCTCCCCACGTATTTCAAGCGTCGTAAGCGAGGATGATGCGTGTAACCTAAGACCTGCAGTAAGTCAAAAAAACTTTTGCAAGGTATCTAGTATAGCCAATCAATGTGGGATTTAAGTACGGATCGAGATCGACCAGAGTAGGCAGCCTCAGCCCAGAATACTTTCATACTCGTTCCGTCAGGCTCCTCTTCACATGCTCAGCTTTGGTAGCTGTATAAGTACCTTTAAACTCACTCTCTAACACCTTCATGGCGGCTCCTGTTCATTCCCGGACGGAGCATGATCTAGCGTCGGATGCGGGTGCGCGGAGGCGGTCAGGGCTTGGGTCAACCGTGAGTGGGGTGTCCTCGACCTTGCGGTCTAGCGATGTGCCCGCTTTCCCGCCGATATGCTTTCGAATATCCAATATACCTTCATCCTGGAGCTATGGACAAGTTGACGATTACCTTCGGAAGCTAGAGCCCACCCGACAACTGCAATTTCAACTCTCACTATATCCATCACTCTCGAATACGGATGGGAGGCAAACTGCTTTACTGAATCTGTCCAGTGGTTCAAATTACTTTCGGTGCCTCGACCCCCACACTTCCCACTATGAAAAGATTGCAAATCTTGAGCAAGCCATCTGCAGTGGAGAGGTGGAGCATACGGATCTTGCCATTGATAGTCATTTCATTGGCTTGACACCCTTACATACGCCCAAAGATATTGCTGCAGAGTATGTGGACAGTCTTAATACATTTATGTAAATATGTTGATGTCATTCTAGCGTGGTCGCTGTAACAGGCCTTGCAGGTCACGCTTATGGGTCATGGAGAAACCACCGAACTCACAGAATGTGGCTGAAGGAGTTTCTACCAAAGGACATTAAAAATATCCGAATTATAACTTACGGCTATAATACTCGTCTCACCAAAAACAGTCTTGATATGAGCCGGCTAGAGGATCACAAGAGACATTTAATTTCTCAGTTAGAAATAGTAAGGTACGAGGACAAGGTATGTCAACGTCTAGCTCCCGCATCTAACTTGTATTGACTCTTGAAGAACCGGCCCATTATCTTTGTCGGTCACAGTCTCGGTGGCATTCTTATACTGCAAGTAGGAGAAATGATGCTCAAGAATTGTATCTCGCATACTAAGAAATTATCAGATTCTGCTAGAGTCCAAGGCGAATCAGGTACACAGCCATATTCTAGACTCAACACATGGCGTCATACTCTTTGGAACCCCACACAACGGCCTCCGTACATCTGAGCTGGAAGAAATGGTTAATGCTGAATTGGAGGCTGGTCATGTCGACGTGTCGAAAACTAAGTTGCTTGAGCAGCTCCAAGAGGGATCGCCTTTTCTTGAAGCTCAAAATGATTCTCTCCGCCACATCTGGGATAAGTTCGAGATTGTTAGCTTTTATGAGACTCATTTGACACCGGCAGTAAAAAGGGTTCCACTGCCTTGTGTACTCTTTGGTAGGAGCTGATAAACGCTAACTTCTGTGCTGACAGTCGGATACCGGTAGCACCAAAAGGGATGGTTCAAACATTGAGATGGTCAAGCGGCATTCTGCTCAATTATACTGGCCGAACGCGAGCATATATCCAGTGAACGAAAACCACACTAATATGGTAAAGTTTGCGGTAGAGGAGGATGATACATACCGATGTGTGGTCAATCATATGAAGGAGTGGTTGAAGACTATCAATGAGCGAGATGGGAGCAAAGCCACGAAGAGGACCACAATATCCCAAAAGTACCTGTGGACTGTTATTGTGCCATTGCTTATCTTGTTGGTTTGGCACCTCGTGGGTAGCGGAAGAGTTAGGGTATGGTTTTCTGAGGTCAAGAGCCGCGTTTTTCTTGTCGATATTAATAGCTGATACTTGACAGGTTACTCGGGAAGACGGGGTGAGTCCAGAGAGGGCAGTTCTGGGCACGAGATTTTTCGGCCCTCAGAAGAATAGTGGGGTTCGTAAAAGCTTAGTGATGCTTAGATACGCGGCTGAGGCTGCACTAAATCGTGACTCGTCTCAACTGAAGGGTTTGTATCCGATACCCTGTATGGATTATTAATGCTTACTTTACATACCTGCTTATAGGTATAGACTTTGCCGATAAATTCCAAATCCCTTTTCAGTTGGGCTTCGAGAGAAACAAAAAATTTACAGGTAGAGATTACCTACTAGACCAGTTGGATCTCGCTTTGAAAACCCTCGACCGTCATTCATACAGAGCCATCGTTCTTTACGGGACAGGAGGGGTCGGAAAAACTGAAGTAGCTATAGAATACGCTTATCGACATCAGAAGGATTTCGATTCTATATTTTGGGTTGATGCTACCAGCCTATCGACTATCCATCGAAGTCTCAAGGAGGCAGCAAGACGAATTATAAGACATTATGAGAAGGGCTATCGGATGGAGGTCCCTGACTACACCAAAATAGCTGCTGAACTACACCTCGAAAGCCTCATCGATAAGAGCGGCAGCGTCGCCAACTCTAATGACGTTCAAGTAAAGAAAGCTATTATGGATTGGTTCACGAAGGAGGGGAATCATAGATGGTTGTTGATTTTTGATAATTACGATGATACCAACAGCTTCGCGATACACGACTTTTTTCCGAGCAGATTGCAGCAGAGCATAATCGTCACTAGTCGAAGAACTGACTTTGGCCGTTACCGTAGTGGTATCGAAGTGAAAGACCTGAGCCCCGACGAGGGACTTCAGCTGTTGAAAGAAAGTGCCGATCTACCTGAACTTTCTCCCGAAGGTATGTAGGCGTTGCAAAAAAGCCGAGATATCTTTGTACTAATCTATTCCCTAGAACAAAGTTCTGCCACTGAACTGCTGGAATTACTTGGTTACCTTCCTCTCGCTATCAAACAAGCGGGATCTTACGTTTCGGTCAGACAACTGTCTTTGGATCAATATCTTAATAGATATAAGAGAAATCGAACAAGTCTACTTGCACACTACGAATCAAAGGCAGTGTGGGACGACCGAAAATACGTCACTGTATTCACCACGTGGGAGATATCGTTCTCTACCATCGAGGAAGAGAGTCCAGATGCAGCAGTTTTATTGCAAATATCAGCTTTCTTGGACAGGGAGGATATTCAGGGAAACATGTTACGTCACGGGTATGGTTTGCCCGAAGGCGGTAAGTTTGCATTGTTCTCCATGTCATACTAGCCCAGCTAAGCAGTACTTCTGGTGCCTTTTAGACATAAGTATAGAAGAGTCTATTCACAAGCTTTGCTCGTATTCGCTCGCCAGGTGCAACGAACGTGATCCCACTATCTTCTCGCTGCACCCTGTTATCCATTCTTGGGCCCAAGAGCGTTGCAGTCCGGAATTACGAAAGCATCTATCTAGACAAGCATTTGAGTTATTAGTGCAAGCACATGATAGGATTGGGACGCGTATCTGGCCTCACCTCTTTGCCCTTTTGAATACTACCGAACGATATTTATCAACTTCCGCCTCGCCAAGTATTTATGTCTTATCACCGCCGGTGTATCATAACGCAACGAAATTCTATTATGTCAACGTTCTACTCGAGCTTTGTGAAGGCAGGTTCTTCTGGGTATGGGGAAAAGTTACGGACATCAAATACCATATCCGTAAAGCATTTTCATCAAAAGTTGAATCTGGTAGCGAGAAATGGCGATTTGTTTATAGGCTAAGCCAAAATCTGCCTCTATCTGCCTCGCTTGAGGGATTACGTTGGACATTGCTCGATGTAGAGAGGAAGCTACCTAGGAAGCACCCTGCAGTACTGAACATCCTTGGAGACTTAGCCTGGCGCCTATATCTACAGAATAGGTTTGAAGAATCATTAGCCTGGTACATTTGGCTACAGCGGGTAAGAAAAAACGTACTCGGCAGAACTCACCCTTCAACAATGGGTGCCCTGAAAGGTATTGCGCACATTTATTGGAAGCAGGAACGATGGGAGGAGGCGGAGGAAATGTTTCGAACTGTATATCATGAGAGAGAGAAAGCTCTGGGTATCAATGATTACTTAACGATGAACGCCCAAGATTCATTACTCGACGCACTTGAGGATCGATACAAACGAAAATACGACGACGTATCACAGGAACGCCAAAAGGTAGTTATAGAATTCCTTCGAACAGTATATCACGCGAACAAGAAGTTTCTAGGAAATGACCACGTGGACACGATTAAGGTCGCTTTGTTACTGGTCAAGATGTTTGCGCATGGGAAAAGAAATGACAAGGCTTTCGAATGGTACAAACAGGCAGTAAAAGGAAGGAAGTCAGCCAAAGACGATGCAGAGAACTTCAATCACATTGGCCTCGAGCTTCTCGAGGCTATGAATGGAGGCGCCTTGATGTGGTTCGAAAGAGCCTTCGCTGAAAGCGAAAATTCTTTAGGAGTAGATCACCCTTACACCATCCGAATTGTCTACAATATTGCCGAGGCGTATGAGGATCAAGCGAATTACGACGAAGCTCTAAGATGGTATAACCGGGCATTGGCTGGGAGGGAAAAGGCCCTAGGCGAAAATCACACTGCCACTCTCGACACCATTCATAATATTGGCTCGGTGTATGATGATAAAGCGGATTACAACGAAGCTCTAAGATGGTATAACCGGGCATTGGCTGGGAGGGAAAAGGCCCTAGGCGAAAATCACACTGACACTCTCCACACTATCCATAATATTGGCAGAGTGTATTACAACAAAGCGGATTACGACGAAGCTCAAAGATGGTACAACCGGGCGTTGACTGGGAGAAAAGGATGATGAAGCACTTGAATGGGACCGCCGCTACCCAAAGCTACCTGAAGCGGCGTCCAAATACGAAACTCTGCGTGGGGTGCCTGAAACCGAGAAGAGTTGCATCACTACCACGATAGTCTCCATGTCATAATTCGGGTCTCCCGGCGTCTATGTTTCTTAGTGGTCCGTCCTACGTTCCGAATCTTTCTCACAAACATTAGAGGTGGGGCCGGATAGAATACACGCTATCGGATATTCCACCCTCCAATATCTTTTCGCCTTGCACACGCTCTCTTTTTCCTTATCTTTGGATCATTTTGCTTTCTTTTGGCGTCTATAAGTGGCGTTTGTTTATATCATATCTAGTGGTGCTTAGTTCAAGGGTCTAGAAATGGAAAGGTAGTAGTTACCTACGTACTTGATGTGTGGTGTAAGTGATCGGTCGGTTATATGGAGCTTGGGGTGGGAGACGCTACAGCGGGAATTTTCATATTCTGCATGCTAGATTTTTTGGATACATGTAGTGGATCTTTTAGACGAGAGAAGGAGGATGAGGAGGGGGAGGGGGTGCAAAATGAAGGACGTACGTGTTACGATATGGAAGTTGGGGAGAACCGTGTGCGTGTATTCTATGGTACAGAGAAGAGAGAAGGAGAAAGACTCGAGATATATACAGGAGGCATCAGCCCCTGCAGCAGAACCGTGTATTAGACCTGTAACATGTCTCCGGTATAAGTACACCTGTAACAGTACGCCTTGTTGAAGATCGAGTGATGCAGTCTATTCTCTCCTTTTTCTCCGTGAGCTGCTACTTCTGGTGCCCCTAAGACTCCCAATCATTGGCAACGCATCTTCTGCTAAAGAGTCAGCGCTCTGTCACCATAGACAAATAAACCATTGATTAGTAGCACAGCTTGTTGATTCGCTCTTTATCACTAGAGAAGCTTGACCAACGACGCACATGGCAGGACATCATTACACAATTCGACACCTCCGACAACACATCACACCACCTTCTAGTTTTGCCAAGACCCTTATCGTCCAATCAATTCTATTATCGTCAGAAAACTTTTGCTTCGGTTTTCAGCTGTTTTCTTCGAATCCAGTTACCTAGGAGCCAAAATGAGTCTCTTCGGAGCCAAAAAGACTGTTTCCACCTTCCAAAAGGCAAAGGAAAGGATGGATAAGTATATGGAATCCAGCTCGGCTGGAGATGAAAGCAGTGGCATCGGCGAGCTGCTAAAAGACAGAAAGGGACCGCTCCCGACGGACCCGGACGGAACAGCTACGACCTCCGAAATTGCTCGAGAGGAGTTAGGAGATTACCTGGGTGAGGAACAACCAGCAGCGGTTACCTTGACCAGGGAACAGTTTAATCAAGGAGTAAGGATTCACAACACCGAAGCAATGGCAGCGGGAAACCTGAGCCAAATTATGGAGCCGGTTCTCGGAACACCTCCATGCGATGAATACAGAAACAGGCGCTCTCAACAGCACTCGGTTCATACGATTACGAGCGACGATGGGTCTTCATTGTCGCCACCACCGACTACGAGTTACGGGGGAAGTGAAATTTCCTTCCCGTCGCAAACACCAAGGGAGAGGGTTTTTTCCCCCCTACCGTCTACGAATTATGAGGGAAGCCTTATGGGGCTACCTCTAAGTGCTCTAAACGAACTTACGGAGGATCCTTTTTCGACTCCTAAGGCGAGTGCTGGAATTATTGCGCGTAGGTATATTCAGTCGGAGGAAAATGCCAGTCAATACGTGGAAAAAGAGGGGGGAATGGAAGAGACCCGGAAAGTCTACACACCCATTCCGAGAAAATTCAAAGTCAGCGACAGCAGCGACAGCGAAGATGATACGATGACAGAGGTGGAGTGGAGGGATGAGTCGCCCTACATGACGCCAACTAAGAAGGGAAAAAAGCGCAATAAGGGGAAGGGAGTTCAGAGGCCGGTAACGCCCAAACGACCAATCCAGAATATGCCGCAAACGCCAAGCAGGAAAAAGTTGGAGGCCGATTGGGCCAAGCCTGCAGAGACGTTAGCGAATGAAAGTGGGGTTGTTAATCTGGAAGCTTTTATTGGTGAGTATCTTCGGAACACTAATGGGCTGAGGGATTTTATGACCACAAATCAGCTACACGATGAGCGATATGATGAGTGTTGCCTAAAACAGGCGGATTTTATGGCGGCAAGACAAAATCATACTGATGCGGCAGTTGGGTCGACACGAAAAATAGCCCAAAGTGTACTTACCGAAGTGGAGCGGGAAAGGGAGTATGCGAAAGAGAGGGCGGAAAAGCTCGATCAGAGGTTGGAAAAGATCGAGAAAAAGGTGGCCAAGTTAGCCCCGGTTAACATGGCTAAGACAATCGAAAATGCAATGAGTGCTTGCATGGAAAAGATGGTGGATCAATTAACCGATAGGGTGGTTAAGAGGTTTGAGGATATGGCGGAAGAAAGCCGGAAGAAGGATGAAATCCAAAGGGGGAAACAGGTAGAAGCCACCCCTGAGGAGGAAAGAATGAGCGATATTGAATTTGAGCCGGGAGCGACTTTTTCGGGGGAAGAGAATGAGAGGGTGGAAAGAGTCATCAGGGCTGAGATGGAGGTGGATGAGCAGCGGTTGGAGCAATCCAAGCACGCACCGGTTATACCACCCAGAGGAGTGAGACAGGAGTTTCCGCGTCTGGAGGTGGGGCAGGTTACAATCCTGAAGAAGAAGCCGGTGGTGCCAGCGGTGCCACAACAGAAGAGGAAAGAGGCGGAAAAACCGGAGGTACAGGCGGTACCAAAGGGACCTCGGGCTGGGACTAAGAAGCCGGAGGTTAAAAAGCCGAACGAAAAGAAACCGGAGAAAAAACTGGAAGATAAAAAGAAAGATACGTGGGCGCAGAGAGCGGCAGCACCACCACCAAAGAAGCAACCCGAACAGCGACAACAACAACAATCGGGACAGCAGCAAAAGAAGAAGGGAGATGGCTTTGTTGAGGTGAAGAGACAGCAGAAGAAGGATGAGATGAAGCCGGTCCCCCCAGGACAAAATTCGATGGAGAAGAGGAGAGTCACCTTTAACAGGGACAATGGCCTCCCCCTTTCTCAGAAGAAAGACTTGGATATCTCGTCGGAGGTGAATAGAGCACTTTTCGAGGCGAAGGTCCCACATCTTGGTCGCATCCAGGGAGTTACAAAAAATACCCGGGGATGCTTGTCAACGATTACAACTCCCGCAGCAACGGCCGAAATGTTGATTCGGTATAGGGAGATAGTAATTAAAGCAGCAAGGAAGGTGGACGCAGGAATTGTGGACATCGAGACAGTCGAACTTTGGGAGAAAGTAAAAATGCACGGCGTCAATTTTGATAGGTATTTGGGGAAAAAGACAGGAGGCGGTCTTGAAAAATTGAGGCAGGAATTACAGGCTGAGAACGAGGGGGTGGTGTTGCCCCTCGCCATCAGCTGGATTGGAGGACCGAACGATGTGCAGAAGAAGAAGGCGGAAGGAAAGAAAGCATCTTCGGTTGTGTTCGCGGTCAAGGGAAGTAAAATGGCCGAAAAAGTTTTGAAGGGGGGTTTGAGGGCGGCAGGAGTGAAGTATGACGTGGAGAAGTTCGTGAATGCCGGACCAGATTCCTTTTGTGGAGTGTGCAGCAGATGGGGACATGTTGATTCGAAATGTGGATCTTTGAAGATGCAAGTGTGTATGTTGTGCGCGGGGAGACATCTAACAAAAGATCATAAGTGCAACATGGTAGGTTGCAAGGCTAATGCAGGACAGAACTGCGCCCATAATGTCGACAAGTGCGTCAACTGCAAGGGAAATCATATCGCGAAGGCCAACTGTTGTGTTAAGAAGCAGGAGGCTATTAAGGTTGCGAGAGAGGAAAGACGTACCTGGAAGGAGAGAGAGGGGGAACGTCGAAATATCACAACTGATCACCAAAAGGAACCGGATCATACAGAGGATGGGGGACCATCGACTGCAGATGTGGAAAAGAAGGCTCAGAATGATGAGCAAGTTGAAAAGGAACCGGAGGTCCAAGTCGTAGCGACACAAGAGACTGAAGCACAATCTTCTAACGCAGGGACCCAAGAAACCCCCATGAAGTCATGGTGAAATGCGTAATGCATAACTGTGGTAGGGGGTATGAGGCGACTATGATGGCGTTGGAAACAGGAATTGTTTGGGGGGCTGATGTTGTAATGTTGCAAGAACCATATGTGGAGAGGGAAGGATACAACATTAGTCGCCCAGGATATAGGCTGATCAGAGGAGGAAGAACGATGACAGCAATAAGAAGAGACACACACCTGGAGTTTTCGGAGGTGGATAAGGGGGGAGATGGAGATGTACAGGTGTTTGATATAAGATACCCGTTGGGTAGAAAGATGAGATTGG
>Ga0307512_10004578_pt1 | contig 15076 bp, 14 predicted proteins | sample 14_EM_MG_FD_200267 | JGI IMG/M metagenome (GOLD analysis project Ga0307512, IMG submission 200267) | Populus trichocarpa ectomycorrhiza microbial communities from riparian zone in the Pacific Northwest, United States - 14_EM | ecosystem: Host-associated > Plants > Roots > Unclassified | place... | reverse complement strand
ATCCTGACCGCCGCCGCCCAACACCGGGGTTCAGCTTTGGTGGAGATCTACCAAAACTGCCCCATCTTCAACGACGGCGCCTTCGACGTCCTCAAAGAACCTGGCGAGAAGGAACAGCGGCTGATCCCGCTGGAGGACGGCAAACCGATCCGGTTCGGCCAGGATGGCGAGTTCGGGGTGATGCGGACGTCGTCAGGCGGGCTCGAGGCTGGTCCGTACGACCCGGACCGCGTGGTCGTGCACGATGCCGGCATCGAGGACCCGTCGTACGCGTTCGCGCTGTCCCGACTGTCCACACAGGACCTGTCGCACACCGTCACGGGCATCTACCGCAACGTGGACCGGCCCACCTACGATGACCAGGCACGTGCCCAGGTCGTGGCGGCCACCGCCCCTGCGGACCTCGGGTCACTCCTCCGCGGCGGCGACGCCTGGACGGTCGGCTGAGCAACGCAGCCACACCGGACCGCGAGTGCCTGACTCCCACTCGCGGTAGGCGCGCACGACCAGCGCATGGAACCGGAGCGGCGCCGAGGGGCCCGCATCGACGGTGACGACTGTTGGCGTGAGGCGCCTCGGCACCTCGTGTGCTTCCGACATGCCTGCCTCCTTCCCGAGGAAACCAGGATGTGAGTCACACCTTGAGCCTCGCTCGCAACAGACATGAAAACCGGCGGTAGCGATCTCTTTACCACGAGTCGCCAGGATGTGAACCAGTTGTCGAGCAGCCTTCGAGCTGCCTTCCAGCGTTGGTAAGGAAACTCACAGGAAGCCCTGCCACCTGGAATCGCCCGGAGGGAGCGGAGACATGACGGAGCTCAGGATCTGGACGGCTCGCCATACGATCAAGGTCGCCGCGCCGCCCCGGCGCGTGTTCGAGCTGGTCGCCAACATCGACCGCTGGCCAGCGCTGTCGACCACGCTCGAGGCCGTCGAGCACCTCGGGTTCGACGGCGTGTGCGAGCGGATGCGGTTCTGGACGCGGATCGACGGCGTGACGCACGGTTGGACGTCGGTGCGCGAGCTCAACCCGAAGCGCCTGCAGGTGCGTTTCCGCCACGTCGACTTCCCGTCGCCGCTCGCCTCGATGGGTGGGTTGTGGCTCGTCGCGGCGAAGGGCGCCGGCTCGGTGATCGCGCTCGACCACTACTTCCGGGTGGCGGACAACCAGCCCGCGACCGCGGCCAGGCTCGAGCGCGACATCGGCGTGAACAGCATGTCGATGCTGACCGCGTTGAAGCAGACCGCCGAGCTGGACGGCATGGCGGACCTGGTCGGGTCCTATTCCGTTACTGAGGGGAACTCCTTGTCATGACGCACACCGACTTACCGGTCGGGTCAGCAGATGTGCTGCCCCGGTTGGCGGCGGCCAGATGGCCGGACCGCGCAGCACTGCGCACCGGCACGAGCACGGTCACGTTCGCCGAGCTGGACCGCACCGTGTCCCGGCTCGCCTACGGGCTGCGGCAACACCTGGGCGGCGACGGCCTCACCGTGGCCGTGTCCGCGTTGCCCGGCCTGGACTTCCCGGCCGCGTTCTACGCGATCGTGCGCAGTGGCAACGTCGCCGCGCCCGTCGACCCACGCATGCCGGCGGACGCGTTCGCCGACTTCCTGGCCGTGACCAGGACCCGCGCGGTGATCCTGGGCCGGTCCATGTACGAGCGGGTGCGGCCGGTGCTCAGCGCATCCCTGGAACTGGTGCTGCTGCTGGACGCCCCGGCCGAGACAGGAGTGCTGACCTGCGCGGAACTGGCCACCGGCGGCGACTTGTTCGTCGAACCCCGGGACCGCGACGAACGCGAACCGGCCGCGATCATGTCCGGCCTGGTCACCCACCACGCGCTCAAGGCACGTGCCGCGTCGGTCGGTCTGACCCCGGCGACCGTGGTCCTGAACGCGGCGCCGGTGTACGACGCGACGCAGCTGAGCGCCGGCATCCTCGGCGGCGCGACACAGCTGCTGACCCGGGACGACTCCCTCGACGAGTCCGCGACGCACGTACTGACCGAGCAGGGTCTGGCTACCCGGAGGAAGGCGTCATGACCCGGAACCGCACCGGCGCGAGAACCGGCGGTCTTGCGACCGTTCACCCGATCTCCGCGCGAGCGGCCATGCGCGACTGGCCGACGCGCGGTCCTCACGACGGCGGACCGCGAGGGCTGGTGGTGGGGCTGCCCGGTGAAGTCGGTGACGTCGGTGTCCACGCGCCCGCCGATGGTCGCGGTGAGCATCTCCCGCGACGCGGCCGGCCAGGACACCTTCACCGCGGTGGACGCGTTCGCGATCCACGTGCTCCGCGCCGGCCAGGAGCCCCTCGCCGAGCACTTCGGGTCCGACCCCACCAACTTCGACGCCGTCCAGACGGAGCACGGCATGGAGGTGGAGTGCGGCCTCGATGCGATCCCGCTGCTGCGTGACGTGGCCACCCGCCTGGAATGCCGCCAGGTCAACACGGTGACGACGGGCACGAACGTCCTGCTGCTGGCCGAGGTGATCAGCGCCAGGACCGGCCCCGGCGACCCCTTGATCGACCTCACCGAGCCGAACAAACTGGCCCGCCCGGCCTGACGAAGCGTTCTTCATGACGGGCCACTCCCTGGCCGTGCTCACAACGGATGGCGTAGCGTTGTTGACCAATCGCCAACAGTGAGGATAAGCGTCCGAATGTCGTCAATGCCCGGTTCGGCATGGACGCCGTTGAGCGTGGATGCTTACGATCACGCCCATCCACGGGGTCGGCCCGGCGCATCGGAGCGTGGCACATGAACCAGACACCCTCCTCTCACGTCACGCTCTGCGCGGCGTTCCAGTCGTTCGTCGAGCGGAGCCCGGACGCGGTGATCATCCGCACGGTCAAGGGCACGACGGAGATCACCTGGCGGGAGTGGGACCAGCGTGTCCGCAAGCTCGCGGCCGGGTTGGCGGCACTGGGCGTCAAGAGGGGTGACACCGTCGGGCTGATGGTCGCGAACCGGCCCGAGTTCCACCTGGCCGACGCGGCCGCGCTGCACCTCGGCGCGGCGCCCTTCTCGATCTACAACACCTCGGCGCCCGAGCAGATCGGGTACCTGTTCGGCAACGCGGGCAACAAGGTCGTGTTCTGCGACGAGCGTTTCCTGCCGCGTATCCAGGAGGTCCGTGGCGACGTCGAGCACATCGTGTGCGTGGACGACGTGTCCGATGTGGACGGTGTGTTGACGCTGGCCGACCTGGAGGCCAAGGGCGACCCGGACTTCGACTTCGATGCCGCGTGGCAGGCGGTCGAGCCGAGCGACCTCGCGACGATCATCTACACCTCCGGCACCACCGGCCCGCCGAAGGGCGTCGAGCTGACGCACGCCAACGTGATCGCCGAGACCGACGCGACGAAGGTCCTGTTCGACACGACACCGGGCGACCGCGTGCTGTCCTACCTGCCGGCCGCGCACATCGCCGACCGCGTGACCGGGCAGTACTTCGCGATCATGTACGGCATCCAGGTCACCTGCGTGCCGGACCTGACCAAGCTCGCCGAGGCGCTCGCGGACTGCCGGCCGAACTCGTTCTTCGCCGTGCCGAGGGTGTGGCAGAAGCTGAAGGCGGCCATCGACGCCGGCCTGGCGGCCGAGCCGAGCCCAGTCAAGCGCAAGATCGCCGCGTGGGCCATCGACACCGGCATTCGCGCGGCCCGTGCCGAGCTGGCCGGTGGCGTGCCGCCACTGCTTGCCGCGCAACAGAAGGTCGCCGACAAGCTCGTGCTGTCCAAGCTGCGGCACCTGCTCGGCCTGGACCAGGCGACAGGCCCGGCGTCCGGCGCGTCCGCGATCTCGCCGGATCTCCTGGAGTTCTTCTGGGGCCTCGGTATCCGCATCTACGAGGTGTGGGGCATGTCCGAGACCGGCGGCGCGAGCACCGCGAACGCGCCGGGACAGACGAAGCTCGGCACGGTCGGCCGACCCATGCTGGACATGGAGGTCAAACTCGCGGAGGACGGCGAACTGCTGGTGCGCGGCCCGTCGATCATGCGTGGCTACCGCAACGACAAGGACAAGACGGCGGAGACCATCGACGCCGACGGCTGGCTGCACAGCGGCGACATCGCGGAGATCGACTCCGGCGGCTACGTCAGGATCGTGGACCGCAAGAAGGAACTGATCATCAACGCGTCGGGCAAGAACATGTCGCCGTCGAACATCGAGAACGCGATCAAGGCGGCGACCTCGCTGATCGGCCAGGTCGTCGCGATCGGCGACAACCGTTCGTACGTGGCCGCGATCGCGGTCCTCGACCCGGACGCGGCAACGGCTTTCGCGACACGGAACGGTTTCGGCAGCGCGTCACCCGCGGAACTGGTGGCCCACCCGGCGATCCGCGCGGCGGTGCTGGCGGGTGTCAAGGAGGGCAACGAGAAACTGGCCCGCGTCGAGCAGGTGAAACGCATCCGCCTGCTGCCATCGACATGGGAACCAGGCGGCGACGAACTGACCCCGACGATGAAGCTCCGCCGCAAGCCCATCGGCGAGAAGTACGCCCACGAGATCGACTCCCTGTTCGACGAAACCCCAGGTGAGGACGTCCTGCAGCCCTGACCCGGCTCATGTCTTGAAGGGCACCCTCAAGACGTTCAACGCCCTGAGGGGCACCCTTAAGACATCCGACCAGGTACCTCAGCGCCCGAGCCAGGGGAGATACGGCGGCAGGTCTTCCGGGACAACGCCTGTCCACTGTGGATCGCGGCGTTGCAGGAACGACAGGATGCCCTCCGCCGCGTCCGGGCTGGTCGCGCAGCCCGCGATCAGGCGGGAGTCCAGGCGCTGCACCGGAAACGGTGAGTCCAGCGGGCTCATCCGGTACAGCATCTGCCGGATCACGGCCACCGACACCGGCGCGGTCGTCCTGATCAGCTCGCGCGCCAGCTCGTACGCGTGGTCGAGCACCTCGTCGGGTTCGTGCAGCGAGTGCACCATGCCCGCCGCGAGTGCCTCGGTCGCGTCGAACACCCGGCCGCTCACCAACCAGTCCATCGCGCGGCCCAGGCCGACGAGTCGCGGCAGGAACCACGTCGACGCGCCCTCCGGGTACAGCCCGCGCCGCGAGAACACGAAACCGAAGCGGGCGTCGGTCGCGGCCAGCCGGTAGTCCGCCGGCAGGATGATCGTCGAGCCCGCGCCGACCGCGGCCCCGCGCACGGCCGCGATCACCGGCTTGTTCATCGCGAAGATCCGCATCGAGCAGCGGCCCGCGGGCTCGTCCCACGAGTCGTCGCCGGAACCGACGTCCAGTCCGCCCGCCGACAGGTCGGCGCCGACGCAGAAGTCCTTGCCCGCGCCCGTCAGCACCACCACGCGCACCGACTCGTCGCCATCGGCCCGGTCGAACGCCGCCGCCAGCTCGTCCGCCATCCGCACCGTGTAGCCGTTGCGGGCCTCCGGCCGGTTCAACGTCACCGTCGCGATGCGGTCCTCGACCGCGTAGCTCACGTGCTCCATCACGTCACGCTAGCGCCATGACCAACAGATCGCGGCACGCGGACCGCAGGTCGTCCTCGGTCAGCTCGCTGGCGCCTGCTCTGGTCAGGTGGTGCAGCATCAGTCCGTCCAAATAGGACACAAAGGTCCTGGCTCGCCGCTGGGGCTCGCTGGCGCCCGCCGCGGCGAAGGTCTTCTCCGCCAGGTGCCGGAAGGTCGTGCCGTGCGTCCGCATGCGTGCTCGCAGTTCCGGTCGCCGCGCCGACTCGAGTGACAGCTCGTACCGCGCGAGCGTTCTGTCCCGCCCGTCGGTCAGCCAGCCCAGCACGACGCTCGTCAGCATCGTCGTCAGCGTCTCCAGGTCCACCGTGCCGAAGGCCTCCGGCAGGTCGCCGATGTCGAGCGTGTCCAGCTCGGCCATCCGCGCGAGCGCCGCGAACATCAGCGCCTCCCGCGTGCGGAAGTAGTACGACGTGGAGCCCTCCGCCAGCGACGCGGTGCGGTCCACGGCCCGGTGCGTGAACCCACGCATGCCCTCGTGGGCGAGGGTGGTGATCGCTGCGTCCGCGATCACAGTACGACGATCTGTCACACCCACACTCTACGGGTGTAGAGTCACTACAGCTGTAGAGGAGGGCGACATGGACGCAGTGATCGCAGGTGGGGGAATCGGTGGGCTCGCCGTCGCGGCCGGGCTGCGCCGGCGTGGCTGGACCGTCACCGTGCTGGAGCAGACCGCCGAGTTCAGCGTCGTGGGCGCGGGCATCTCGTTGTGGCCCAACGCGTTCCGGGCGCTGGCGACGGTCGGCGTCGAGCTGGGTGGCGAGCGGCTGGACGCGGCGGGCGGTTTGCGGGACTGGCGGGGCCGCTGGGTCGTGCGAATGGACGGCGGATCTGTCGCCGGTCACGTGGCCAGTGCGGTCGTCGCGCACCGGCACGACCTGCGGACGGCGTTGCTCGCGGAGGTGCCGGCGGAGTGCCGGATGACTGGCGTCCGCGTCCGCGGCGTGCGCATCGACGGCGCACGCGCGGTCGTCGAGCACGACGGCGGTGAGCTGGCGGCGGACCTGGTCGTCGGCGCGGACGGCGTGCGCAGCGCGGTGCGCGAGGTGCTGTGGCCGCGGGCCGAGCCGCCCCGGTACGCGGGACACACCGCGTGGCGCATGGTCCTGCCCAGGCCGAAGGCGCTGGCGGGCACGGAGATCTGGGCCGAGACGTGGGGACCGAACGCGGTGTTCGGCATGTTCCCGATGGCCGGCGACCTCGTGTACTGCTACGGCACCGGCGCGGTCCCGCCGGGAGGTCGGAGTTCCGACGGTGAGCTGGCCGAGCTGCGCCGCCGCTTCGCCGACTGGTGCGAGCCCATCCCGACGGTGCTCGCCGCCGCGACCGAGGACCAGGTGCTGCGCAACGACGTCTACGCCCTGCCGCCGCTGTCGACCTACGTGCGCGGCCCGGTCGCCCTGCTCGGCGACGCCGCGCACGCGATGGTGCCGTACCTCGGCCAGGGCGGCTGCCAGGCACTCGAGGACGCGGCGACGCTCAGCCTCGCGGTCGAGACGCAGCCCGACCTGACCACCGCGCTACGCCGGTACGACGAGCTGCGCAGGCCACGCACCCAGGCGATGGCCAGGAAGTCACGCATGAGCGGCGCCGTCGGGCACCTGTCGTGGGCGCCGGCGCGGGTGGCACGCAACGCGCTGCTGCGCGCGCTGCCGACCTCGATGTTCGTCAGGTCGCTGGCGCAACCGTTCAGCTGGCGCCCGGAGGAGGGGTTGGAGGTAACACCGATCCGACCGGCCGTGTGATCAGCTAAGCCCGTGGACTTGTTCGGCAACCTCGGTGACACACCGGCCACGATGGTGCTGGTGACGGGCGTGGTCGCCCTGGTCGTGGTCGCGTTCAACGAGCTGTGGCGGCCGGCGCGGAACGTGATCACGATCGTGCACGAGGCCGGACACGCCCTGGTCGCGGTGCTGGTGGGGCGGCGGCTGTCCGGCATTCAGCTGCACTCCGACACGTCCGGGCTGACGCTGACCAAGGGCAAGCCGCACGGCCCGGGCATGGTGTCCACGGCGCTCGCCGGGTACATCGCGCCGTCGCTGCTGGGGCTGGGCTTCTCGGGGCTCGTCGGTGCGGACCGCATCACCGCGGTGCTGGTGATCTGCGCGTTGCTGCTGCTCGGCGTGCTGGTGATGGTGCGCAACGTGTACGGGTTCTTCACGGTGCTCCTTGTCGGCGGCGTCCTGTTCGGCGTCGCGTGGTGGACGAGCCCGCTCGTGCAGGCCGCGTTCGCGCACGTGATCACGTGGTTCCTGCTGCTCGGCGGGGTCCGGCCGGTCGGCGAGCTGCAGCGCAAGCGGCGGCGCGGGTGGGCACGGGACTCCGACGCCGACCAGCTCGCGCGGCTGACCGGGGCGCCGGGGTGGCTGTGGGTGGGCATGTTCTTCTTCATCAACCTGGGTTCGCTGGCACTCGCGGCGGCGTGGCTGCTGGGGTGAGGCAGACTTGACGCCATGACTGTGGTGTCTGAGTCCGTGTTCGCTGACGTCTCCGCCTGTGCGCTCGCCGCCTACCGGGCCGCGCCGGCACTGGCGGCGGCCCCCGACTCGGCCATCGACGGCGCGTTGTCCGCGATGGCTGTCCGGCTGCGTGCGTCGGCGCCCGCCTTGCTGGAGGCGAACCAGGCGGACGTGGCCGCTGCCTCGGCGTCCGGCATGAGCGCGGGCCTGCTCGACCGGCTGCGGCTGTCGCCGGAACGCGTGGAGACCATGGCGTCCGCGCTGGACCTCCTGGCCACGACACCACACCCGCCGCGGTCCGCGGTCGTCCGCGACCTGCCTGGCGGGCTACGCCTGTTCGAGCGGCGCCGTCCGGTCGGCGTGATCGGCGCCAACTACGAGGCCCGCCCCAACGTCACGATCGATGTCGCCTCACAGCTCGTGAAGTCCCGCAACGCCGGCGTTCTTCGTACGGGTGGCGCGGCACTCGGCTCAGCGACGGCCTTGGTGCGTTCCGTGATCGCCCCGGCGCTGGCGGACGTGTCGCTCGACCCCGCCGCCATCCAGCTGGTGCCCACCCCCGACCACGCCGCCGCGTCGGCACTCGTGTCGCAGCCCGCGCACATCCCGTTGGTGATCCTGCGGGGGAGCGGCGAGACGACCAGGTCGCTGGGCCAGGAGGCGGCTTCTCATGGCGTCCGAACCCTCGCCCACGCCGACGGCGGCGGCGTCCTGTACATCGACGTCGAGGCGGACCTGCCCTTCGCGCTGGACCTCGTCCGCCAGAGCGTCGACCGGCTGGGTGTCTGCAACCGCCTGAACCTGCTCCTGATTCACTCGGCCGTGTACGAGTCGGTGCTGCCCCAGGTGGAGGCCCTGCTGGGGCAGCTGCGCATCGCGGTGTCCCTACCCCCGCATGACCACCCGATCGGGTACGAGTGGGCACTGGACGCGGACCGCGAGGCGACCGTGACGGTGCTGCCGGTGTCGTCGGCCGCACAGGCCGCGGAGGTGGCCAACATCGAGACGTCAGGCCTGGCCGCCTGCATCACCACGACGTCCCAGGCCACGGCGGCGTTGTTCATGGACGCCTACACAGGCACAGGCGTCTTCTGGAACGCGACGACCCGCCTCCTGGACGGCTTCAAGTTGCTGGCGGTCCCGGAGACAGGCATCAACATCGACAAGGTGCCCGGTCCTCGGGGTCCGGTCACCTACCCGGACCTCTGCCTACGCCAGTACGCCATCGTCCCGGCATAAATATTCGTCATTCGCGGACGGCATGACCGCAGACGAGATCATCGCTGACAAACTTGTCGCCTCAGGTTGTCGTGCTGCTACTGCTCGAAGCCGGGCACGATGCTGCCCATGTTCGCGACTACGGCATGCAGGCCGCACCCGACGAGCAAGTGCTCGACCGCGCCCGCGACGAAGATCGAGTTCTGATCTCCGCGGACACCGACTTCGGGATGCTGCTCGCGCGTCTCCACACCTCGGCACCATCCGTGGTGCTGGTTCGGCGGCTGCCGATCTGACCTCACTCGGGTGGTGGAGCGGCCAGCGACTCTCGGTGGATTACCTCTGCCGCTATTTCCTCCACCCGTGGCGATGGCTGCGGGGCCTCCAGCGCGAGGGTGATCGCCCGGGCGCCGATGTCGACCAGGGGTAGGCGGACTGTGGTGAGGCGTGGGGTGACGTCTCGGGCGATGGGCATGTCGTCGAAGCCGACTACGGAAACATCGGATGGGACGGACAGGCCGCGGTCGCGGAGGACCGACAGGGCGCCGATCGCCATGGAGTCGTTCAGGGCCACTATCGCGGTGAGGCGGGGGTCCGCGTCCAGCAGTGCGGCGGTCGCCGCGGCGCCGCCGTCCCGGTCGAACTCCGCGTAGGCGATCCGCCGTGACGGGAGGGTGCGGCGGTGGTCTCTCGCCGCCCTGCGCAGGCCGGCCAGGCGGTCCGTCGTCGTGGTCAGTTGGCGGGGGGCCGCCACCACGCCGACGTGGCGGTGACCCAGCTCGAACACCGCGTTGCCGATCAGGTAGCCGCCCTCTTCGTTCGCCGGCATGACCGCGTCGCCTGCCAGCTTGTGGCGGCCTACCACCGATACCCGGCCACCCGTTGCCATGTACGCGGATAGCTTGGCGTTCAACGACTTCGTGAACGCGGGGTCGTGGTAACCAGAGCCAGCCAGGATGATCGCCTCGACCTGGTGGGCGCGCAGCAGCTCCACGTACTCCAGCTCGCGATCGGGATCCCGGTACGAGTTGCAGATGATCACCAGGCGGCCCTGTTCCGACGCCACCCGTTGCAAACCGCGCGTGATTTCCGCGAAGTACGGGTCCGACACGTCGTGCACGATCACGCCGACCGTCGTCCGGTGTGAGCGGGCCAGCAGCTGCGCGTGCGCGTTGGGCACGTACTGCAACTCCTGCACCGCGCGTAGTACCCGCTCGCGTAGTTCGTCCGACACGATCTTGGGGCTGCCGTTCACGATGCGTGACACGGTTGCTGCGGACACGCCGGCCCGACGCGCGACATCGGCAAGCGTCGCCATTGCCGAGACCTCCGACCTTTGACACGAAAACTCTGTCCGCCTAGCGTCAGGTTACAAGGGAAAGCCCTTTCCTTGCGCCTGATGGCGGTGATTACCGCCAGTGTCCATTGTGCGGCCCCGCGACAGCAAGGCCGCCACGCCGAGGGGTACCGATGCGTGATCCACTACCCGGGGCGGTAGGCGTCTCGAAACTCTCCGTGTACGACACCGCCACCCCGGACGGCCTGCACGGCGGCACGCCGCATCTCCACCTCTGCTGCACCGAGGCGTACGTGGTCACCGGGGGCGCCGGAAAGGTCCAGACCTTGTCCGGGCAGGACGGGTTCCAGGAACACGATCTAGCGCCGGGCGCCGTCCTCTGGTTCACCCCGGGCACCATCCACCGCCTGATCAACAACGGCGGCCTGGAGATCACGGTGCTGATGAGCAACACCGGCCTGCCCGAGGCCGGCGACGCGGTGCTGACCTTCCCGCTCGACATCGTGGCCGACCCCGACCGGTACGCCGAGGCTGCCGCGCTCCCGAACGCCGGCGCGCCGGGCGCCGACGTCACCTCCGCCTACCGCCGCCGCGACCTCGCCGTCCAGGGCTTCCACGAGATCAGGGAGAACGGCTCGCTGGACGAGTTCTACGAGGCCGCCATGAAGCTCAAGCAGCCGCTCCTCGACGGCTGGCGCGATCGCTGGGAGCGGGGCGCGAGACGGGCCGCCGCGCGGACGGGCGAGCAGATCGACGCCCTGGCCAACAACGACCCCGGCCACCTGCGGGAATCCCGCGTGAGCGCCAAGCCGGGCCCGGACGAGCAGGGCAGGCTCGGCATGTGCGGACTGCTCAACACATACCGCTGCGATTGAGCAACACACACTGTTACGACCGATCACGGGAAAGCCCTTGCCGCGAGCAGGTTCGGACAAATAGAGTCCTGGGAAAGCGCTTGCCTGGCAATGTCGCCCACGGCGGGGAGGACTTTCGTGCGCAAGAGGAGATACGTCATCGCGTTCTGCTTGTCGCTGCTCATCGGCACCCTCGCGGCTCCGGTGGCCTCGGCGCAGGCCCGTTTCTCAGTGCTCGTCTTCTCGAAGGTCAACGGCTACTACCACGACTCGATCCCCGCCGGTCAGCAGGCGATCACCGAGCTGGGCGAGGAACACGGCTTCGACGTCACGGTCACCGACGACGCGAACGTCTTCACCGACGCAGGCCTGGCCCCGTATCAGGCGGTGATCTTCAACAACACCAACAGCCGCGACGGCGCGATCCTGACCGCCGACCAGCGCGCGGCCTTCGAGCGCTACATCCGTAGAGGCGGCGGCTACACGGGCATCCACTCCGCGAGCGGCACCGAGTACGACTGGCCCTGGTACGGCCAGCTGATGGGCGCCTTCTTCGACAAGCACCCCGCGATCCAGCCGCTCAGGATCCAGGTCGACGACCGGAAACACCTGTCGACCAAGGGGCTGCCGCAGAGCTGGTCGTGGACCGAGGAGCCGTACGACTTCCGCGTCAACCCCCGCGGCACCGTGCACGTCCTCGCCAGCTACGACACCCGCAGCTACACCGGCCACACCATGGGCGCCGACCACCCGATCTCGTGGTGCCAGAACTTCGACGGCGGTCGTTCCTGGTACACGGGCCTCGGCCACGATGTAAGCGCATACAGCGACGCGAACTTTCGCGAGCACATTCTCGGTGGCATCGAGTGGGCGGCCGGCGCGGTGAAGGGCGACTGCGGCCCCACCGAGGACGACCGCTGGCAGAAGACCCAGATCGAGGGCGACACCGACGACCCGCTCCAGCTGGAGATCGACAACAAGGGCCGCGTGTTCTACATCCAGCGTGCCGGTCAGCTGAACGTCTACGACCCCAAGGTCGGCTACAGCCGCGAGGCAGGCAAGTTCGACGCGTTCGTCCTGCAGACCCACGGTATGCACGGCTTCGTCCTCGACCCGAACTTCGCCCAGAACGGCTACATCTACGTCTACTACTCGCCGCGAACCAAGGGCGTGAACCGCCTCTCCAGGGTCACGTTCGACGAGTTCACCAACACGGTCAAGAACGAGAAGGTCCTGCTGGAGTTCTTCTCCCAGCGCGAGATCAACGCCCACGAGGGCGGCGGCATGGCCTTCGACAGCAAGGGCAACCTCTACCTCTCGACCGGCGACAACACCGATCCGTGCTGCGAGGGCTACGCCCCGATCGACGAGCGAGCGGGCCGCGAGAACCAGGACGCGCAACGCACTTCGGCCAACACCAACGACCTGCGCGGCAAGATCCTCCGCATCCACCCGGAGAACGACGGCACGTACACGATTCCCGACGGCAACCTGTTCCCGCCGGGCACCGCGAAGACCCTTCCCGAGATCTGGGTGATGGGCCTGCGCAACCCGTACCGCCTGCACATCGACCCGGCCACGGACTGGGTGTACTGGGGCGAGGTCGGCCCGGACGCGCAGAACGACAACCCGGCGCGCGGCCCGATGGGCTACGACGAGTTCAACGTCGCCAAGAAGGCCGGCAACTTCGGCTGGCCGCTGTGCATCGGCAAGAACCGCCCGTACGTGGAGTACGACTTCACGCCCGGCACGTCCGGCCAGCCCTACGACTGCGACGGCGGCCCCACCAACAACTCGCCCAACAACACGGGGCTGACCCAACTTCCGCCCGTGCAACCGGCCTGGCTGCCCTACCCGTACCGCGTCAGCGACGAGTGGCCCGAGCTGGGCACCGGCGGCCGGCTCGCGGTCATGGGCCCGACCTACCACTACGACGCGAGCCTCGACTCGGAGACGAAACTTCCGGAGTACTACGACAACACGACGTTCATCGCGGACTGGACCCGCAACGCGATCTTCGAGGTGAAGCAGGACAGCGAAGGAAACGCCTTCTCTGTCAACAGGTTCCTGCCGCACAACACCTTCCTGCGCCCGATCGACATGGAGGTCGGCCCGGACGGCGCGCTGTACGTCATCGAGTGGGGCACCAACTACGGCGGCTCCGGCCGGGGCGACCCCAACTGGGACTCGGGGATCTACCGCCTCGACTACCTCCGGCCGGGTGAGCGGGCGCCGGTCGCGCATGCCATCGCGACCCCGGCGTCGGGCCACGCACCGCTGACCGTCCGCTTCGCCACCCAGTCAACGGATCCGGACGCGGGCCAGACACTCACCTACGCCTGGGACTTCAACGGCGACGGCGTCACGGACGACACCGCAGCCAACCCGACCCACACGTTCACCACGAACGGCGCCCACCGGGCCAGGCTCGTCGTCACCGACCCGACCGGCCGCAGGACTGCCACGACGGTCACGGTGACGGTCGGCAACACGGCGCCGGCGCTGGCACTGACAGAACCCAGGGACGGCCAGGTCTTCGACTGGGGCACACCGGTCCCGTACGAGCTGCATGTGACCGACCCCGACGGCGAGGTCAACTGCGAGCTGCCGCTGACCAAGGGCGGCGTCGGGCACATGCGGCAGGTGCACCCGGTCAGCCAGAACCGTGGCTGTGCGGGGGAACTGACGCCGACGATCGTCGCGGGCCACGCGCCGAAGGACAACCTGACCTACGTCCTCGACGCCAGCTACACCGACACCGGCAGTCCGGCGCTCACCGCGAGCGACCGCGTCACCCTGCAGCCGCGCCACAAGGAGGCCGAGCACTACAGCCGGCAGAGCGGCACCAGGGTGGTCAACAACAGCGAGGGCAACGGCGCGGGCCTGGTCAGCGGGATCTCCAACGGTGACTGGCTGAGCGTCACGCCGGTCAACCTGAAGGACGTGTCGTCACTGAAGTTCCGAGTTGCGAGCAGTGCTGGCGGCGGCACCATCGAGATACGGCAGGGCAACCCGGATGGCCCGCTGCTTGGCAGCGTCGCGGTCCCGGTGACCGGCGGCGGCCAGGCATGGACCGTGGTCACCGCGCCGGTCACCGACCCTGGCGTCACCCACGAGCTGTTCCTCGTGGCCAAGGGTGGCGCCGGAGATTTGTTCAACCTCGACTGGTTCGAGTTCGGTACGGAGGTTTGACATGCGCACAAGCTCGACATGGAGAAGGTGGCGACATTAGGTGTCAAGCATGGTGACAAACGAAGCACCGGCCGAGCCGAGGCGAGCCAAGCAGACTCCGGAACCGGCCGAGCGCACCACGATCGCCACCAGACTGGTGCGTCTGCTCGACTCGTTGTGGCGGCCGGCGTTGTTGCTCGCGCTCATCTTCGTGGCGTGGTGGGTCGTCACCGCGGCGGGCTGGGTGGCGCCGTACCTCGTGCCGACGCCGAAAGCGGTGTGGGACCGGGTGATGAGCGACTGGTCCTCGCTGATGTATCACTCCTACGTCACGTTGTACGAGACGGTCGTCGGCTTCCTGCTGGCGAGCGTGCTCGGCCTCGCGACCGCCGTGGCGATCGCGTACTCGAAGACGCTGGAGAAGACGCTCTACCCGATCGTCCTGTTCGCGCAGGTGATCCCGAAGATCGCGATCGCGCCGCTGATCGTGGTGTGGTTCGGCAACGACCTCGCCCCGAAGATCATCCTGGCGGTGCTCATCGCGTTCTTCCCGGTGGTCGTCTC
>Ga0307512_10004577_pt1 | contig 15079 bp, 22 predicted proteins | sample 14_EM_MG_FD_200267 | JGI IMG/M metagenome (GOLD analysis project Ga0307512, IMG submission 200267) | Populus trichocarpa ectomycorrhiza microbial communities from riparian zone in the Pacific Northwest, United States - 14_EM | ecosystem: Host-associated > Plants > Roots > Unclassified | place... | reverse complement strand
AATGCTTTAGTGTCTCGCGCTAGTGCGACACAGCAGGCGTGATGCTTGAACTTGAGCCCAAACCAGCCTGAAGCCGATGCTCATTGATCCAGAGAGTCGACACGGAGGTTAGAGGTGTTACTGCTGCCGGTTTGTCGAAATCGTAGCATTTCTAGAAAAAACTGTCTAAGATGCTACATTTTTCTGCTGTATATGTGACTGTAAAATTGTGTTTGGGAGGTGCGAGCCCAAAAGCCTGAAGCTTGAAGCTTGAAGCCTGAAGCTTGAAGCCCGAAGCCTGAAGCCGAAGCTTGGTACGGCATAAAGGCGCAGGAGGCAAGAGCAGTTACTGCTACCGCTTTGTCTAACCAATCAGAGCGTGGGAAGCTTTATTTTCCCTTGTATTGTAGATTGTAGATTGTAGATTGTAGATCCCCGACTAATCCGGTTCCTTAGCCTCGCTGATCCCTTATAAGATTGCATCGAAGTAGGATGAGGAAGACCATGACAACATCGCGATTACCATGTACAAAACAGACAACAAAACACCGACACGCATGAGAGTGACACGAACGAAAGAAAATCTAAAGGGTAAGGAGGGTCGTGTGGGATCAAGAACGGGTGGCCATAATTAGATTAGCATACTTTTAGCTCGGATAGAAGAAAGGTCGTCATCGTCATCATGCCTGAGTGGTCTGATTGGTCACAGAACAACCAGGCTTCTCGTTAACCTTGATCCCGTAAAACTCGCCAAGGCTGTCCCAAACCCTCTGTCTCTCGAGCAACATCAGCTTCTGCATCCATACCCTGCAGCTCGGACATAACTCTAGTTTGACGATCTGCTCTGACAGACTCTTGAGGAAAGCTAATGGATCGCGGAAGGTATTGATATCCGTGAGGGCCTCGTACGAGTGAGCGAACCACCAATCCCTAGCAGTGTGCTCACACCCCCAAGTTTCCAGCTTCTTATTGACGCTGTGGTGACAGTTGAATCTACCGTCAGAACGTATGGATGGTTGGGCGGAAAGCATATCCTTGATGAATTTGGATAATCGGTATTGGATGAAGTCACGGCCACGCATCAGGACCTCCCAGTCCTCGGCAGTGAGCACATGTCTGGCAATAGGGCGATCAAAGACGCCGTATTCAGGATCGAGACTGATGGGATTATATGCGGTTCCCAGTTCGTAGTAGGCAACAGGGAGAACCGACTGGACGTCGCAGTCCCTTGCAAGACAGATCACGCGAGCTACGACAGGGATTGGTCGAAGGATGTCGTGCGAGGAAGTGGGAGACATACCTGGATCAGAGCACAATTGGGGTAAGGCGTCATCTCGATCGCCTGACTGATGCCACGAAGAGTTACTTATATCTGCACGCCGTTGGTCGTATTTCGATAGTTCGGAAGGCCAATCCACTCGAAGCATGCTGACAAACCGCTCCCTAAGCAGGCCCATTCTGTATTTCGTAGCCAGTTTAAGAGGTCCTTGGATCGCAGAGATAGTTTCTGGATGGTGCTTTCTATATGGCATTTTCCTGTATGAAAACAACCATATAGAGTTAGAGGATCTTCGTTTGGTACGCAACACGGTTGTCGGGACGAGGGACAGTGACTCACAAAGGGTCATACAACATACTAAGCAACGCGTCAACATCTGCAGAGGCGTCAGGGATCGAGATCACAGGCACACCCTCATACTCTTCGCTCCTGCTGACACAGACGTAGCCCCCCGGCTCGAACATATCCGCAAAAACGACCGAGTGTTTGGAAAGGACGGATTTGTGGCATCGGAAAAAGTGGATTTCGTCTCCAGATGGGCTGGTGGTCTGGAGGATGATGTTCCCGTCCAAGAACCAGAGGTTGGAGTGTTTGATAACCTTAGGGACGACTTCGACCTCGAGGTCTCGATCCATGTCTGTTGGTGAGGATGGGGAAGGAAGGGAAAAAGCAATGCGAGACATGGATATTTTATGGGAGATGGAGAATGGACAGAAGCACTTTGGGAGGCTTACGCGTTCACGGAGGCAATTCCCTTTTATGGAGGTGGTACAAACAGTAAACCAAACAAACCTTGTTGCCTTGAGGATACTTGCTTCACTACGAGGTCTAATGGGTAACATAAGCCATTCAGAACACTTGAGGTTTCATCCAAAGTCCTGGCTGCGGTCGGTGATGCGATATGACGAGTATACACGGAACGTTCGATGATCGAGCGGATGGGCAAGCTTACCGTCGATGGCATAGATCCAAGCTACTTTTGTCGGTTTCCATCTGATTCTGACGTCAAGCCTGGGACAAAGGCTGTGGTTTTACGCACTTCCACGATGCAAGATATGTAAAGGAAGATCCGTGGCCGCCGCCGATGATATGCATAGGGTTTGGTAACTGTGGGACGCCGTATTTCCCAAGTCGGGATAGTTTAGATCCTGAGAGGACACGACTAAAGGACGGCGATGTCGAGAGTTAGCCAGTAGAGATGGGTCCGTCACATCGCATCGAGAATGAGGACTTCAAGCGAGAGCAGAAGGCAAACGAAGTGCACCCCCAACGATCCCGCCCGGTCCCGCGAAGCAATTGCGGCCCGTCGGCACGCAGGTGAGCTCGAGTTGCGGTTCAAGACGGATAACGATCACGTGCTTTAAAGCCCTCCTGTCTCTTCGTCAACCAACAACCGTCTCGTATTCGCTACCACCGCACTGAAACTGGCACGTCTTCCTCACGCGTCTTTTCTACTGTTATAGAGGCTAACGCCAACAAAAATCACAGGTCAAGACCCAGAGCTCATGTTCCCAGAGTTATCCTCATTTTCGAGGATCTTCCAAACGGGCCTAACCCAACTTTATCGGAGAGATGGGCCAGATCTCGATACCGTGAATGATGACTGGAAATATCCCAAGGGGAAACCCCTCTTATACGTTCCAAAACCACCCGCGGAAGGGTGTCCGATCAGTTCCCTGCCTCCCGAGATCCTCTCATGGATCTTCGTTCTTGGACAGCAAATGGATCTCGACCTCGAACCCTCTCGGTATTCCGCAGAGCTAGGACCCGATTCCGATCGTGAACACGACGACTCGGCAGATGTACGCGGCGATCCCATCACACACTCCTCGCCGAGTGATCTTGCTGCAGACAAGCCGCTCCCGCCAGAACCGATTTCAGTGGTTGAAGACGATCACGACAACAGCGACTGGGAAGACGAGGACTCCGAACGCGACTCGGATAACGATGCCTCCTCGATAGACTCCATTCTCATCGACGACAGCTTTCAAGTGACTGTTTCGCACGTTTGCAAACACTGGCGAGGGGTTGCCCTCGACACGCCCGCTTTGTGGAACGAGATCGATTTGGAGACCGGTAAACACGCTACCCAGTCTTATCGCAGAGCTTCGACGTACTTGTCACGATCCAAGGGATACCCACTGTCAATATGCATCGACGTCAATGAGCAAGGCACGGATGACGAATCTGTTTACTCCGAGCAATCGGGTTATCAGTCACCGAGGACAAATGCCCAACTCCAAGAGGTTATGGATCTTCTAATCCCCCACACCAGTCGGTGGCGGAAATTTAAGCTGGTCGCGGAGAGCTATTTCTACTTTCACACGGTCTTGAGCCGGCTCACCGACGCTCCTCCCGCCTCGTCACTCGAATACCTCGAGTTGCACCACTTCGAAGAGGAACTCGAACCTGAGTATCCCTCATTCCCTTACCCCACTCATAAGACACCTTTTGTCCTGTTCGACAATTACGCCCCGAAACTTCAATACGTATCGCTCTACGGCGTCCACATCGACTGGCGTAACACGACTTTCCTCAAGAACCTTCACTACCTCGAGTTGGCATACCTCGCTCGGGACGTTCGGCCACTATTCGACGATTTTTTCACTATCCTACGCTCATCCCCAGGACTTCAAACCCTCGACTTGTGTATGTCGGGACCGTCTGGGCTTCCTCACGAATGGCCAGCGTTCCTGCCCCCACCACCTCAGGATGATCATTACCACGAACACCACGTCCCAGCCTCCTTTAACACTCAGTCCCGTCCGTTGGATGAACACATGATTCTTCCGAAGCTCCACGAGTTGAAACTCGCATACCAGTCCCCCGAGGACCTCGCTGCCTTCTTCAACCGTGTCTCCATGCCTGCCCTCCACACCCTAGAAATTGACCTCGAAGATTTCGAGTACACCGATTTCGTCCGAAACTACCTGATCGCTCCACCGAAGTGGGAGGGAGGTCCATCGAGGACGTCAAGGCTCACGAACCTGAAGGAATTCAAGATCATACAGTTACCTTGTACTCCGAAGGCCATCGCCGAGCTTTACGCCACGCTGGTGAATTTGGAAACGATCGATCTCGACTTCAACAGCCTCGATGAACCGTTCTGGGAAATCCTCATTCCGATGAGGGTGAATGGTGTCACCATACCGGCACTCCACCTCCTACCTGCGTTGCACACGATGAAGGTGAAGGGTTCGTGTGGCAACGTCCTTCGTCAGATCGTGGACGCGAGGATTAGCGTCGGGTTGCCGTTGAAGAAGCTGTACATTGATTACCGGACTGAGATCGATAAGGACGATGATCGGTGGTTACGGGAGACGGTCGAGGGGGTTGAGTATTTTGCTGGGTCGGATAAGGATGATTTTACCGATGATGATGAGAGCGTGAGTAGTATCATCGAGGTGGAGATGGATGGATTCCCTTTTTGATGCTCCGGTTCTCGGTTGACCTTTGCTTTTCTTTTCGTATACTGCTTACAGTAGATCTGTACATACAGTGGCGTAGACCCGGGCGGGATGTCAGGATGATTATCATATTAACTCGTTCGCACAAAAATGCGGTTCAGTTCCGCCCGGACGGTGGCATGCCATATGTCGGCGGCGTGGCAAATCCTACGCAAACACTTCACGAACTCCTTGGGATTGAAACTAATGGTACATTCACGTTATCTGTTCCTGGTATCATACACGCAAGTATATATACAGAAGCAACGATCCATTCAAAATCCTTACAGTATTCCACCAGCGATTCGGTCAAGACACCCTCTCAAGTGTTCGCCGTGGTATGGGATTTTTCCATTTCCTTCTCATAACCCGGGAATGTGATGGCAATCTCCCACTGTAAATTGTCTTCGTAGTCTTGGCATTGGAGCTTCCACGGATATAATTTCTGTGGCCACGTAAACCAGTTGGGTGGCGCAATAAGGATACGACGGTGTAAAAAGGGACATACTTCTTCTCCATTCTCAAACGCCGCAATGATGGTATCCAATGAGGGGACTGGCACGGATTTACTTGTGAGTTTTTCTATTAGGCCATTAACCTCCTTTTTCGTGGGCTCGCGACCGAATCCCTTTCGTAACATTATCCGGGCGAGCATGGGACGCGCCCACTTTGATTTCCTAACTGTTACCGCCCAGTAAGTCTTAATCTACAATCCCATGAACAAATCAGCCCCCGTAACCCGAAAACAATGCCCGAACGAGAGAATGAGGCGTACCCCAGCCATCTGACGTTTCATCTCTTCTGGTGTCCAAGCGGGAAGTTTCGTCGCTTTGTACAACCCTATGTATTGCCACTTCGCAGGTGACACATTTGTACGCCGGAATATTCTATATTGGTCATACTTCGGCCACGGTTTTTCGTCAAATCGGGTGATGATACCGGGTTGACCAGGGCCAGAAGGCGCTTGGGGGTTGACATCCTGTACAAACGGGCGGGCTTCGAGATAAAACACGGAGAGCCATGAAGGAGACTTCGTTCTTACCTTGTTTATGAAAACAAAATGGTCATACCCGTGGTTATCAACTCTATCTTGCTCAGGTTCGGAAAACCTGTGTCTCTTGTGCGCGCCAAAGTAGGAACGCATGAAATTTCGTGAGACGGCAACGTCTCGAATTTTTGGATTGAGGTCTACAACGAACGGGGTACTCCGAAACTTGCGGAAGCTATCCTTAGCCGAACGACGTCGCGGCTTTACCGGTGCGGGTGCAACCGCTGCAGCCGACGATGCGTCCAGGGTGACACTACTAGAGGAAGCCACGGAACGTTTCGAAGAGTTCGGCGTAGGATGGTTGGAAGCCTTGAACCGCTTGGGGGGTGTTTCGATGATGAGCTCGAAGTTGTGTTTCCTTTTGGCTTGCGATGCAGGTATGATGCCGATCGCTTTTGTGGGACGTACGACAGGCGCCGGCGGAGTCTCCTCGCGAGGCTGAGGTGGGGGAGTAGGAGCTCGTATCGGCGGAGCGACGATTTCATTCGCTCTGGCGATTCGCTGAGCATGTTCCGGGTTTACTCTGAACTATACGTTCGGTTCTTGTGAGTCCGTCCGCGGGGAGCTCGACGTATCACTCACGAGGGTTTCCCCCCAGGCAGGCGCAATCCACGTAGGCTCCTCTGTGGATTGCCGTCGTGGCGGCTGAAGCCGTTTCTCATTCTGAGTGTCCAGACGATCGGGTGAATGATCCACCTACCACGCTCGCAGCTTGTTCACCGACATCGCCAGTGTCCTGAGAGGTTACCTCCATCTCACGATCCAAAACATCTTCCGGCTCAGTGGGATCGGGGGGTTCCTCTGAGTAAACTCCAAGCGCGGCCTCTAGCGGCTCGCTTTTCACCCGGATCGGCGTAGTGGAAACACGCAGCACGGCCTAAAATTCCATGGATACGTTCAGAATAGGGCGAAATTTGTCAGATCATATGCAATCGCATGACAGGAGGTATAACCGATGATCAGGAAAAGAGAGACGACGTAAGGAAGATCGACAGTGTTCCTGGAGAACGGAAGCAAAATCGAGGACGGGAACGGCAAGCGTGTGCCGATAAGAAGAAGACGCCACTCACTGCTTCCACCTTCACCTTTTTCAATTCTTCGATTTCCATTGCGAGTGACCCGACCGTAGCTCTGAGATCGTTTATCTCCTGCTTAAGCGCATCGATATCGCCCTGTAACATATCCGGGATAGATCCATGACCGGCTTGGATTCCAGTGGTCACCACTGGGGTCGGATACGCTCCAGCCATCGCCGATACAACGGCGGAGGTGGGAACACAGGCGGACGGGAGATGACGGATTCAAATCAAAGAGCAAAGCAATTGTATACTTTATTATGTGAAAGGTGGGTGATTTGGATACGGCGGTTGATTAATACCTCCGTCTAATTCAGATCATAGCATTTCGCACGCTCTCTCCTTACCACAGGATATACGGATCAAGAGCTCAAGTTGAACATAGCAGAGTGTAAAACTGGAAAAGATACACAGGCAAGACGAGAATGGAGGTCAGATGATGAGGACGATGCAGACATGCGAGTGTACTAAGTTATATAAACCGGTCAATGTAATGGTCGCAATCGCACAGGAGAGGTGAAAAAATGTCCAAGGTCTCGCGAGGGGACGCGATGTACCCGTAGGCATGACGTAGAACCCAATAGATGATACGTGAGAATTACAGAAGTTTTCCGTCGGCGTGTCCACCGTTCTTCAGCGCCCTGTTCGCTGCGAACAAGACCCTGTCGACGATAGACGCAATGGTGAGAACGCCTCCAACGATGGCGCAGGTCCTGAATGATGGAGTGGTAAGCAGCCTGATCGGACAGCCGTCGAACCAACTCACGAGGTGAGGAAGTGCGCAAAAGACTGCCTCGTCTCCGAGTGCACAATCAAGATGGGAGAGATGTCATAGTTGAAGAAGACACCAGGAACACCGCTCGCACCGTGTGCGACTTGGAGACCTAGTTGGTTGTTCTCCTTGTTACCCTTTGCAAGGTCACGCCCGAACTGGGTTGTGCTGTACTGATGGGTGTTGATGATCCATTCACCAAGGGTCCTGAATTGGGTAGAGACAACCTTGAGGAAGTATTGGAACATGTAGTTGTTTTCCATGGTCTGGGGAAAGAACAAGTCAGTTTGAAAGGGAGGGTCCCGAGTACTGTGATCAGCGAACGTACCACCCATTCGGTGTTGTCCAAAGGATGATCGACGATTCCCATCTTTGCCATCAGGGTCTTCGTTATGACGGATTTACGTTCGTCGTACTCATCGTCCGCGGTAAACTTCAGCTGGTGGATGGTGTGACTGAAGTCGTGTCGAACACCCTCCTCCTTCAAATATGGGACCAATTCGTATACGTTTTGGTAGTTCGACGCTTGGAAGGAGCGACCAGGGGAGAGGTGAACGCTGCCGGCGACCTTGTTGACACGGAGACGACCAGAGATGTTACAACCTTCATGAGCTTGATCCTTCAGTTTTTCCGCCCAACCTTCTTCAACGCACTAATTTTTCCGATTAAACTTCGGCGTTTACAAAGAATGGACACAGAAGAATGCACCAACCTGAGCTATCGACTCGGGGGAATTGAAGCTCCAGCCTCGGCTGATGTATGACTGGCGGACCTCATCGCAAGTATTACAGCAGCCGTTCTCCTTCGTGGTTAAGCCGCCATAACAAGAACCACAGTAGTCAGCGGAGCGTTGTTCATTGAGCCTATCGAGGTCATTTCGAGGGTCCGCAGAGTGGGAGTCGGGGATCTGGACTCCGTTTTGGTCGAGGCGCACTTTAATGATCTGGTGGGTGATATCACGTTGGACTTCGCCACTGACGTCCATGACGTCCAAACTGAGGACTATGGGAGGAACATTAATTTGGCTGGCGTTCGAGGTCCTGAACAAACGCACGGTAGCATGGGACACGAGGGAAGGTGACGTTTAACCAGGCGGTTAGAGCTTGGCCTCTGCTTTTGTCGACGACGATGGAAGTGTCCATTCCGACTCTCCTGTAGTCAAAAAACTCTACGGTCGTGAAGGTGAAGATGATGGCGGCAGAAATCAGGGTCACTGGTGGGCGTTCATGATTCAGTTGAGCGGAATTCGTAAGGCCTCGGACACGTACGAAATGCCCCGGTTTTGGTCTTAACCTTCACATCTTCCGCCGTCTGTGGATTCGCAAGCTTGAGTAAACGATCGACAGGGTCAAGCACAACCCAAGTGCACCTTTCCGAAAGCATCAACACCCTTGAGGCCGGCCAGAAAACCCTTCGCCATAACTATATGTCAGCGCCGTAGGGGACCGAGAGAGAGAAAGAGAGAAGGGATGGTGGTGGAAAAAGGAGAGAGAGTGGGCGGTATATGAAAGGTCTAAAGTATACGTGGAAGGGTTGTCCTCACGTGTTTGCCTCAAGTCACCACCCGCCGAGCTCTAGTATCTACCCTCGTTTTTCCCGCGTCCAGGTCAAGCGTTGATTAGATTCCCGACGTCGAACAGGCCAGTGGATGGTTCATAACCAAGTATTCGCAGTGGTGTAACGATTGTATAGACGGGAACAAATCTACGTGTTTTGACTGCGGAGAGACGAAATCAAGCGAATTTGTCTGTTCCGAACAACGATGGGGCTTCTGAACCTCCTCCTCGCCCTGGCTGCTGTGCCATTGATCTTGGGAGCTGCTGTAAGCACTTCGACCCCTCGACCGCTGGTGATATGGCATGGCATGGGTACGTGGGTTCATCGCGTACAACTACCCTTGACAAAACCTGGTTGCAGGAGACTCCCATGCTTCGCCCGGAATGGTTGAGTTCGGCGAGCTAATCGCAGAAATGCATCCTGGAATCTTCATTCACTTGGTGTACATCGAGGAGGATCAAGACCAGGATCGCAGAGCCGGCTTCGTATGTTGCATACTGCTCCGCTCACCCACCCAATTTATCCGCCAAGGTTTTGTAGTACGGAAATGTGAACGAGCAAATCGACTTCGTCGCTCAACAGATTGCGAACATCACAGAACTCGAGGACGGTTTCGATGCAATTGGGTTCTCGCAGGCTGGACAGTTCCTTCGCGCATATGTTGAGCGGTATAACACTCCCCCTATACACAACCTCATTACATTTGGGTCGCAACATATGGGTACGCGGTTCGTTAAAAGTTAGATCTGAATCCCAGGCTGATTGGGTCGTAGGTGTTTCAGACCTCCCTGCTTGCCGCCCTTGGGACCTTATGTGTCAGGCGGCACGTCAAGCGGCGAGGTCCGGCGTCTACACCCACTGGGCGCAAACCAATATAGTACAGGTCCGCCCACCCCTCGGTGCCCAAATTTCTCCACGGGTTAACTGTTATTTCTGGTGTAGGCACAATACTACCGGGATCCAGACCGTATGGATTCCTACCTCGCCAGCAATGAGTTCCTTGCGGACATCAACAACGAGATCCCCGACATACACAACACGAAGTACGCCAAGAACCTGTCTTCACTGAACAAACTTGTTCTCGTGCTCTTCTTCAATGACGTGACAGTTGTACCTAAGGAAAGCTCTTGGTTCGGATCGTACGCGCCTCGGAATGGGTCCCTCCCTTGGGAGAAGACAATCATTCCAATGTGGGAACAGGAATTGTATCTGCACGATACGATTGGTTTGAAGAAACTGGACGAGAGAGGAGGAATAGCTTTTATCAGGTGTAATGGTGTTCACATGCAGTTGACGGACGACTGCTGGAGACTGCTTGTGGAGGAGTTTGTTGGAGGAGTGGTCCGTGGAACTCCAAGTTTCCGTATCCAGGTCTAGGAGGGGACTCATCCTATTTCTATCGAATTGGTCTTCTGTGTCTCTTGCGGTATGTACGATTGGCCAAATTTCAAGAGAGGGCAAACGTGTTGGACATTTTTCATCGCGTTGGGCGAGGTGTCGGTGAAGAGCAGGGTTACGACGTAGACCAGAGAACACTTCAAAGAAATCGCCCTTGTCCAGACGGAACATGTCTTGAGGCGGTGGAACGACGTTCAGGAATGAGACCGGTGTTACTCGAGGATGTTGATTGCTGGTGTTAGACCACCGTAAGCGATGGGGTGTAAGTTGCCCCGGTCCACCTCTCCTTGTGAGAAGAGAGATAACTTGAAAGCGACGTTCATAGAGTGCAAACGCTTGCTCACTGCCATATCGAATCCTGAGGAGTAAACGACGCCGTGCAACCTGGAGGCAGACGACGAGGGAACGAACCGAATTTTGAATTCAAGCAAGTCTTCTGGGACCAGCTCCATGAACTAAAACCTGTTTCATTCTCCTCCCACTAACATCGTTCTGGAGTCTCTTCAACGGATAAATCTCAAGCTTCGAGCACCAGTCCAAGCCTCTGGCGCCATTATCTCCTTCCTTCCCTCCCATCCCGGTCCTCCGAGAAAAACCCCAAAGCTTCCCTGATCCTCGTATAATTCTCCGGCCTGCATGCACATTTTCGCCAACTGAAAGCGCTCCTGTGCAACTGCCCTTCGCGCCAGTTTTATCCTTTACCGTCTCCAGCTTGTCAACATACCCGATTTCGTTCGCAATCCATTTGATATTCCTGACCGTCAGGAGTCCCGTAGAAAGCGATGCGTATCCTCCGACAGGAAATTCCAACACTTTCCCGTACGATTTCACACGGTCATGACAGTGGGGATACTCAGAGCCGTGTAATCTCTTCGAAGCATGATTCGGACCGGAAGCTAATTGAGAGAAACGAGAACGATGGCAACAAGGAAGACCTATCCGAGCAACATATCCGAGTTCGAGATCGAGGAGAGGTCAGCAGGAGGCGTCAGATGGAGCTGTGGCAGGTTCGACGATCTTCTCTGAAGTCAATTTCGATGGGAGCACTCAGCCAAAAGATGTTGCGCGCAGGTTCAGATAGATAACTTATATTAATGACTGAGCTAGGGTGGAGGAAGGACACCACGTTGCAGAACTGCTCACGGTCAGTGTCTGCGTGAAAACGAGAGGGACAGAAGAAATCGACGGGGAACTCAGCAGGCGGAGAGAAACTCTACAGGGACCCCTTTGAGCGCCCGCAGGATCCACGCCGAGTGCTTGATCAAATCAAAGCCATGAGGACAACCATCTGCGCCGACCCAGCACCGCCATGGAATTTCGAGATTCGTTCTCTACATTGAAGAAGAAAGCTAAGCACCGAATAACTGGGAAAAAATCCAGCCCGGACAAGACAGAGGCCAATGTCGATGGGTTGAGACTTGACCCAGGATCGGACCCGCATGTTTTTGTAGGCGGCAGTCATGACCAGGAAGGGAACGGAGCTAACGCAGACGGAGGCCAAGTCCTTTCGACGATTCAACTTCCTCAGCCGGATGAACGAAGTTCTGTGCCGGCACGTGCAAGCGGAGACGACCAAGAGAGGAGGGCAGACGTCGATGTTAGTCACATTCGCACGAAGAATGTCCAAAGGATGAGAGCACTCGCTCATACAGGTCGAAGTACCGACAAAAGCGTCGGAAATCGAATTGATCAACTTTCCAGACACTCCGAAATCACAGATTTTGATTTTTCCTGTGGAGTTGAAGAGGAGGGCTTGGTATCTGTAGAGTCGCAGAAAAGGGAAGAACGCATGTCAAAAAATCACTTCAACGACAGAGGTTCGTTCTCAATCAGGACGCGGGAAGGGAACGAGCAGAATTGAACGGTCGAAAAGCCCACCTCGGTGAATGATCTGATGAGCATTGTACAAGTATGTGAACTCCTCCAACGCAGTCAATGCGACCTTGCCCGCGACGCCAATGTCAATGGGTCAAATCTGTTTGTAAATCCCGTCCAGCGATCCTTTATCCATAAACTCCATGCAAATGCAGATGTTGGGATCCGAGATGAACGCGCCGTAAAAAGAAATTATGTACGACGAGTGGCAGTCGTCCATGATCTGCAGTTCCCGCAGGATTTGTTTCCTCACCGACGGTGTTGCGTTGATTAACGCGATCTGTTCGTGCGGGCGTGATTTGTGTCGGAGGGAAACGAAAGAGCAGGACCATAGGTGATTGTGAGTTTCATGTATTGGTCGTAGGCCGGAACAGAAGTGAAAAAACTTCGTGTGGATGAGGTAGACGGTGTGTGTGGGCTGGAAACACACATACCTTCTTGGTCATGGTCATCCCTGTAGGGGTATGCCCAACCTTTTTAACGCTCCCTCCGTTCCCCTGTCCGGGCTCCAGGATATCCTCCAAATCCTCATTCTTCAGATCCAAGATTCGCGAGCTTCCCCGGAAGCACGCTACGGTGCGTCTTCGATGCCGAGGCTGTGGGGGGTGCCGAGGACGGTGGACCGTTCAAGATGGTAAACATGGGGTGATCTCTTCTTACCCGGCTCCGTCAGAAGGACCAGTTTTCCTGGGGGATCGGCTTTGGCTTTGGAGGCGCAAGCTGTGGTAGGGGCGTAGTTGGCTCAGAAGAGCCGGGATTATTGGTGCTGGCAGCGTTCTGGAGTTTCACCAACCGCGTCAACCGAATCCATCCAAGCCTTTTGAATATTTGTCACGATATCTGTTTACCCTGTCAGCAGCGTCTTGAGGCGTTTGACCCAACTGGTCCGGGTTGGGTCGGAGTTCGTTGTGGTCACCCAGATTATCACCATGCGGCTTCAGGATGTGAAGGGGATCCTATAGAGCGTCTACTCACCAAATCGGAATACGTTTCTCACAGGGAAGGAACGCTCTTCAATGCTCTTCCTTGCTTGTTCTTCACCACCATATCACACCACTTTTTCTCACATCCTCGTCATATGGCTCTAAACTCTGTCCTCGATCCAAGCGAGCTCAAGGTTCATCTGGACCTTCTCCGCGCCTTCCACGATATGAAGAGCAAAGTTGAGAATGAGAGCAAGCCGGAGTTTAACGCCCACACGCTGAGCCCGGAGGAAAGGTGGAAATCGTTTGTGCAGGCTTCGGTGGAGAGGTGCGTTGTTTGTGAATGTACTTCACGCGGAACGATAACGTTTTGTTGCTTCAGGTTCTACGAATGGGTTTCTGGTCTCAAGGTCGATGGTAACGATATCACTGAGAGGATGGAATGTCCGCCTCTAGACGTGTGCCTTGTTTGGCACGCGTATTCGCTAAACCCGAGGTGGGTCTCCGCCACGCTTCGCACCAGAGCAACTGGGTTGATGCCCGTTGTAGCTGCTACGCCAGAGATATCAAACAGCTCAAGGCTCTGAAGCCCTTGGACATTCTCAAACCCTGTCTCCTCGATCTCTTTGCGGGTGGATCTTTTACGGGAGATATCTCTCCGCGGGAGTCAAGGATGGGACCCTCGTTCACAACTAGTTCTGTTAAGGGAGGAAGTCATCCCTTTCCCTTCGATCTAGCTGCCGCCGTATGTGCTTCTCCCCTGACCGCATGGTGCTTACGTTAATGGGCGCAAACTTAGGTCTTGAGACAGACCAGTTTTACTGAGAAGATGGTCAAACTAGGGTGGACAGAACGAGGATTCTTCGATAATCCTGACAACTCGGATAATCTGCAACGTTGCATCGCGAGATACCAAGGGTAAGTGGTTCAGATTGTTGGCACTGCCGGCTCAGCGCTCACTAACGACGTCTAAAGGTTCCTGGAGGTTATGTGTTCTGTGCCGAACAAATTCTTGGTACCAACGCTCGATATTGACCTTGCGTGGCAGTATGTCGGCCTCTTCCGTTCTGCCCCCCGGTTTGCAGGCAGAGGACTAATCATTCTACCCTAGTACTCACCAGCTCTACCCAGAGAGATATGCCACTGACTGCCTCAAGCATGCGAAGCGGTTTATTGACCAGTATGACTCCTTTCGCCATCTAGGTTTGTTAGCTCACGAAATTCTTCTACAGCGACGACAATGTAGAGGAAACTCAGCTTTCAAGTTCGTTCGATGATACCTGTCGTGCTTGGGAGGTGCGCCAGGGATGTATCTGAGGTTGACCGCCTTGCCCATTATCATCTTATTTCAGGAGCGATTCGGGGTACCGTATTCCTTCTGTTCGGGTACCAAGACAGTCCTCGAACCCACGAACTATTCATCCTCGAAAGGATGTGAGTTCCGGTCCACAGGCATGGCTCCTGTGTATCTTGGACACGAGCACGGATTGGCCAATAGATCCGGCTCTGCATGTGGCACTGCTTGTGGTGGAGGTTGCGGCGGTGGCTGTGGCGGTGGGTGCGGTAAGTCCCCTATTCATCTTGGTGGTTCAACGTTAACCACAATTTCGTAAGGTGGTGGAGCCAGACTCCGTTGAATATCGACCCAGGCATGGTTCTGACTAGTATAACACTATGCGACCGTGTCCTAGGGACCGGTCCCGTGCCCACGTTTGCAAATGTAGGA
>Ga0307512_10004576_pt1 | contig 15080 bp, 17 predicted proteins | sample 14_EM_MG_FD_200267 | JGI IMG/M metagenome (GOLD analysis project Ga0307512, IMG submission 200267) | Populus trichocarpa ectomycorrhiza microbial communities from riparian zone in the Pacific Northwest, United States - 14_EM | ecosystem: Host-associated > Plants > Roots > Unclassified | place... | reverse complement strand
GAAATTGGGTAAGCAACGCACATTACCAAAAAAGGCAGTACGTTTGCTGACAAATCTAACGATTTTTTGAGTCGGCATGACCTAGAGTCTCGCAAGCTCGACTAAAAATGGGTAGTACATTGAGATCATAGACGACGGGTTAGGGCAGCGGGTAAGCCCTCTGATGAGCCCCTTCGCAAGGGCGAAACCCAAAGTCCGACCGCCTTTCGTCCTCCGGTATAAACTCACCCTCCCACCACTCCTAATAGCCATTTGCACGTGAGAAAGTCACACTGTCTCACATGTAGACACCACTTGGAATCGGGCGCAAGAAAGAAGGAGAAGCGACGCGTGTGATGAGAACCCACCCACCCATCGCAGTTGACCTTCTTCCTTCAGTGCCAATCTTTGTGTTGAAAAACCCTTCGGGTTTCCACCTAAACACTCCTCACTACTCACTACGGACTGCCTAGTTCATCCCGCAGTCCCACAGAGTTGACTGGATGATCCATGATTGAATAGCGTACTTTACCTTGCTTGCGAGGTTTCTGACCCCCTAAATTATCCCGCCCGAACGAACATCGCAGCATTGCGCATTTGTTTGGCCGTGTTATTGCTTGGGCGCCTAAGATGCTGCTTGATCAAATAATCCCCATGGTCACCTGAGTTTTGGGCGCTCATGTTGGGTCCTTCGGGGCAACCCTCTGCCAGCTTGTTATCTTGCTTCCAAGGTTTCTCCACCCGTAAATGAAGCTTCCCGGTTCATTGAGCGTTGTACCATCCCCACATTCGTTGTCGGCTGTTGCTGCGACAAACGGTACACCCCTTCAAGATGCTCGTGCTCAGCAAGATTCTTATCATCTCATTCGTCACTCCGCGTTGCAGCATACTCTCGAAATTATTATTATTAATTATCGCAACTGCATAGGTACAGTTTCATCATAGATGATATAAAGAAGGAATTGTCATCAAACCCAGCACTGTATGCAAGCACGGTTCGTGCCAACCGCAGTCGGCGCTTCTCTAATCCGTTCTCACCACCGAATTTGGTGCGAAATTTCCGGGAGATCGATCCCCATTGGAGTCGACCTGTACCTCTCGGGTGCCAACGACCCTTGTGAAATAGAATGCCAGCATTCTTGGTAATACTAAGCACGATCATCTCATGAATTTCTGCGAGACCTGTGTACAAGGTCAATCGCCACTCCCGTGGTCTGAGGCGTAGGAAAACCGTACCGCGATTGCCTACGCTTAATGCCCGTAATACCGATTTGGCTCTAAACGCACACCTGGCCCTTGCGTTTCTTGTCTTCCTTCATCGAATTTATCGTTTCGTACCTCCAGTGACACTGGATTCTCCAACTGTGTGTAATACGCTGTCCCATGCGAGAGGTCAGGGTTCTCCGTAGGTGCAGATTGTTTTGCTTCACGCTTTCTCTTCAGACAACACGCGACCCACGTGAGGTTGATGAACCACGGCCACAGTTGGGGGACCAATTGACACACTTGGAGGAACGGAGGGACCGCGATGAATAGAGCCAAGGTCTATCCAAACAGTCGTGGAATCCGCATTAGTTCAACGTAGCTCACTGGAGTGGTTATCAAAGACATACCTGACCGAAGCTGAAAGATATCTGGGTTTCGTTGATGAAAACAATTGACACAAACCCCACATTCTTTGCCTTCGTCCATAAATAATATGTCCAAAACCACACAGTCAATTCCGTCGTCCATATCCACGAAGTTAGAGGGTACACCCCAATAGACATGAAGAACACGAATGGATATCGACGACCGATGGTTTTCCTGTTCGTCGTGAAAGCGTCGGGGTTAGGTAGAATCGCATTGATATTTAGAGTCGAGCTCACCATACTGTGACAAACCTTGGCCGGTATCGCTCTCCGGGTGGCCAAATTTCCTTCCTTGCCAGCACGATCGCGATGAACCACGAAAATGCTGTGATAGTACAGAGACTGAACACCGGATTCAAGAAGAGCCGTAGCGAGCCCATCTCTCCTGGGTTTAACACACCCCAAGCGGAGACTTCTTGCACCGTACCAGAGAGACAAGATTTCTGAGTGAAGCGATTCTTCGTCGATTCCAACGAGGTGTAAACAGCGATGGATATCCATGTTGCAACAGCGAAGAAAACCAATCCGCGGTTGAGGTACTTCTCCTTCCCGAGAACCGCATCGAGTCGATGTTCTCCCCAGAAAGCCCTGATGGAATAAAACAGGAAATAGAGGGAGACCGGGGAAAATCCGATGGTGAGTGCAACTGTTGCATGAAATCGCGTGATGTTTTGTTGAAAGAGGGACACGGAACATGTGATGAGGAGAGCGTAGACGGTTGACATTTGGTAGTAGAACGCGTCTTTCACCCGTTTTGGGGCATGGTATATGAGGATAGCTGGCAGGAGGAGGGAGGAGGGATAATCTCAATGATACGAGACACCGCATTGATCGGTGAGACTCACCCAAACAGAATTCGGTGACGTAATCTAGTGAAGAGATAAATGTGCAGGTTAGATAACCGTTCGCGGGAGGAATGAGAGGGGGAACTTACGTGCAATCCGTAGTAGTGTGCCGGCGACATCGGGGTTCGGACACAGCCCAACCGGACAACCGTCGTCCTCAGCCGGATTCGTGCAATAGACCGCAGTTAACAATGTATGATACGCTTCGCTCTCAAGTTTCACTTTCGAGTAATTACCTAACATATCTGATACCAGCGTAAACCAGTCTTCCGTCATTTCGAGCGAGAAAGAGGACGCTTTATGGTCGCGGATGGGAGAGTCGGGACCGCAATCGGGGGTGACGAGAGACGGGGGGAGAAAAGGAGAACGAGGAACGAGAAGAGGAAAGGAAACGGTTCAGTCGGTGAGGAACGTTCGGTACGGTTGGGAGAAATGAGGAGAGAGATCCTGTCTGTGCCTTTTAAATACATAATCGACCGAGGCGGTCGTACAGCAGGGCCATGTCCATGAGGCGTGGCGTGGAACTTTCCCCGAGGTATATTAATGCGATTCTGAGGAATGGCGTAAGCGAATTTTCGAAGAATTTTTAGGAAGGCGCAGAGACCTCAATCACTCTGTTGGGTCATCGGCAGGGTGGATCTCTGCTGCTGAAACCCTTCCAAGACAGAGATGATGTTATCGGCTAGTATTATGGATGCTAGTCACCCACAAATGCATGGTTTCGTATGCAGTGCGATGTTACTGGTGGTCGTTCGCGCTTGACAAGCTCGCTTGGCGGATAATAAACATACTAGCTCGGCGGTGGATCACTCATTCACCGAAAAAGCCGCTCGTTTCTGAAATCGCACCTCGTGATGAGGCACCGAGGGCGGTTCGCCTATTTCGACAGCGGTGAGGCTCTTGACCGTCCAACCATCATGACACACTTACATCTGAGAGTAGACAGCATTCCTTGGGTAAAGAACGATCTTCGAAATTATCGATGGGATGAATCTACACAAAGCACAGGATTTGACTTATTCAGCGTCCGAGTTATCTAAGCGCCACGAACAGACGCACACGCTCGTTCTAAAATGGGGTAGAACGCAATTCATTAGCCGCCTTGAGATCACAACGGGGAAGGAGACCGACGTGACCAGAAACAGAGCTCGAGGATAGAGCAAGAAGAGTTATGGTAAGAACCTATCTTCAGCGGTTTAGAACCCACCGCGGCTCCGGGGCTGGTTGCCGTTGTTGCGGGTATTTGGATGAATAATACGAATGGGAAATACCCAATGTGCGAGAAGCCGGTAACCGCCGTGAGAGCGGGTACATTTTTGTCGCCTGTGCATGTGAGACACGAGCGCCGGACGCGAGCGGGAAACGATACGTACCAAACGTCAAGCTAAGGGCAGGGCGGGTCATCAGCAAAACCGTCGAACGCTGTATGCTGTGGCGGGCGTTCAACGTTTATTGTTTAACTACTTCTTGAACGTCTGTCGTGCTGTCGTGCTGTGGAAGTATCTCATTGGTAGCTGTGTTGAATAGCCGCAGTGATCGTTATGAGTAGCTTAGCTTCATCTGGCCTTCCATTTAGGAAAAATCCCATCAGGGATCATACGATCGTACGCTGCGGCCCTCAAGGTTTGGAGGTTGGAGATTCGTCTTGCATAAGGCCAGGCATGATTCGTGTCCGCCCCCTAACTCCCAAGTTTAGTAGTAGCTCGGATTATGTATGTGGCGATGAAACACAAAGGGAATGAACACAGAGACGAGATGCGCCTCCAGTTCATCCGCGCTCCCGGAAACGTTTTCGGGAGCGTTTTCGGTCTCCGCGGGCTCAGTTTCCGGCCGACTATTCTCAAGGACAATAGGGCCTACGTCGACAGCAGAGTGGACGAACACATCAATAACTAGATCCTCCATCGAAGTTTGTGATCACCCCACCTCCAGAGCTCAGTCAGATACGTTCGTGATGTCATGGCAGGTAGGTGGCGCGATACATCCGGAATTGGCGCCAAGGGTCGGAGATGTGCTTTCGAGTGACGTATTGCTCAGTCTGGATGTTATGGGGAAAGGAGGATATGTACGATTACAAGTATACCTGTACGGTGTACTTAGAAATCAAAGGAAGATATACACAAGGCTCACGTTCAGATGGCATATCGAAAAACATTTCGAAAGATAAGGGAGTAAGGAACGGCAAAGTTTGGAGTGAGGGCAGGTAGACCCCACTGATCAGAGAGAAAAGGCACGAGGGGAGGCGCAACTCAGAATCGCAGTCCAAAGTCCAAGATTCTGAGGGACTCCACAAGGCCGGAAACAAGCAGCAAGATCAGCTAGCCCCGAAGAGGAACCAGAACTCGAAGAAATAGATCGTCAGCGTCATGAGAACATCAAGGCACTCGGGAAGATCAGCGGTCTTGTTGAACCTGTTGCACCGGTAGACCTCCCATGACCACACCCTCAGGATTACCCCCGTGTGGTGGAGGGGGTTGCAGTACCGGCGTATGTGGGTGGTGCCCAGGGTGTCCCGGATGTGGCGGATGTCCCGGATGTCCAGCTGGCGGGGGAGGGGGTGTGAAAAATGCGGCCCTCAACTTCCATAACATGATCCTAAACCACTCCTGATCGACACCCGTCTTTTCCTGTTCCTCCGTAACTTGAATAAGTTGGCTGAGCTCCTTCTTCCACATGGACTTCCAATCAAGGTTCCCATGTTCGTCCATATCGAACGTTTCATCTGCATTGAAGGGGGGTAGGATCCCAGGGATTCCGGGAGGAGGAGGGAGTAAATGGGGTGGGAATGAGGGATCGAACCTGTGACCGAAGCCAAAACAAGTCAAAAAAAAGCGGTGGCACTTTGATGTGGTTAGACCTACGAGGGTGGGAAAGCTGTCGCGAAAGGTGGAGGGAGTGGAGGGGGAGGTTGTACGACCCTGTTCCCCCCCTCACTTTGTGGAGTCTCCTGGGGTACCACGTATGGGGTACCATCAAACGGACTGCCGGGGCCTCCTCCATCGCCAGTACCCCCACCTGTTCCACCAGTTGGAGGCGCGTGGTCGGTGTCCATGTCAGGGTCGTCGCTACCTGTACCGGACGCTCCGGCGTTGTTGTTCTTGGAACCTTTCCCTTTCTTTTTTCGAACACGGTGTACACCCGTGCGGGGGTCCACTGAATCATTGACAGTCCAGTATGAGCCTTTGCCCCTGTCCGTTAATGGTCTGGCCACTTTTTCGAAACATGGGTTTAGGGAGAGGTTGTGGCGGACAGAGTTCTGAAAAATGAACGATGTTGAGCGAGACGCGTCACTGTGCGATTCACGGGAGATTTACCTTCCACCCCGGTGGGGCAGTTCTGAAATAGGGGAACTGAGATGGTGATGAGTGAACACGACGCGACTTGAACGTGAACCAGGCGCTACTCACTCTAGATTCGATAGCATAGTAGATGTCCTCCAACAAAAGCTTTCCGGTCGGCGAACCTTTAATCGCATAGCTGGAGGGATTGGATTAATGCTCAGTTAGGTGGATCAGGGTGGAGACACGAACCGTATGAGAGTCGAGTAGGGATAGAAAGGCTTGCTGCCAGGTGGCCCGTCCCTGAGCGAATCGAGGCTAATCGGCAGGCCTCCGGTAAGGTCGGGATTTGGATCAGGAAAGTATGGATTGGGAGCGGTGAGGATGTTTCCGGGGATCATCTGCTGGAGCTGCTGCTGGCTCTGTTGCTCCAGGTCCATGGCAACGGCGGGTCAAAGGGCGTCAAACGAACTGATTCCTCGCAAGAGGCTGAACGTCTGGCTGAGAGAGAAACTTGGAGTTGTAGGAGAAGGGTGGCTGGCCAGATTGAGTTGTGGATCGTGTGTTCTTGCTCGGACGTTGAAGTCGAACGTGAGGCACGGCTGCTTACGTCATCAAGAGGGTCGCGGGTCGGCGGATGCTATGGGTGATAGAGGGACGATACATCCTGACAATAATACCTGGAATTTGGCAAGAAACAGTTCTCGAGTCGACATCGCGAGTGAGAGATTGTGAGGAAGGATAAGATGATGATTGTTTGTGGTCCATAACAGATTTGTACTTGTTTGAAGGGACAAGCATGCGCAAATCCAACACATCCGCCACCACAAAGCTTTCGTCTCAAAATTCATGGAAGAAAATGAAGCTATCCACATAAGCATTCCGCCCCGGTTGTACCAGGTGCCGGGGACAGCGTTGGTGGTGGGGACCGTCATCGGTGCGGTACGCGGTTCGCGGAAGGAGGGTCTCCGCTTCCTGGCGGAAAACGCGCACCGGGCTCCGACCACGCTCCAGGGTTGGTATTTCTACAACAAAACAAAAAACTATCGAAAAATTCTCGGAGGACTTGTAGAGGGAGGCAGACAAGGCCTCAAGCTGAGTACGACTGCGCTGGGCTGGGTGACGATTGAGGAGAGTATCCGCACGTTCGGTCACGGGTTAGAGGAAGGAGCGGAGGTTGGAGCCGGAGTGGGAACTGGGGCGCTATTCGGTCTCGTCTGTAAGTATGCTCGAAGTCTACCGTGTTTCGTCTCATTTTTGTACTCGCAGACAGGCTGGGTTTACGGACAACCGGTCAGTCGGCCCTTCTGGGATTTTTTGTTGGCTTGGGGATGGCGGGAATACGGAAGGGCAAGGAGAGGCTCACATCAAAAGTGGAGCGGTGAATCTACAACAGTATAATATTTGCATTTCGCCGTTCTTTCTACTGTGTGTTATCTTACACCCCGACTGCCACCATTCCGCTCTTAATCCGTTTTATGCTCAAGTATTGGTTGCCCAGCGGCGAAACGACGCCGAGGCCTGGGCTGAGCGGTGGCGAGAAACCCAACCCCTTCGATTCTCCCACAGGCCTGCCCTCTCCTGATTGCAACAACGTCCCGACCACACCAACCCTCCTCCTCACCCCCGACGCCGTGGTGATCACCAAAACCCAAATAGCGTCTCCCACCACGACTTTTCATGCCCCAGTCTTCAACATAATGGAACCCCCAAAACCCAAATCAAAACCTCCGCCATCCCAGCCATCTCTGAAGTCACAAGCATCTGGCCCATCCAAGGGTCAGATCCATGTGAAGCTCATTCAAGCAAGGGGCCTGAACGTACCTTCTCTTCAGGCTCGCCCCTACGTCGTCGTTCAATTCGAGCAGAACGAATTCGTCTCAAGAGATCCCACGGACGAGACTGACAGAGAAGTCAAGGGAATCCCAACCACCTTATCTCGGAATTCTTCTTCCACTGCCCTCGCCACTCTCAACGCTATCGGAAACAGGGGTTCAACAGACAAACGCAACGGTTCTATTACTCCCAACGGTCGCGTTCCCAATTCACAACCCCCAACGAAGCCTCTCCACTCATCGAAGACCAATAGCATTCTTGGCTCAACTTTGAGATCGGCCCACAATCCCATGTGGAAACACGAAGTTTCGTTGTGAGTCTCCATCTATTCCCTTATCGCAAGCTTCGACAGACATCCCCCTCCCCCCGACGTCCTCTGCATCCCCATCTCTTTTTTTGTTTTCCGATCCCTCCCCTTTTTCGTTCTTCCGGTCCGCCGAACGACTACTGAATGTGCCTTTGTTTCATAGCGATGTTACCTCGGAGGAATCGTATTTGATATGCAACATCTACGACCGGTCGGAAGACTCTCACTCTTTCCTCGGCACTGTCCAGATCAAGCCGACCCTCATTAACGATCACACAGTCGATCAGTGGTACAAGTACGCTAAGACAACCCTTATCTTTATCACACGCTAATTTCTTTGTTTCAAGGTTAACGCCGTTCGAAAACGAGCCTGTGACCGGTGAGATGAGGGTTCAGATCACGTTCGAAGCCTACAAGGTTGGTAACACCGTCGGCGTTCCCGTTTCAGCCTCCTCACTAACGGGCGGGATCACAGAATAAGCGCGCGCTAACCCCGAGAGACTTCGAGTTCCTCAAGCTTATCGGGCGCGGGACTTTCGGCAAGGTGTTCCAGGTCCGAAAGAGGGATACCAAGAGAATCTACGCGATGAAGGTCCTTTCCAAGAAGGAGATCGTGGCCAAGAAGGAAGTTGCCCATACCATTGGAGAACGCAAGATCCTTCAACGATCCCTCGATTCCCCCTTCCTCGTCGGCTTGAAGTTCAGTTTCCAGACCGATAGCGATCTATACCTCGTGACGGACTTCAAGAGCGGTGGAGAACTGTTCTGGCACCTACAGAAGGAAACACGATTTAGTGAGGAGAGGGCGAGGTTTTACATTTCCGAGTTGATTTTGGCTTTGGAACACCTCCACAAATATGACATCGTCTACAGGTAACTTATCCATACCCGTATTCTCCACGTCTCTCAATTTCTTTCGTCAGGGATTTAAAGCCGGAAAATATCCTTCTCGATGCTACTGGCCACGTTGCCCTGTGTGACTTCGGATTGTCGAAACCAGACTTGCGCTCGGATGAGCTGACGAATACGTTCTGCGGAACGACAGAATACCTGGCACCCGAAGTGCTCTTAGACGAACACGGATACTCAAAGATGGTAGACTGGTGGTCACTCGGCGTCCTTCTGTTCGAGATGTGTTGCGGCTGGAGTCCGTTCTACGCAGAGGATACACAGCAGATGTACAAGAACATCTGTTTCGGCAAGATCAGATTCCCTAGAGGTGTTATCAACGAAGACGGGAAACAGTTTGTGAAAGGGGCAAGTCAAATTTCGCGTCTTGGGGTTCCTTTCCTGACCGTGCCCCTGTATAGCTATTGAACCGGAATCCCAGACACCGGTTAGGGGCTCAACGAGACGCCGCAGAGCTGAAAGAGCATACATTCTTCGCGCCCATCGACTGGAAGGCACTCTCCCTCAAGCAAGTTACCCCGCCTTTCAAGCCTGTCGTGGAATCGGACGAGTCTGTCGCTAACTTCGATCCCGAATTCACCACTACGGATCTGAATGATAGCGTGTTGGGCGTCAACGACTTCCTGGACGATAGCGATCCATCCGAGGCTTGGGTGAGTGTGAGTCGTAGCTCAAGCACGACCCACTTACCGAACGGGCCACTCGGGTCGGACACCGGTGTGCGGAGACCAAGCGGCGGTGCACTCGGAGGACTTGGGATGACGTCTATATCCGGCACGAAGATGAAGGGGATCGAAATCTCGAAGAATGGGCAGAAGAAGGGCGTGAAGATTAATAGGGGAAGTGGAGGCAGCAAAGGGTCAAGGGGCAGGGGGGACGAGAGTCCCCCGCTGACTAACAGCGTGCAGGAGAACTTCCGAGGATTTACATACCACGGGGAGGACGCGGGCGATCTAATATCTGCTGCGATCGGCAAATTGAGGGGAGAAACTAGGGCGGAGGATGCAGTTGACGATGAGGAGCTGCTGGAGCCGACTACGGAGGATGAAGTAGAGGATGACGCGAAACCTGCTGGACGGTACGCGAACCAGCGGAGAAGAGGACACATCGACGACTTCTGAGCTTGGACGCGCTCATTCGAATTTTCTGTTTTGCTTTGAATATTCCTCCCCATGTTACACCTTGTCCAAAGCCGAGAATTCCCTGTAACAATACCACAAGCGTCTCCGATTCATTCCTTCTTACCGTTATGGATCAGCCTATGCCATTGTCATCTTATCTTCGGACTCCTCACCACACATCGGTCGCTCATTTTTGGAACTCCCACCTCCGTTCTTTACATACACCATTTTGGATACACTGCCTACTCTTCTCGTAGGGATATATCCCCCAGTGACAGCCCCACTTATATGCTTATCTCCCCCGGTATGTTTCCCTTAAACTTTTGTTTCTTATAGATGTTCCACTTTCCCCCGTCGTGTTTTTTTCTGTCATTCCTAGCAATCCAAACCCAAACCCTTCGCATACACCCATAACTAATTTTTTTTACCTCCGACATTTCGTATTCCTGATTTACGTAAACCTGCTTCGTTCTTCTCCCCGACTTTCATAGCGTACCGGGTATAGCTCAGAGTATAGCTAATGTCGGAATCCCGTTCAATACAACAGACTTTGTTGCTTTTTCATTCCAACCGGATCTAATCTTATGGGGTATACGTGATCTAAGCGTGCACAAACGTGAATAAAACCGAGAGTCCTTTAGATACGCCACCGCAGTATCTAGTCGGACAGGTTGTTGGAGCGTGTTTGACCATGGTCTGGATTGGAGTCCCCGTGTGGACCGGGGGCCATTACCAATCGTGCAAGGAAAGACAACCTGGTCTGGAAACGTTCATGCCGGCTCTGAAGAGTGAGGGTATGATCTTTCCCTGAACGACGGTCTGTTCGACGATGCTGTCGACTTCGTGCGCAGTGACGCGACTGTACCAGATCGCCTGTCCCGCAGGAGTGTAGATCTAAAAAAGAGGATGGTTGTGAGACGCTGATCGGATTTCGGACCGGATTTTGAGGATAAAAGATAAGAGGTGAGAGATAACGAAAGTCGGAGCGGTGAATATAGAAGATCGAACGCCGAGCTATTCGATAAATGGGGAATCCGTGAGATAGGATTTTAGTAACCCCGATAGTGGAAGATGAGGGCCTTTATGATGTCAAGGGGTGTCTAGGTTCTCCTCAGGTCGTTCGGGATCGGTGTCCAAGCCGAAAATAAGGCAGAAGAGGCAGAGAGGACGCCATTGGTCAAAACAAAAGAAACTAGTCCACTCACGATGACATTTCCGGCGAATTTGTGTTGTCCAACGTGGGAGGTCTTGACGATTAAGGCACGCTTGAGGTCCCATAACATGCGAGGTGAGATGTTCCCGGGGAACGGAGCGGGTCCCTTAGATTTGGGAACGCCGTCAGAATCATCCTCTTCTCCTTCCCCTGAATCACGGTGCGTTTGAGACGCCGCCTCGGTAGAAGGTTTCGACGAGGGGAGAACGTCGTGGAGATGGTCGTGATCGAGGTTTGTGTCTACTGTCCACTTGCGTTGTTGTAGGGCGTGAATGAACTCTAAAAATACGGGTCACCTTGAGGGATGAGCTCCGGTTTATTCCTCAATAGAAGGCGCACCATGTTCGAGGATAGGAGCGGCAACGTGGCAACGATTATCTCGTCGCTTGTGTGAACCTTAAGGATTAGAGCGAATAAGTAAGGCCAGGGACTTGATCGAAGAGGGGTGACGCACAAAGTAGAATCACGCAAGAGTATGGTATCGGCAAGATTCCGAACGGCAATTCCCCAGCTTCCTTTTCCTCCGGTATTGTTGGGATGTAAGTCGTGCTGGGACTCACAACCTTCTCGTACAACAATTCTGCACCCTTGGGCGTATTCTCAACCCCAAACACGACCCGATATTCTGGGAAGATCAAGACGGTCTCTCGGTCATGGTGCTCCGAAATCGTCGTGTGACTTCCGTTGAGAATCGAAAGGCGGTTGCCTTCCTGCTGAGTAAACACTCCAGGAACGATGTGCTGGAGTTTTCCGGCTGTCGTATCCGCATGTTTCGCCGACGATGACTTGGAGGACTCGAACAAACCATTGACCGAGGCAGCGAGAGAGCCGTTGACTTCTGTAACCTCTCGTTCCCAGTCGGTTTTCCCAGTAGATATGACGATCTACCAAATAACTTAGGATCGGGTGGATTGATACGGCTGATAGGATGCCCTTTTTTTACCTGACGGATGTAGGGTTTTACAGTCCCAAGCATCTGAGTCTCCATATCCCTGCTGAACTTCCAGTCTTCATGGCCTACACCCCTCAAAAAAAAAAAGTCAACAACATAGGTGAATCCTCGAAGTCAAATGACGTTACCTTCAGTACACGGATCGGAACAACTCCTGCAATCCCCGGTGTGGAGCGGGACGGAGACGGTTTCGAGCAAATTCACGATTTGCTCGGTGTCTGTCGTTTGGAAGAGGACGAGACTCTTGAGCTTCCGTAGGGTGCTCGCCATCGCGATAGGTGACAGGGGATATCAGGACGCAATTCGGCGCGGGCCTTGCCGACCGAACCCTGTCGGACCTGGTCCAAATGTCTTGCTCGGGAGGTGTCTGTGCATAAATTGGACTCTTGCTTATCAGCACACCATCTCCTTCCCCTCCGTTCCGTCACGCCAGGCCCGGATACTGGACAGAGTGTATCTATTGAACGCTGCTCGCTCGTACAGCCAGTTCATGGCTCATGCGGGGTGTTTTGTCTACGCGTTCATTTGCACCCTTACGAAATCTACGAATTTTCTAGGCTACCTGGCCATGGAAGGTTCCACGCCACGCCTATTGATCATTGACCATATATTTAAGAAGCAGCAGTACATAATCTACGACTACAGTCAGTCCCCATGGCTACAGACTCGTTTTCTCCCCTCACTTTTCTCGACCATACCGAACGTTCCTCACCGACTGAACCGCTTTCTTTCCTCTTCTCGCTCTTCGTTTCCCCTTTCTTCCCTAATCTCGAGTCTCGTTAACGAAACGCCACCAGAGCCGCTCGTACCCCCGATCGCGGTCTCGCCTCTCCCATTCGTGATCACAAATCGTCCTCTCTCAGTATTACACCTCGAAATGACGGACTGGTTTGAGTTGGTATGGGATATGGCCCGTAATTATGCCTCAGACCGCGGGAGTGGTGATTGACCTTCTGTACAAATCTCGCAGAAGCTCATGGGATGATTGTGTTCAATGTTATCCGAAACGCGAGCGTTGTCCTTTTGATGGCCGTTGGTACCCAGGGGGTACAGGTCGACTCCGGTGAGGCGGGATCTCCCGGAAATTTCGCACCCAATTCGGTGGTGAAAAGAAGCGGTGTTTACCTGTGTACTCACCCTATGTACGCTATTCAATTTTTGATCACCGAGCTTACTTGATGGAACTGTATTGTTTTTAATCACGAAGAATGGTTCCTTCAAGTCTACGACGGACCCCCATCTGTCCTTGGTACTGCAGATCTATCGATAATCACAAGAGCCCAACTCGGTTTTTCCCCAGGACTCCCACCATCCCACGGGGCTCCGCGTCCTCGTTGGAGAATTCGAGCTCGTCGACACAATCCTGTACCCCCAACTTCAAAGCGTCCTCCATGAGGAGGTGAATCTTTCTCAACTCGCACCCCGCTCCCGACCAAACTCTGAGAACCTTCCACAGGTGTTCCATGTTCACCGATCCCGAGAGGCCAAGCGTCAAAAGAAGGGGACACGGGATGATGATGCAGTGACTGGACATCCTCACGGCTCCCCCCTCCCCCGGAAGAGTGCCAGCGCGGGTAAGCTGATTGCATGAGTACCTGATAGCCCGTTGAAATTCCACCAAAACCATTGTTGCAGAGTCACGGGGGCAGCTGGAAGTGGGAAAACATCCGTGGGTTGAAGAGTCTGCCGATGACGATAAAAGGCCCGCTCACCTGCCGCCTAGTCTGTCAATCTCGCAATTCATTCGAACCCACGGACTGGAATGAACTTGGAATTCTGTACAGCCGACTCGACTCAACTCTCGATGGAGGAATAGTTATTCTCATCAATACCCCGGGGTTCGATGATACCTCGAAGAGCGATACAGACATTTTGAAAATTATTGCAGCTCTCTTGGCCACCGCGTGAGCGCACATTGTGGTATCGTAATCAATCTCGGATTTTTTTCTGCCAGGACGGAGCCGTTCGGAAGCTTCCAAGACTGGAGAATTCGGACTTGGTGAATCCGATACGTCCTCTTTGTTCCATCCCACCAAGTTCCCCACCGTTTTTTCGGGGGCTTTTTAACACTACGCGCGCGTGTTCGGCGTTTCAACGTGGAGGTTGATAGTTGGTAATGTAACTCTCAACCTCGATCATATGCTCAAGGCCAAAGAAGAGTCTGTAAAGGGTCTCACCAAGAATACCGAGTTTCTCTTCAAGCAACACCCGTTGGGTATCATGCTCCTCGTTCTCACCCAATAGTCCCCCAACGAAATGCGACCTCGGGATCAAAAATGAAGGACTTGACATATGAGACACTCTAAAATTACCTTTGTGCTCACTGTCCCATGTATGCATAATTACCACACTACGAGCAATACATTATTTCTCAGTTAAACCCGAACCAATGACACACATCAGACCATTGCAGCGCGACAGTAAAGTGGTTTATAGTAATACCTGTTGATTCCTGAGCTTCTGTGGTGCTGTGAACACTTAAGTACTGTGTTACTATGGACGAGGGGGGTATGTCCGTGGGACTGGGGTGCTGTCGATCACGACTACAGCAACTTTCCGGTTTTGCTGATGCCAACGGATCCCACCTTGCAGAACTTGTGACATATTAGACATTTTTGGCGTCAACGCCCAGAAAAAACGTCGATGAGGATAAGATTTTCCGGAACGGCCGCCGGCATTGGGCGACTGAGTGACTTTCCACGGTTTTTTAGACTTTCTAAACCTCAAACACCCTGCTGGAAAATGGAATTGGCAGGGCCCCGACCGTTGCATGGGGTTCGGATTGACGTTTCCAAATCGCCAATTTACATAGAAACTTTTCTATCTGGCCATGGAAAGTTCCACGCCACAGTCACCGCTGCGGCTGTGCGACTGCCTCGCGGATCGATCATCGATCACTTGTTAGTCGAGCTTGCGAGACTCTAGGTCATGCCGACTCAAAAAATCGTTAGATTTGTCAGCAAACGTACTGCCTTTTTTGGTAATGCGCGTTGCTTACCCAATTTCCGC
>Ga0307512_10004575_pt1 | contig 15081 bp, 16 predicted proteins | sample 14_EM_MG_FD_200267 | JGI IMG/M metagenome (GOLD analysis project Ga0307512, IMG submission 200267) | Populus trichocarpa ectomycorrhiza microbial communities from riparian zone in the Pacific Northwest, United States - 14_EM | ecosystem: Host-associated > Plants > Roots > Unclassified | place... | reverse complement strand
TGGAGATTTTGGTGGTTTTGCTAAACTTGGAGACTAAGAAGCTTGTTTTTTACTTTTTGATCTTGAGAGAAACGTGACCAACCTTTGATAAAAACCTACTGAGCAAACTTGAAGTGTGAACACACGGAAAAAATCAATGTTTTTGCAAAATGGGTATCACAGTCATTGATGACTGAGTTACCCACTTTCGAGTCTTCGTCGGAGCAACTTTGACGTCATCGTTGTTGAAGACCACCTGAAGTTGGTAAAGGAGCTGCACATCTTTTGTTTAGATCCAACCTTGCTCGATTTGAAGTTCTATAGCTTCACTTCCATTCACTTAAAGGTGCAAACACAATCAGCCCAAAATCTACCATTACAATGATGGTGGATCAGAGACAAGATATTGTAAAGTTAATTGAAAAAATTAGGATGTAAACATTTGATGAGAGTAGCTGATCTTTGTAGAAGAGGTGTTTCTTAGTTAAATGGTGATGGTTACAACCCTTGAGGTGGTCGGAGATGCCACATTCATTCGTTTGAAGATGCCTATTCGATTAGTGGCCAAACGACGCATCATTTATGTTAAACCCTAAAAATTATGGTTTTTTAATTTGGGATTTAGCAAATTGCAATTTAATAATTGTTCTTCCAATTGCTTTTAATTGCATTCATAATTGCCTTCCAACTTTTAATTTCATACAATTCCACCCTCTGTCAAACTCAATAGTTAGCCCCAAAGTTCAGCATTGTTTCCAATTAGGTCTTTGATTCATGATTTATGCAAATTGACCCTTAATTGACCATAAAACTTTTAATTATCTTTAATTTGGCCCATGATTTTGCCGATTTAAGTCCCTGAAGTCCCGCACCTTTTACGGTCTAGTTCTTAGTTTTGAATTTTTTCAATCAAGTCCCTAATTACCTATCAAACTTCAATATTTATGCAATAAGCCCCTAATGACCAAATTAGCTTCTTAAAATTACAATTCAACCCCAAAACTTCAATTCTTTCAATTAAAGCCTAAATTGAATTCAAAAACCAATTTTCCTTGCAATTAAATTCTTAATAAATTCAATTAAACCCTTAAAAATCTCAATCGAATTATTAAACATTCAATTTTGAATTTTTCTTTCAAAATTGAATTGTTCTTGTTAATAAGGCATTTATCAGTCAAAATTGAACTGTTAATTTTTTAACTTTGGGTATTTTGATCCTTTGCAACTAGTCTTTGAAAATTTCCCATTGATATATATATATATATAATTTTTCCAACTTTTATAATTTTTTTTTGTATTTTGTGTTTTTTTAATATTTATATGATTCCCAAAATAACAGTGCATTATGTTTTTCAATTAAAAATATATAAAAATATTTTTTTATTTATAATATTAACACATCAAAAATATTAAAAAAACACCTAAAAAACAAAAAGAATATTTTCATTATGCGTTCCATCAAACATAATTTACCATAACACAGACCACAAAAATTGAAACAAACTATTAATTGGAAAAAGATTTCTAAAAGTGACATGGCAAAATAATGGCACCGCAAGTGAACAAACTTGGCTGGGCCCACGCCCAAACTTTTCTTGAATTATGAGTGGCTAACGAATATGAGCACATAGTGATAGTGTTCTGTTCATGCTATAACAACACCATTACTCTCTCTTTTTCTCTGTTTGCTCAAATACACAACCCAAAAGGCAAAATAAATAAATAGAGAGTACCAAGTCAGTTACTAACTACTCCCAGTCCACCCAGAGCCGGAGCCGGAGCCGGAGCCGGAGCCATCATACCATGAACTGATTGTAATTGTTTATTTATTTCTTCCTTCACAACCCAAGCCATGGAAACCACCACTCTCCGTCACGCGATTGGCGTCACCGACTTCCCTTCACCATCCCTCTCACTCTCTGCTGCTGCTAATAATAATTATTATTATCATTCCTCCAAATTACTTGTACGAAAACGAGTCATTTACCATCAATCTTCCCTTTCTTCCAAATTTCCCTTCAATTCCCTCTCTCATCCTCCCAGATCCACCAATTTCAACCACCGCTTCATCCTTCGCGCCACCGGCCACGACCACCACCACGACCACCATGACCACGATCATGACCACTGCTGTCATCACCATCACCATGAAGGAGGCCATGATTCGCAACTGACTGGACCCCAAAGAGCTCTGTTAAAATTTGCAAAAACACTAGGATGGATGGACTTAGCCAATTTGTTGAGAGAACACCTGCAACTTTGCTGCTGTTCAGCTGCTCTTTTTATCACTGCTGCTGCCTGCCCTTACATAATTCCCAAACCTGCTGTCAAACCCCTTCAAAATGCGCTCATGCTCGTCGCCTTCCCTCTCGTTGGGGTACCTTTTCCATCCCGAAAATCACTCCTTTTATCTTACTCATTTTTTTTTCACTTGCAATTCGTTTGTTTGATTGATTCCAGGTCTCAGCATCCCTTGATGCCCTTACTGATATTGTTGGTGGGAAAGTGAACATTCATGTGTTAATGGCCCTTGCGGGTTTTGCATCCATTTTTATGGGAAATGCTTTAGAAGGAGGGTTACTTCTTGCAATGTTCAATTTAGCTCATATTGGTAACCATTTTTAAGTTAGTTGTGAAATCAAAATTGTTTCTTTTCGAGTGATGAATGAATAAAGTTGATGTGGGCCGGTAATCTGTATTGTTATTTGCAGCTGAAGAGTTTTTTACGAGTCGGTCGGTGATTGATGTTAAGGAGCTGAAGGAAAATTATCCGGATTCTACGCTTGTGTTGGATGTAAATGATGACAAGCCGCCTGATGTTTCTGATTTGTCGTATAAAAGTGTACCTGTGCATGATATAGAAGTGGGATCCTATATTTTGGTCGGAACTGGTGAGGTCTGTGATTTTTAAGTTATTTATCTCTCTTATTGCTGAAGATTTGAATTTAGTTTTGGTATTGCTAATGTCATGAAATCTCAGTTGAAAGCTTAGCATATTATGATCTGTTCTTGGATGTGAATACATGATTTTAAGCTTTTAAGGCTTCATGACATGACATTTCAAGACTGTACATTCTTGCAGTCTAGGTTGTATTATAACTAGATTAGTTATAATCTGAATGTCAACAAACCTCAGAAAGTTTCTTCCTTGTCTGAATGTTCTGTTTTTAACTTCATTATCAAGGTAGGCCAGAACTTTATTGACTTATGCCTTTCCACCAACCTAAATAAAAAGTTCAATGTTCAGGGGCAGTGCAGCTATAGCCACATTTCAATGATTAGCTACCTAACTATCCGGTGGAAGTTGAAGCAAGCAAATACTCTGACTAATATGACATGCCATTTAAGTTATTAGATTGCTGTATTCACATTGTTTATCTTGATTTGTACCTTTCTTTTTGACTGAATGATATATTGGGACTCAAAGTTTCATAACAGGGGTTGGTATTATGTTTAGGCTGTGCCTGTAGATTGTGAAGTTTTTCAAGGTAATGCAACAATTACCATTGAGCACTTGACTGGAGAAGTCAAACCATTAGAGGCAAAAGTTGGAGACAGAATTCCTGGTGGTGCAAGGAATGTGGATGGAAGAATGATTGTCAAGGTATGCCACATTTGCTGATGATGAAAATTGATATGCCTTTTATTATTTTTTCTATCAATCTCGTGCAGAATCCTTTAGATAAATGATTCAAAGTCCTGTCTGAAGCTTTTTTCCTTGATCAACATTGAGAATATAGATTTTCTGTTATGCTGCTTTTCTTTATATTTCTTTCTAAATTTGACTTAGGCCACTAAAACGTGGAAAGAGTCAACATTGAGTAGGATTGTGCAATTGACTGAAGAAGCACAATCAAGTAAGCCAAAACTTCAAAGGTGGCTGGATGAATTTGGTGAGCAATACAGCAAAGTTGTTGTGGGTTTGTCAATTGCCATTGCTCTCCTTGGGCCATTTCTTTTCAAGTGGCCATTCATGAGTACATCAGGTAACTTGGAGGAAGAGTATTTTTCCACTTTTATTCTAGCTTAGAAAACCATTTGTATCTTTGAATTGGATTTCCTTGTAGTAACAATGTTTTGCTTGAGGATTCATCATTTATTCCTAGAGATGGCCTCACGAACATATGCTTTGATTCTACTGATAATAACTGAACATCATGCATGCTTTGGCACACTCGTCGTGATTGGAATAGAGCTTTTTTTACTGGTTTAATGATTCACATAGGGGGATGATGCACTGGTTTAGAAATATGCAGGTGATGCTCACACATCTCATTAAGGGGATCCTAGATGCATTTATCATTTTATTTTCTAGAAAAGAAATAATTTTGAATCTTTTTTCGTAAATGTTGTAGAAAAGCAATTTTGTTTCCATCATTCTTTGTTGTTTTGAGAAATGAATATTTAAAATTTTAAGACCTTTCATGGTAACTTTATTTGCGTAAAATGTTCTTGTTGGCTTTCTAAAAAATTACAATATATTTGTATAAGGAAAGATAACTAGATGAATAGGCATAATTACTCACACACACACACACTTTTTATATGTGTTAGCATAGCCATATTTTTTAACTTAAATAACTATACTCATGCATATATCCAATTACACTCCTCCAATCATATAAAATGTTTATTTAATCAACAATTGTGACAATTGTATTTGGAGGATTGAATAACCAAAATGAGGAGGGCAAAGAAAAGACAAAATCAACCAAAAAAACACAGATAAGAAAGTGGTGGGAGATTGGAATTGGAATAGGACCAGTGATTTGGCATGGTAATGGAATTTGATGTATATTAGAAGATTAAAAGGGTATGAAGCTAAGTTCTTGCAAAAGCTAAGTTCCAGCATATTTTATCTTCTGTTCTTCAATGGAACTTGTTGGCTTCTTAGGGTACAAAATTAAGTTCTTGCTGTATTTCTTAGGGTTACTCTTGGAAAAAAAAAGAAGAAGAATTGTGAGGGCATCTTATATAGCAACAATGAACAAGGGGATGGGTGAATGTTTTTGGGGCAGGGGTGGCCAAGGTCCCCTCTTCTCCCCCTGATGCTTGGCCGATGTGATATATGAATCTGCAGTTTGGTAGTCCTGTTTTTTCTCAGGAAAGAAATTTTTTTGGGCTTTTACTTGCTCCACAATGAATTTGGAAAAATTGGAAAAACTGCTTTGGTTCTGCAACTTTCCATAGATAGCCCTTCTGAGAAAATTGATTTCTTTTTGAAGATTCAAGCCATGATATGGTTTCCATGTACTTCACCATATAAAACTAAAAAATGCCGTTTCTCCTACCAAAAACACTTTGTTGGTTTTTCCCCTTGAAACCAATGAAAGTATTTTCCATTGTTCTGCATTAGCTAAAAGCTATATCAATTGGAGTACTATGGATTTTAATAAAACATATTGGGTCAACAGTATAATCCAAGAAATGAAAGAACTTAAAATATCTGCAGACTTAAACACGTAGTCTAAGTTCAATGCCTTTCTGATATTGCTGGGTTTTTTTTCTTCCCATTTATTTTTTTGGTATTTTGATGCTTATGTGATAGCTCTATTTATTTCTCTCTTGTAGAAATGAACTAGCATAGCTTTTTTAGACACATTCATTCTATTTTTTTTAATGCTTGGGTTGATCATGCAGTTTGCAGAGGATCAGTCTACAGAGCACTGGGTCTGATGGTGGCAGCATCACCATGTGCCTTGGCTGTAGCTCCTTTGGCATATGCCACTGCTATCAGTTCCTGTGCAAGAAAGGTACATGAGAATTACTAACCATAATCTCATAGGAAGTTCAGCCACAACCATATAGACAATTTTTATATTTTTGGATGCAGTAGTTTTAGGGATGATGTCTGAGTTTAGAAAAGCAGAGATGCTATGTTGAAGTTTGGGTGTTGATTGGCATTGTCCTCAACTTCTCATGACTCTCTACCTGGAGCCCTGTAACCATTGTCATTTTAAATGTATGTGAACGGGCCAGAGTACCTCGTTTGTATTAGCTAATCTTCTATTTATGTTTAATTATGCCCTGGAATACTACAGTATTACCACAGTGTGATCTGAAATTAGCACATTAGAATTTTTTTCCCCTGACTTTTACTGTCTCATTTTCAATTATATCATCTATAGATTACGCTAGGTTGTCTATGTTTGATACATGATGTAATTAAAATATGAAACATGAATATTTTATACCTGGTACGACTGAAAAAAGAAAAACCCTGGTGGAAACAAAAACTTCAAATTTCGCTAAACTGGAGCTCAATTTCTTATGATTTAAACTTCACGTGTGTGGCAATCCTGGTTTAACTATCTGCTATCTTTGTATGAAGGGGATATTGCTTAAAGGAGGCCAGGTTCTAGATGCTTTAGCTTCCTGCCACACCATAGCATTTGACAAAACTGGAACATTGACAACTGGGGGGCTAATGTTCAAAGCTATCGAACCAATTTATGGGCATCTGATCAGAAACAACAGGACAAATTTCACTTCTTGTTGCATTCCCAGTTGTGAAAAGGAAGCTCTTGCTGTAGCAGCTGCTATGGAAAAGGGCACTACTCACCCTATTGGAAGGTAATTCTTACAATACTCGTACTTAACACCCCCGCCTCCTCTACCCCACAACATGCACCCACACACACCAACAAAATATAAATGTAAGAAGACGTGCCTTCTTATTTATAACTTTTTGTTGCTTCCCCTGTTGATCTAGTATTGGCTTGATGGCTGGAAAGAGTTTTTTCAGCTTATTCAATTGTCTAATTTTCTTTTCATTGGTGCTTCATCATATCTTGTTGTGTCATACAAACTTCTTGTTTCGAATTGTTTCTCATTCATTATCCCACCCTCTATGAAATATGCATATGCAAATTTGGTTGAAACTCTTATTGAACCATTAGATGTTATGGTGTTTGGTAGCAATAAGTGAAAGCTCCTTTTGTGTTCTACGGGTTTTTCTTATTAGCGATGCCATATGTATATCTTATGTATATACAGAGAAAATGTAATCGAAAGGAAGTTGGTTTCTAGGGATCCGGATCAGCTTGGTATGGAGATGGTTTTGTGGCATATTACAATTTTGGTCGAAATTAGCTGTTTGGTCCTTTCAATGTTTTTAGTGCTTGGAATCCCGTGTTCCTCATTTAGAAACTTAAAAATGGGATTCAGAATCTCATTCTCACGTGGCTTGATTCTAGTTGACCATAGTTGGAATTAATCATGGTCTTGTCTCGTCACAGAAGTTCAATTTTTATTATCATCTTGTCTATCTCATGAACATGAACATAAACATAAACATCAACTTCTTTTTTCTTTTGGTAAATTATTGCTTTTTTGCTTGATACAGAGCTGTTGTGGATCATAGTATAGGCAAAGATCTACCTTCTGTTTCTGTGGACAGTTTTGAATATTTTCCCGGTAAAGGTCTTGTTGCTACTCTGAATAACATTGAGGTACTCTGTCTTTTCTTCAATACACTCAAGTCTGCTTCCTTTTGAATTTAATAGATGAAGTTGAATTGTAATTTCCCTCTTGATTTCCTGTGTTAGAAGGTTCATTTTTTATTTCCATGATGCAAATTGAATTCCAGTTATTTTTATTTTTTTATAGTCAGGAACTGGAGGGGGTAAATTGCTGAAAGCATCTCTTGGTTCTGTAGAGTTCATTGCTTCACTTTGTAAATCTGAAGATGAATCAAGAAAGATAAAGGAAGCAGTTAATGCATCTTCTTATGGAAGAGATTTTGTTCATGCTGCTCTTTCTGTTGAAGAAAAGGTGAGGCTCCATTTGCTTGGCTGAGTTGGTATTTCATGAAAGATACCATCTAACCTGCTCTTAAACCAACTTCAAATCTCCAAGGATTTTGTGACTGTAGATGAAATTTCTGTACCAAATGCGCTTAATATATGTCAACACTTAGTCATAAATTGGTGCTGATAACATTACCATATTAGTCACAATTAACCTGAATGATTGCTACCTTCTGACTTCCTAGTGCTATTTGCATTTGTTCCTGTAACATGATAAACACCGAGGCCTAAAATTAAATGCAAATTCACTTGAACCGTATCCCAAGTGAGTGCTCTTTCTCTTTCTACCATATTGAAGTCTATTTAAGTCGTGTACATTTTGCATGTCTCTCAAGTTTTCTAGTTTATTAACAACCCTGAGATTCTTTATAGTTTCCTTAAGTTGATCATAGTGGTTCAGTGAACAGTCTGAACCAAGAAAATGCTTTAAGGCCTTTTAGAAACTTGCTTGGTCACAGAAAGACATGTTGAGGAATAGGCTGACTATAGCGCAGCCCATTGTTAAAAGGATGATTCTAGGAAAAGTTGTGTTCCTTCTAGGCTCTCTTGTGGCGCACAGAGAACGAGAGGAGGAAGTAGCTAGGTAATGCTTCTCTGTGAAGCCTACAATAAAATTATATACAAAGGCCATTACCCCACCAAGATAAGCTCATGCTAGAGAGAATTTGTAAATATTCCTATAGCTCTTTTGCATGAAATGAGTGCATGTGGCTGCAACCCAAGGCTTGCAATTGTATCAAGCAATGGACCTTGTTACAAATGATATGTCTTGTGACCAATTCTATAAGCTCTGGGGTTTTTACTGCATATGACTTCTTTGTAACAATGTACATCCTATTCATCTGCATGACAGAAGGCACTAAATGAAGGGTGGTCATGCAGCTGTGATTTTCCTGGTTTTAAATGTCACTCTATGACTTTGTAGGTAACATTGATCCACCTTGAGGATAGACCACGACCAGGGGTTTCAGATGTCATATCTGAATTGCAAGATCAAGCAAGGTTCCGAGTAATGATGTTAACTGGTGACCATGAATCAAGTGCATGGAGAGTTGCAAAAGCAGTGGGCATCTCTGAAGTTTACTGCAGCCTGAAGCCAGAGGACAAGCTTAATCAAGTTAAGGGTATCTCGAGGGATATGGGTGAGCGTTTACATTGAGTTTGAAATCGCTTTGTGGCCACGTGTTTTCCCTATTTGAGTTTCCATGATTTATAAGCTCAAGCAATCTCTTTTTTAAGGAATGATCTGAAGATGGGTTCTCAAGTTACTCTAATTGAATTTTGTATGGGCATGCAACCGACAGTGGTTTGCTGAACAGATATTGGAATTTTGTCACAGGGGGAGGTCTGGTCATGGTTGGTGAAGGTATTAATGATGCACCGGCACTTGCTGCTGCAACTGTAGGGATTGTGCTTGCTCAACGGGCCAGTGCAACTGCCATAGCTGTTGCCGATGTTCTACTGCTAAGGGATACCATTTCTGGTGTTCCATTCTGTATTGCCAAGTCTCGCCAAACAACTTCCCTGGTACTTGCTAGCTTCAATCTCCTTGCCATTTGTTATTTCTTGACATAAAGTTCTTGAATCCTCATTCTGTACTCACATGTACATGCAGATCAAGCAAAATGTGGCCCTTGCATTAACTTCAATATTTCTGGCCTCCCTTCCATCTGTTTTGGGGTTTCTTCCCCTCTGGTTGACGGTATGAATCTGTTTGATAATCTGCTTTGATGAACCTTATTATTGATTTGTTTCCAGAATCTCTTTGCAGTACTTTAAATTCTAGGATTTGGGAACATGTTTGAAACAAATCCTATAGCAAAATGATAAACAGCAGTTTTCCATCATGTGTTGTTTCTTTCAATGAACTTTCTAAAAATCAGCTCGTTAGTTGACGTGTCAAACTGAAAATGGTTAGCTTCATCCTTCCTTGCCCCAAGATGGCATGATGGAAAGTCCGGCATTCAGGGGAAAGAGTGAAGCTAGTCATTTGTGGGTTTGAAATGGGGTTGTGTGGTTTTATACTTGAGAATACTTGGCTAAGAGCTCAACTTGTAAGTGTCTTGGTTGTCAATCAACAGAACCATGCAGCCAAAGCCATCTCCATTAGCTGCTCAGGTTTCTGTTCATTTTTTCAGTTTTGAGATTGCTTTGCTTCACTTTCAAGCTCGTAGTTTATTACTATTTATCAAAAGAAGACGAAAAGTTCATCATTTCTCACTGATTTTCATTGGTAAAAACGTTTAGGTTCTTTTACATGAAGGTGGCACTCTTCTCGTGTGCCTCAATTCCATACGTGCTCTGAATGATCCCAAATGGTCCTGGAGGTATGATTTGCAGCAAGTTGTAGAGAAACTGAAATCCAGAGTGATGTTAAAGGTGACAGGTGACACAAGCTCAAGCACCGTGGAGGCAGCACCTTTGTGATTCACATTCTTGGGTTTTCTCAAGTTTCCTTCGTTTCTTTTTTTTTGCTAGAAAAGAAAATATGGAGAGTAATGTATGTCAGAATCATAGATACAGAGGAAGCCATGTATTTTTGCAGAAGTAAATATTTTGTCCAATCCAATTTTATCCCTTCTTCAAATTGTAAAGAGTTGACAATTTACACAAAAATCAAATGAAGAAGACCTTTACATTTGAAACAGCATTGCAGTGTTGCCTCGGTTTTTTTGGTAGTTGAAACTTGAGATTTTGAGCACCTGCAGTTTCTTCAGGATTAATCCAACGACCAACTACTACCTGCCATTACTGCGAAACAATAAATATAGCGGGCGTGTTTCACAGCTTTGTCTTGTCAACTTCCTAACAAGCTCCTTTCACGCTCTGCTAATTACCAATACTTCAATCTTTGAGATTTTAGGGAGATTGAAAAACAACCTTCCTTTTCCCTCTCTAGCGAACAGTTTTCATAGAATTTGCTTGTTAGTTCAGAATTAAGAAATTGAACACACGGAGGAACTCCCCCCTCCATAGCTCCAAAGCAACTCCTCTTAAATGGTTGTTGTGCCATTTGTTTTATCCCTTTTTACATCCATGTATTTCAATTTAATTTAAAGATCATTCACTTCTCTCCACATAAAAGATTTTAGATTTAGAAATTGAAAGAAAAAAAGACAGCCATCCACAGAAACCATTAACACCCAGTTGAGATATATAAAAGACAAACTTGGATTAGAATTGAAAGATTTGTTGTTTTCCTTGTTCTTGTTGCAAGTTTTTTTCAGTTCCCTCGTCAGAACCAGATCCAAGGTTACAAAATGTCTCCGTTTTTACCATTTCCCCTCGCCCTTGCCCCTCTCTCTCTCTCTCTCTCTCTCTGTACAATCCCAAAATTATTCCCTAGCCAAAAGAGAAAACAGAAGCCCCAGTTTCCTTTCTACCCTGTCCATTTTTCACTACTTAATTTTACCAACCCAACCCTATTATTCACTGCGACATTCCTAAACCCCTCCCCACTCATGCCCTGATAACACATACCCCCACCTACACCACTATGTTCCATCATATAATTCCTCACTTCCTTCCTTATCATCTCTTGCATCACCGACATAAACTCTGTATTGAACCCCACAGACCCGGACAGTCCGCCCACTGCCGGGGACACCTCCTGAGCCGGTGCGTTCCTTCCCGTCAAAAGGGGTGTCACTGTATTGGATTTGGGCAGCTGAGATGGCTCGCCGACTTGGTTGGACACCTCAGAGGAATCGGCCCCAGGTAGAGACAAGCTCAGCGAGGTAGGCGGGTCGTTGTTGTTATCAGAAGACGACGTCGTTTCAACTGGAGGCATAACCGCTCCGGTTCGGGCAACGGGCCGGTATATATTATAATTATAAGAGGAGGATAAACCGGGCAAGCTGGAGTCGCTGACGTCAGATCCAGAGGGGCTGCCCGGGCTCATATAGAGCCCCGTAGAAACAGGCACACCAGAACCTGCACTCACGGATCTCTTCAAGGGCTGCGTGTTATCACCATCCAAATTACCATCATACCCTTCGCGGTTGCAGAAATTGCCATCCTCTGCCATTGAAGAGCACTTGCGTTTCAGAGTGGAGTTCCAGTGGTTTTTAATAGCGTTATCGGTGCGCCCGTAGAGGAGACGAGCAATTGTAGCCCACTTGTTGCCGAAACGAGCGTGGGCTCGGATTATCGTGTCATCTTCATCGGGAGTGAAGGGTCGGTGCTCGACCTGAGGTGAGAGCTGGTTGCACCACCGGAGCCTGCATGATTTTCCTGATCGGCCAGGGATTGATTTGCTTATCAATGACCAGTTTCTTGCACCATGTTTTTGAACCAGTTTCTGTAACGCCTCATCTTCTTCTGGACTCCATGGCCCCTTGATCCTATCCATTTCCTTTCTAGTAATAGCCATATCCTAACACACGAATCTAAATCTCTTCTTGTGTGTGTTTTTTTCTCGCATAAAACGAGGCTTGTTCTTTTCTTTTCTTTTCTTTTTTGTTTGAGGAGGCTGGGAGGAGGGAGGAGGGTGTTAACAGAGGGTGGTGAAGGGATTTTGTATTTATATGAGGAGAGGGTATAGTAGTTATAAGGGAGTGGGAGGGTGACTGGTAGAGGCGGTTGGGGGTTGGAGAAGAAGAGGAGTTATGGGCACCGTTGGTTCGAGGTAAGCGGTTGGGTTCTTGGGATACAGCTGGCGAATGGACACGCGTCATGATTAGTAGCAGTGATTTGCACAAGTTACTGTCTCTTTAATATATCTCCTTGGCTGGCTGGGGGCTTTGGGAAATGGAGAGCAGCGTCCATCGCACTCTCCTTTGAGTGTTGTTTGGAGCGTTCTTTCTTTTTTTGAATCATTTCTGAATATCATATTTGCTTATTAATTGGACGACTTACAGAAATCCCACCCATGTTCTTAACAACTATTATTAATTAATATTTTTATTTTTATGTTATAAAGTATTATTTTTTTAATTAGAAATTTTTTATTTTTTTACTTTAAATTAATATTTTTAGTGTTATTAGATCATTTTAATACACTGATGTAAAAAATAATTTTTAAAAAATAAAAAAATTATTATTTTAATATATTTCTAAGTAAAAAATATTTTGAAAATCAACCGCAACTGCACTCTCAAATACACATTAATCAACTAATTTATTTCAATACCCATCATCATTCTCATTTAAAGAAATTGTAACTAACATAACATGAAGAGCATATTAAATTTGACATTATTAGATATTTTATTTTGAATTTTTTTATTTTTTTATTTTTATTTTTTATAATTTAATTTAAACTTATTTTTATATTAACTTTACTTCCTTTTTTTTTTACTATTTTTTATTTTTTTAATTGAAATTTTTTTATTTATTAGATTTGGTTCTCGTTCTGCTGATTGCTATTTATTTTATTTGAAATAATTATGAAATTGAATTATTTTTTTTAATTTCATCATCTTTCAACTTTTTATCTGTTAAATTTGATCCTTATTATTTTTTAATTTTATCCTCTTTTAATTTTTTATATATTATATTTGGTCCTTATTTTTATAATAAATTTGAAAAAAATATTAATAAAGTATTTTTAAGTTTATTTTTCATGGCACGATCAAATACTATAAAATATTTTTCAATTTATTTTTTATGTTACTGCCAAAGATTAAAAAAAAATGATCCATCTTTTATAGAAGAAGAAGAAGAATTACATAATAATATAAGCAAAGAAGCCAAGAATCACCACATCGTATTTCTTTGAGATAGGGTAAGAAAAACAGATGATTGGGTCGGAGTCAATGCCAAATTCGACTTCCCTAGGTGTGGAAAGTGGAAATTCCAAAATTCAGTTGGAAAGTAACGGAGGATAAGGATGCAACCATTTCGATGAAGATAAAATTTCCATAATTGTACCCTTGGAAGTTAGAGAGACAAAGACCATAATTATACTCTCTCTCTCACTCGCTTAGCCATCCAAAACACAAAAATCTCAAGAGAAAGATGGCAACGATTGGTTGGGCAAGGCTTTATGATCATCATCATCATCATCTCTCTCCGTTTGACTGGGACAGCCAGGCTGTATAGCATTATCTCTCATACTCCTCCTTTTCTTATTAATCTTTTTAATAATAATATATATATAAAAAAAAAAAGGAACGGCTGCACGGGAAAATGCTGAGCTGGCAATAAACGACAAATGTGGTCGCCGAGTCACTGTGCGAATCATTACTGTTGAATTTACACGCCAGCCTGTAAACCTGCCAACGGCCTCTTCCCCCACCGACACTTGCCGGTCACCGATCCGTTCATGCCTCTAATCGGAACCTGTACGGAACTGTTAAACTATACATAATCCCAAATTGGCTTAAATGCGCTCGCTCCCATGTCCGGAGACTTTCCCTCCAGCTTCCGGCTTGTTCTGGTTTTCAGCATATTTTTTAAAAACTATTGAAAAAATATATAAAATAGTGTAGCTTGTATGTACCGATTATAGATCCGTATCCGTTTCGGTTACTCGTAGATGGTACCTGCTACCTAATGCTCTGTTGTTTGGTGTGAGTGCTTCTTTATTGGTCATCAATAAATACTATTTGTATATTTTTCTTACAGCTTTGACTTTTGACTGATCTTCGGGTCGGTGGTAGCGAGGTTGCTAGATTTTCTGGCCGTTCGTTTCGGTTTGCCTGCCGCTGGGATTCCTTCGATCATTTAGATTTTATAGTTAGTAATTAAGCTAATGAAGGATAATATTGTAATTAATCATTAACAGAAAAACCTAAAACAGGTGGGAGATTTACTCTGCACATGCCTTGATTAACAGTAGATTATAATAGGGAAATTATGATTTTGTCATTAAAAAAATCTCAAGGAACTGTCTTTGTAGTGTAAAATAATCTTTTCACTTGGTTGATTTATTATTTTAAAATTGTTGAAGAGAATTTTGATCTTTTCTTGATTTTTTTTATACACAAAAATCACTTTATTGCTCTTAAAAATAAAAAATAAAAAAGAAATATTTAACTATGATTTAAGAGTTTTTTTATATTTCATATTTGTTGCTAGAGTATAATGACTCTTATTTTTAGAATCAAATTTTCAGAAATTTTATTACAAGGACTTATTTTTCATTTCACAATGGTTTTACATAATAATTTTTTTGTTCATAGAAGCAATTTAGTATTTTTATAAAAATAAAATAAAATTGTTAGGGTATGCAACTAATACTAGTGGTCAAAATCATTCTTCAATTGCGTCATTTGATTCATCTCGGCCTTATCTTCGTCCATGTGCAGCGCATGTGGTCAACAAATTTTCGGTGTGGCACTGATAACCTATT
>Ga0307512_10004574_pt1 | contig 15084 bp, 18 predicted proteins | sample 14_EM_MG_FD_200267 | JGI IMG/M metagenome (GOLD analysis project Ga0307512, IMG submission 200267) | Populus trichocarpa ectomycorrhiza microbial communities from riparian zone in the Pacific Northwest, United States - 14_EM | ecosystem: Host-associated > Plants > Roots > Unclassified | place... | reverse complement strand
TTTCCCAACTTATTTTCACTCCATGCTTAATCCACTGTACATAAAACCGCTACAGTAATGCCCCGAGAGGTTTCCGTCGATTCGAATCAGCACTCGTCTTTCGGCTTTGCTCTATCGACGCCCCGGCTTATTGTGGCGGGCCTGGCGGCTGTGCACGTGTTTTATATCCCGCGAGCGACCGGTCCATCCTAATCTTCCATCATACAGCACTCTGGTGGTGCCACGAGCAGGGATAAAAATAAAACACTGCATGCTGACTGTAATGGACCGGACCAACTGACGGACTCAAGAGAAGGCAGTTCGAACTTGCGCGTGTATGAATGGAAATACCCATCTTCCCAAATCAACCCTGAATTCGTACTCTGATAAGAGCCCACACGACTCGAAGTGATAAAGCCAAATTCTTTGAAACTCCGGGTAGATTCCAGGTGTGAATCACGCGGAACTTGCATCATACTTTGTGTCTCATTCATATCAGTAGGGAAGTTAGCAAATCTGACACGGGACGTGTAACAGTGTGATCAGATCAGCCACGAGGCACGAGGACCGTTGGTCAGGCGTAAAGGGCGCAAACCAGCTGAGATCCAACAAGGGAAGGTGCTGCCAAGGGGGCACACCAAGTGAGAGCTGTGCTCTCAGGCCCCGCCGAGGCTCCCCGGGTCATGGAATTGGGCGGCTGATCGCTGAAAATTAGCCCTGACGACCGTCTGCGCTCTGTGTCCCTTTCCCATGATGCGCGCCTTACGCCAGCGAGCGAGCGCGTGTAAGTTTTTTGCTGTGTTCCTTCCCAGCGCTCGATCTCCATACAGTACAGCTAGCTGAAAGTGTATGACAATCATATTAATCATACCTAATATACACGAATATCGAATGGAGCCAAAAGTCGAGTGTACGGTACTATGTGCGCGAACGCCATCCACAACATGCAATAAATTATGTAAACCCGTGGCGTTGAATGCTGAATGCTGAACGTTTACAGTAAAGAGTACACTATGGTCCGTGAGGATTCCTGAGTTGAGGCCCACTGTGTCATGACGCCGATCGGTGAAGCGAGCCGCGGTTTTCGCCTCTGAATCGTCAGAAGCATGACCAGGGTCATCAATAGAGCGTGTGTGAGCCTGTGACCGATGTGATGTCCATGCTACCCGTAACTTCATGTACGTTAAGGTGGTGACGCGCAACACAGTTGCCCGACCGTGTGAGTGGATCGTCATGTCGGACCATTATAATTACAATTACCTCGGCCGACACGAGGACTACGTGACATCACCACCGCGACGGGCCTCGTAGATCTATATAAATTAAAGACCGACCACGTTCATGGTCAGCACCGCAATATCGAGGGTGGGAGGCGGCACCGGGAGAGCGCAGAAACCTCGTACCTGTCGGTGATCGGAAGCTCGGTCTTAACCGCGAGACCTTCGTGGCGGGGTTTTCCAACCTGTCCGCGATAAAGTTCCGAGATGACTTCACGGCCGGGGGTGTCGAGTGGTCGAGGGACGGCCGTCTGCGGTTCGGCGTGAGAGGAATTTCTGTGGCCGGCGGCTTTGGCGGTGGCACAGGCGGTAACGGCAGCGAATCACGCCCCTGCGGCACTGATGGCGGTGGCGGTGGTGGCGGATGCGACTGTGGTAATGACGGGAGAGGCATCGGCTTCTGATACAGGGAAGAGGGCGAAGGGGCTTTGCTGTCCACCGGCGTTTCTTCCGGGTCGTATATTCCGTAAAGCTCCTGCTCTTGCGAGACGAAAGTGAGACGATTTCGCGAGCTAATGAGCCCGCGGCTCCGGATACCCGCATCTTGCGCAGCTATCTCGCTCTCTATGGAGCGAGGGAAGAAGATCTGTGCGGTAGGTGAGGGAACGTAGAGCCGGGAAATTGGAAAAGTCCGCACCACAAGCGTCATTCCGGATGACACGATCACACCGAACCCGGCAAGCATAGCGAGGAACTCTTTTGGTCGTGCTTTCAGCACCCTATTCTCGTCTTTCAGGATATCTAAATCACTTACCGGACCCAAAACTGTTACAAAGGAAGAAATGATCAACATGGGAAAAGAACTGCGTACAAGGATCACATACAAGGATTCGTTAATGTGATGGTGAGGTCGAATACCATCGATTGATAAGATGATGAGAGGAATTGAGAACAAAAGGCGAAAGACGATGCGAATCGTCTGTGGTAGGTTTGGGTTCTCAGTCGCTGAACCAACATACGTAAGAAAGTGACACACATTAAGTTCATGGAATTTGGTGAGACGGATGATAGTGTTCATGTCAACCCCTTCTCTTCGCTGCAAGACACTCGGTTAGTTACGGGAGAAAGTGCTTCCGGCGTTGAGAACTCACTAATCCGCCTAGGAAGGGTTGGAAGAGATACCTACGGGTGGAGTCGGTAAAATAGTTGTTGCATGACCTGGAAAAAAACTTACAACACGGGGAAGAACCACAACGTGAGGGCAAGGCTGCCCACGCTACCCGCTAGAAACGTATATGCCTCGCACTTGAGAGGCGACCTCAGCCCACGGTTTCGATCAAAATCAGTGATGAATGGAACGGCACCTTGAGAGGATCTGATCGGGTAAATATGGTCACGAGCGGCATGTACAGAACGGCGACGCCTGAGCCAACCATCCATGCTCTGAAATACAGGCTGTGGAACCAATCTCTCTGCTTCGGCCCCGCGTTGACGACAAATAACCAAAAGCACAGCTCTGTCGTGCGTGTCGGGGTGTCAGTTAGCACCGAGCGCGGTGATCCGAAGCTCGTGGAAATTATGCGTTACCTTCGAGGTGTGTAACCCTACGACGGACGCATGGCGTAACGCTGGATAAGCCACCCGAATCCGGACTACACGCGGAGCCAACTCACATTTCAAGAGCCCACGCAAACGCGAGACACATATACAAGGGTAAGATGGCATTCTTGTGGGCAGGTTTCCAAAATTGCCATGGCGTAGGAATGACTGCGATAGCAGGGCTGAGCAAGCGGCGGGAGGATTGAGACTATTTATCGGGCTTACTTCCGGATTCAGACCAAGGGAGGAAACCTTCCGAGTACTTGATGATACAAAAGCCAGCGGAGTACACCATGAGGAGGGGTATGCTCAATAAATAAGAGTACTGGTGCCACAATCAGAGAAAGGTCACGTCAGTCGAACGAGCTTTCACGAACTGTCATGACGCGCTTGAAGGCTCCTTGAGTTCCTTGGTTCCATCTGACGGCGCGTTCAGCACGGTGTGTGCGAGCGGAATTCGGGTGGTGGACACGCACCTTACGCATCGGAAGCGGTCGAAGCACCAGAGATGATAAATCAGGAAGATGCCCAGCTATCGAGATGACACAATTCTCAGGTCCATTTCCACGAAAGGGGAGGGGAACTCACCAGAGATGTAAGCAAGGTCCAGACGAGGTACGTAGCTGGTGTTGAATGGGACATGGCGGCCAACTGCCTGCAGCGGGAACCGAAGACTGATGCTTCTGGGTATTCGAGTCCAGAGGGCGGGGAGGGGGGGAAACAGTACAGGGATACGAAATGATTAGGATTTATATAAACGCTGAAATGGATCCGTTCTGACACACCCCACCTCATTCATCACTTGGAGCACATGGTTCGCGAAGCTTGGATCTGAGTTTAGGGGAGCGCCTACAGCACGGCGTGGGACGAGAGGTAGATGTGTAAAGGGAGGAGTGGATCAGCCGAACCGAGCATTGCGATCTTCGGGGGGCCGGACCAACTTGAAAGTGGGCGCAAGCGCTGGCTTGACGCAGTTCGTTTTTGGTACACCACATCAGTTTGAGTGATGGTCAGCCATACCCGACATGGCTGCAATATACAGTAGACACACAAAAGGCTAGCTGCTTGCCAAGAGTGCAACTGACCTCTCTTCCGCGGCCATTGCTGTACTTGATTGTTTGATTGTCATCCAACTCGACCCCCGGAGGAGACCAAACCCCGGTTGGGCTACCCAAGAAAGGACATACTACAATGTTACGCACGGTCCCGAGACTCCGAATCGGATATTCCGGTGAACCGCATCAATTCGACATTGCTACTGCTACATACACCGTGGCGCCACGCGCAACTCGTACACGTCCGCAAATGCAACACGCTATCCCATCCCCTGATGACACAGAAGATCTTCTTCTCTCCTGTCGCTACGGAGACCTAGATGACGCCAAATCGTTCATCGACCGCTTTGGCACAGCCCCGCTCGGCGAAACTCGCGACGAGAACGGAAACACGATCCTACACATGGCGTCTGCCAACGGCCACACGGGTGAGTGGACCCCCACCCATCTCTTCCCCATTTCCCTTCCGAGGACCGTACGCCGATCCGCGCAAGACCGCCGCCACTAGAGCTCCTCGATTATCTCCTCCCACTCTGCCCTTCCTCCCTCCTCTCCGCCCAAAACCACGCAGGCTCGACGGCGCTCCACTGGGCCGCACTCAACGCGCACATCGCCGCCACACGCGCGCTCGTCGAGTATCCTGAAGGACCTGGAGCCAGCCTGATCGACGTCAAGAACGCCGCAGGACGTTCACCGCTCGGCGAGGCGGAGGCGGCTGGGTGGGACGAGGGTGCCAAGTGGATGGTCGAGGTGATGAGGTTGGACGACAACGACAACGACAATGGTGACGGTGCGGGCAGAGACGATGTTGGGGATTCAGATGGCGGCGCGCACGCAGAGACCGAGGGTCGGAGCGCAGAGGTGGGCAAGCAACCCGCGGATATGGTCATGGGTCACGACCAGGACGCCGACGGTCGGGTTGCGCTTGCGCCGCCCATCGCAGTTGAGGAACCATCTGTGGACGGTACCTCTCGGCAGCCGTAAATTGTAAGACTGTGTGAAAGAAAAACAATTTTTTGGTTTTAGCCTCCACGTCCGCTCCATTTCCCGAACTTCCAAGGCCACAGGTATCCCATGGCAACCGGACCCCACTCGATGTTCTACTGCTACTGTAAACCACAGAGATCATCTCATCAGTTTGTTATCAAGATGGTCACGTGCCAGTCAGCCACGACGGCACGGCATCTGAGCAAAGAAGTGAACAAGTCTGGTGCTGCGCTTACGATGTTGCAACTGCGACGCAAACAACTTCTCACCCTTGATCGAGGTCGATATCCACCATTCATCCTTCCCCTCTTTCATTTCTCGACCGAGGACCGAGGATCGTGAAAAGGTACCGTAATGTAGTGCTCTGCAGCAGTTGAGAGAGTCGAACAATTCATTCCCCACACAGGTGCCACATGGCCGATCTTGCCAGTGACTCGTCCGGGACTGGGCTCTTTGCCCTCACCCTCGCCCGTGCCCTCGATTTGGAATTGTCGGATACGACGGAGATATGCTTGAGCGGCAATGCATCTACCTCTGCCCTGACAAGCGAGGTTCGTCAAAGTCATTTTTGTCCCCGAGGGTCTCACACAAAATCGTCGCTTCCGTACGATAGCTCACAGAAATCGAATCGCTCCTCGATGGTGTCCTCAGACAAGTCACCATCCTGAAAAGTGAACTGCGGCCCATCAACCGTCTCCCGCCCGAACTCCTCGTCCACATCTTCGGCTTCCTCGGCGGTGGCTCCCTCGTCGTACCCGCCTCGCACGTCTGCCAAAAATGGAGGGAGATCGCACTCGGTGCGCCCTCGCTCTGGACCGTCATCCGCGAAGAGGACGACGAGTGCGCGGCGCTCTGCTTCATGCACCGATCGCGGTCCCTCCCGCTCGACATCTCCTTCCCGATCTTCATGCGCGAACCGGACGGCTTCGCGGCCTTCCGCGAGCTCGTCGCGCCCCACGCAGCGCGCATCTACCGTCTCCATGCGCACGTCTACGGCGATCGCGTGTTCGATTTCTACGCCTTCCTCGCAGCGCGCGATTTCAAGCTGCCCGCGCTCGAACACTTCTCCATACGGATGAGTGAGTACGGTTTCAGAGACGACACCTGCGACGACGTCCTTCCCGCCCAATCTTTCTTCCCTGAATCCCAATCCCTTGATCGATTGACGTTCAGGGCGGCTTTACCCCTCCACACACAGCTCTCATCCGCCATCCGATCGCTCACGCTCGCAGAGAGAGCGTTCGACCTCGACGCCCTGCTCGACTGCCTCGCCGCCGCGCCGAACCTGGAATACCTCGCGCTCCTCAATTCAGTGCCGTACACCTTTGAGTCCACGCCCCGCGAACTCGTCTCGCTTCTCCAACTCAAGGAGCTCCACTGGTTCCAGGTATGGGTGTTCGATGACTTGTTGGGAACCGTCAAATTCTTCGAGCACCTCGTCGCGCCCAACCTCGACGACACTCGCTTCGTCCTCCTCCTCGACCCAACAAAATACTCCGCCGCGGCCCTCTACCCTCCCTCGTGCCAACGCGCGCTCCACCCCTTCGGCCCCATAACCGAGCTCCACCTCGAAGCGTCCCACTTCACACCCGGCAAACCCGCCCGGAACAACGTCGTCTTCCACGGCCGCCGCGCGCACGAAACCCTCTTCACCATCCGCCTCCACCGCGGCTCCCTCGACGCCTTCTGCGCAGCCGCGGCCGCGACGTCCGACGGCAGCATCGGCATCGCTCTCACCTCGTCCCTCCGCGTCGACGTCGCACACCTGACGCAGCTCACCCTCTCCAGCGGATACGCTTACGACTGGTCCCGCTTCTTCCGCCACCCAGACGCATGGCCCCGCTTCCTTCGCGCCCTCCCAGAAGTCAAGGTCCTCCGTCTTCGCGTCACCCAGCCCATCCAGGTCATAGCCGCCATCGCAGCAGCCGAAGAACGCTCCGCCCCCTCGAACCTCCTCCCCAATCTTCGCGTCCTCCACCTCTTCTGTCCTGCCATCCCCCCATTACCACCACCGCCACCAACAACGACATCCTCGAAAGCCGCAAAAGCTGCAAAAGCCGCAGCGGAGGCAGCGGCCGGCACCATGTGCGAAGGAGACGCCGGAAAGATCCTGCTCCACTTTTTGCGACGTCGCGCGGACCTCGGCACGCCCATCGAGAGCATCGTCTGTTCACCCGAAGACGCCGAGGAGCTCCCTCCGGAGGTTTTCGACCTCGTCGATTCTGTCGAGCTCGATCACCCGGGGACGTGGGGTACCGAACCGTTGTTTCCGAAGAGCATGATCCCACTACTCGAGGAGCACCTCGATTAAAAGGCGTGGTTTTTGGAATATGCTTCTCCCATCCCTCAAAGGTGCGCTCCCTGTAACTTATTTTCCACGGATGGAACCACTCGCGGGTAATTTTCCTCGGCATCGGCCCAATGCTTTTTCAAAAGGCGTTGCTCGAGGGACTATTGTGTGCTAACAACACAAAGACTACGCATTACCATGCAGACGGCAGTGCAGCCTTGGCCCAAACTAGACACAAGGGGAGTCACACGGCCACGAAGAGGAGTCTCATTGGTGGGGTAAGGAGGATGGGCCAGGTGATGATGACATGTTTCTTTCTATGTGGCACAAGTACTGGGTACAGTATATATATAAATTTCTTGTGGTACAAACCGAATTCGAAAAAAAAGAAGAAATACGAGACGTTTGATCCTACGCGAGTGTCGCCATGGGCTGCCTCTCACGTTGCGGCGTCGGGGGGACAACTACTGAAGAACGGCCTTTCCACCCCGTTCCCGCAGGAAGGACGATCTGTCCATTGTGATCGATCGTTGCCGGCGTACCCAAGGCCACTGTCCAGTTCTCCACGCCTCTGGAGCTAGCCGTGCGCATCCGCCGTCGCTTCGAGCTTTCCGGGGTTCGCGCCGCACCAGGTGCTTTTGCCTGCTGCTTCGTGGAGTACTTACCCAGATGCGGCGCCGAGCGACGGGCCCGCGGGAGGCGATGCGGCGTCAACGAGTCATCGCTTGCCCGGAACATCGGCTCGTTCGGCTCTGGAGATGGCTTGCGTTTGCGGGGCGAGTTCAGTGCGGCTTCTCGCATAGCGCGACTCAAATCCTCGTTGATCCGGGTTGGTGTTTTGAGAATATCTTTGGAGAGTGTGTCGGAGACCTGTGATAAGATTGAATGCGTCTGGGTAGTTGTTGGAGCTAGGTATTCGAGAGGCTTCAACCAGGGGGCTGTAAAGGTAAATGTGATGTCCTGCAACGGACGACGACCCTCTTTCTTTGCAACTTTAGATGTGGAGGCAGTCGAGCTCGATACATCCGGTTGTTGATTTTCCACACTATCCCGATCATCATCATCAGTTGCATCTACGAAATTGCTCGCCTCGACACCCTCCCTAATTGATGCCACCTCTTTCACAACCGAGGGATCGAGTGTGGCAGGAGATGAAGGACGGTCCGCGGCCTGAACTGGGGCATTCTGATCGATTACAGGCACCGTCACTGGAGAATCAGTCGTTATCATCGATGATGTAAAAGTGATAGCCGAGGGAGAGGCTTCCGGTGCTGAATTTCTCTCATCGTTATCTATTGATGGCTCCGCCTCTTTCATCGAGGGAAGCATAGTAGCTGTTGCTGGCTGGGCCCCTCCCACGGTCGAGCCAGAATTTGGTCGCCGCCAGTTGTCGGATAGGCACGCTGGGGAGTTGTTATGACGTACGAAAGGTCGCTGGCGACTGCTCGGTGTCGAAGGAAGCGGAGAATCGCGTCTGTGCGGTGATGACGGGGTCGATGCCGAATACTCGCACAAGAGGGGGCTCCAGGTCGATGTTCTTCGCCGCGCTGCTGGCGGGAGATACTTTTCCGCAAACGATTCTCGCAGGGAATGACCAGGACGAAGTCTGATCTCTTTGCGCATGCTGTGATGGAGGTCACAGATAAATGACGGTGACTTAGTGAACGGAAATGGATCACGTACCTTCCATCCAGCCTCTGGCTCGCAGGCACAATAAATGCGCCCTCGGTGGTGATGGCGAGCCCTGCAAAAGCAGCATCGGCAGCGCCAAGGCCGGTTCCTCCCTGTTCGGACCTGTTCCTTCTAATACGCGGTGATTGCAAGCTTCGAGGAAGGGAGGCCGGTGGCAGCGCTTCCTTCACAAGAGCCCCGACCCTTCTTTCACCACCTTGCATCGCGCCTTCCCAGGATGCACAAGTTACATCAGAATTGTATCGTCTGCGGCTGTTTCTAGACATCTCTAAAGATGAGGCGCTGTTACTCCGAGACGGAAATCTTTCAAACTTTAGTTTGGGCGTGGTAACATTAACGTTGCTCAGCGACTCGTGATCACAAGATGAATGAGAAAAGGGGGAGGAGTCGGAGACACTGGCTTCCTGTGCTCTACGAGGCTCTGGGAGGGTGATCGGAGCGGTGCTGACTCGGCTTGATTTGTATAGACCCTCTATCGAAACAGGTAGGAGAGACGCTGGAGAAATATTGGGGGGAGATGACACTACTGGAAAACGATTGTCGCCATTCGGTCCTGGTGTCTCGGCAGTACATAATTGATCGACCCCTGACCGAGGAGACGTTTCGTTTTTGGTCATGTCGAGATTGTGGTCCCTGGTTTCGGACATGATAGTAGGCTGTGAGGTATGAGATGGGTAGCGCTTGACGGCAGTTTCGAGATTATTGGTGTTACTGTAGAGAGTATGGGCGGCCAGATCCAGGGAAGAAGTGGGTGCAGGATCGATTGCAGGGGAGATTTTCGTTGAGTGAGGTGGCGTCATTGGTGCATTAAAAGACGACCCAGAACAGAGACTAGCGTTGTCCAAAGGCACGAGGTTGAGGTTATCCTGTAGGTTGGAGACGGATATTGAAGGCGGAACAGAAGCGTCTCTTTCACAGTTCTCTCCTGAGCCTATGCGAGTAAAGACCTCTAGGGCTGCCTGCTGAGAGTTTTTGGCCGCCGAGTCCGGGGCTTCGCCTTTGGAAATGCTGTCATTCATCCAGTACTTGTGTAGCCCATAGAAGACGTCTTGCAGGAAAGAAGACAGAGCGGCCTTCGGAGAATAAATCCGAGAGATCAAGATCGCAGTATAGAGGCGTTCCATGAGTGTGGAAAGACCGCAACGAGAAAGGAGTGTAGCAGTGACAAAGAATGAGAGGGCTATGATGATCGTAGCTTCGGCTAGCTGGTACAAGAGCTGAGTGTGTATGACATTCCAGATAGATGGTTGGGGATAATCCTGTTTCTCTGTAAACGACATGCATGTGGGTGCAGCGGCGGCCTCATTCGAACAATCAGCGCTAGCCATGTCGGGGAAAACCAAGTACAGAGGAGATCCGCCCGAGTCCGGATTTACTTCAGGGTAGCCGCTTTCTAGTAGTAACGTAGTTTCTTGGGAAGAGACCAATATTTGCTCAGGTGCAGGGCGAGGTGATAGGAAGTTGAAATTTAGGGCTGGAAGATGGAGTGCCTTGTGGAAGCTAGAAGGCAACAAAGGAAGGCCGACAGCAAGTACTAACGCAACAATAAAGGGGAGCATGGTGCTTCTTAGGAGAGCGTCGGATGTAGACTCGAAGCTGGGGAGCGGACAAGTTGTCGTGCTAGAGAGCGTCACTGTTGGTTTCCCAATGCTTGGGCTGTTTGGTTGTGGCGTTGTGACCAAACAAAAGGCACGTCGTGATCGCCGTGGCACGTGCATATCACGTGCATTGATCCAAGTCTATTGACAACGGGACCGACGTTTATTGTACTAACGAAACAACAAAAAAACAAGGGTATATACACGTACTCAAGCTTTATGTCATGCAACCGATGACTATGGATCACCTTCTGTTTCCTTGTTCTGCGCTTGGTTTGCAAATCTCTATTGTTCTACCATCACGCTGTTGTGCTTGACAAGCACCTCGTCAACGACTGCGAGCGCCGAGGAGTTAACCCGGACTCGTATAAGTACCGGAGCTGTATTCACCAGCATCGACAACCCCCTTCATTCGTTTCCTGGTCTGTGGCGTCGTAGATCGACCCGCTGGCACACTGAGCTCTCCTCCCTTCTTTCTTAGGTTCCTGTAATTCTGGGCGTTGACGCCTTTACGAGACCACGCAAGACCCTCCCTGCGTACGTGTTACATTTACATCCGGCCGCAGCTCTCTTAGAATTGTCGTCTTCCAGCACGACTATACTTAGGAATCAATTAATCGACACCATGCATCACGATCACCAAACCCTTGCCAGCCCCGCTCTCTTTCAGCCGCTCAACATTAACATCGCTACAGCGACACAAACCGATACTCGCTCTCCCCATCAGCGTTGTGATCAATGCGCTGGCACCTTTCCTGTACCCGGTGGTGCATCTATTTTGATGAAAGACTCAGCCGGTACCTCTATGGCTCTGAATGTAGACATCGACCCATGCTCCGGAACGCCTGTTCTTTCCGGACGGGCGATCAACGCTCAAGGCGACGTCCTGGACGTACACCCTTGCGGTTGCAACTATCCGCTTACGTCGCGCCACAACCTTCCTCTGCCAAGAAGCCCAGGGTTCTGCCGTTCCGGAGCACATGCTCTAGACCCCAGTCATCTTTACCCATCTCCACGATCACCGCCGAGCGCCAACCGACGCCCATCACCCATCTTCACCCGCCCCCGAACACCCCTGGTTCTTGTACAGACTCAGTTACCCGAATCGCCTTCTGCCCCAGAATCTCAACTCAAGCCAGAGACACCAGCTCCGGTGCCGTGTACTGATCCTCTGGGGAGTCCTTTCACACCCACCCCTGCTTCTATGCAACGCCATTCTCAGGCTTCCAGTGGCAATACCTCGTTTCACACTACTCAAACATGCTCCGGAGAAACATCGACTGATCCCGCACTGCTAGATCCTCTCAAGACACCGCGCGAGGCGAAATCGCCACCCAGTGCGCCTCCGAGGTTGGACACACTCCCCCCTCTGTCTTCCTTTGACCCCGATTTCGGTGCCCCAGTCGTCCAGTCACCGTCATCTATGAGCCAACTTTCGGAGATTTCACGCCCAAGCGCCATTGGCCCGCTCAGCTCGCCTTCGTACACCGCCTCCGAGAGTAGCATCCGCACAGCGGTACCCCACACTCGCCCGGCGGAGGATGGTCTTATTGTGGAAGAATTAACCCTTCCTGGTCGCCCTGAGGCCACCATGAGTTCTGCCAACGATGTCACTGAGGGACCTCGTACACAAGATGTATGCGTGATTTCGGATGTCGTAGTTGACTCATTAGATCATGGCCTCGCCGCACACAACACCGACGCAACCTCAGATCTCTACACCGATCATATCATAGCTGGGCCATCAATGCCTGCGGCCAGAATTTCATCCGACTGTCGCGAGCTGGGGTTTGATTTGACAACCAAATCGGGATCCGGGCAAACGACTGTACGCTTCTATTTCTTGTCTGACAGTGTCGTTGTATCTCATTGACGGCCTCCGTAGGAACCCGCGAGTCCATCCGAAATGATAGTGCATCATTCTGGCGAGATCAAAGGAACCTGGGTCGCAAATCTGAGACGGGACCGCGTGGCGCTCAAGCTCGACCTCTCTCTCGACGGGCTCGGCCTTCAAAACCTGTCTCTGTCAGTGCCCGATCCACGACTACCAGCTTCGCCGTCGCATCTCGTAGAGGTTCCATGTAATGATCCCCAAGTACCCCCGATACGTTGGACACCCGTAGTCGCAGACGACGACGCACTGGCAGAGCAAGGCCCGGACCCAATTGAACCCGAACCGCAAAGTGGCTGGGAGGTCGAGTCCAACTCTTCGCAGTCCATCATGACATTTGGTAGCTGCCCGTCGACCGCTCCGCCCTTGAGCGACCTCCCGCTGACGCCGATCCCCGAGCTGCTCCACACCCCGACAGAGCGCTCCATGTTCATCACCAGCAGACCTAATACGATGCCCGTACATCCACCCTCGCGCACGCACACCGCTTATTCGATCAAGCAGCAGCATCTTGCGTCCGAGCTCCCTAGCCCGCTAGACAACGAACTCATTCTGGTGCAACTCGCGCAGGGCGAGAATGATATCGGCACTATTAAAAACGTACGTTTTCCATGATATATAATGATGGTACGCCATCTTGCTGACCGCTTCCTCCCTTTCCTACTTTCCCTTCCCCCTATCCCACATACTCACAGGCGCTCAGTGAACTCGCTAACGAATGGCAAAACGTGGTGATGATGCCCGATGGCATTGCGTTGCGTGACGTCGAGGACGACTGCGCGGCGCTCTACCATGCCCTCGTCGACCTCTCGCCCATCATCGTTCTCACCTGGCCGCCAATGCGGCAGCCATCGTTGGGCACGGAGGGGGGACAACCACCTGCGCAGGAGCAGCTGCTGTATCTGAATCACCTAGGCGAAACGGAGCGTAAATGGTACCTGAAGCAGCACGAGTTCACCACCTCTCTCCAGCGGTGCGTTCATTTGGTTTGTTCATCTGTCCAGATTTACTGACGTGATGGGGTTGCGTGTGAACCACAGAAACCTTACGCGCCTCGCTCTCCTCGCGCAGCGTGTTCGTGAGGACCCGGATGCTGCATACAGAGGCAACGTCCTAGAGCGCATATCTCAGTTCACAGCCAAATTCGAGAACATTGCCCTGCGTCTCAAGGTACGCACATAACTGTCTCAGGAGTGTTCTATCACGTGTATAAATCGCCCTTCCATCCACAGCTCGCCCATCACATCCGGGTCGAACAAAAATACCGCGCACGTGTGCGTCATTCGGCGAGGCGTGCGGTCGTTTCACCTGAGCAGGCGGCAGCTCATGAATACCATAAGGCAGTTCTTGGCAAGGTGCGCGAGGACATTGAAGCAATCAAGCTTGGGATGCGTTCCGTAGATGGCTCTCGGCGGGACCCAAGGTGGTAAAAGCCATCAGCTCTCTAGCTTCATGACAGCCATGAAGCACGCATGAAGTCCCATGTCTTTCAATATTACGCACATTGTACACTATATTGTAGCATTAATTATCTCCGATTCATGAGCTAACGAGCGTTGCGTATGCCGACGTGCTGGGGCCGTTTTCAAAGCAAACACTGTCCAAGTCCCGAATCCGAGTCCTGATTCCTTTGAAAATCGAAACAACTTCGCGTGGTAACTTAGGAGCGACGAAGACACAAAGTCCCATAGCACTTAAAGTCCTAGTAGAACGGACGAAAGCCATCCGAGTCCGAGTCCGAACCCTAATCGTTCTAAACAGCGCACTTTGCAGTAGGAAGGGTAAATTATGATTGAAGAAATAGTATGGTACCAATACAAACAAATGAGCTATAAAGGTACGTGTGTGTGTAAAAAGGAGTGGGGTGGGTGGTCTAGAAAAAAAATGTCCTCATCACAAAGCACCACGCGGCGCAGTACAGGGCAAGTCGATCACTCCTTGAATAAGACAGGGAAATTAAAGAATTTCGATGTTCTGGCAGCCAATGGCGAATGCACCACCCTGACAATATACATCATTAGAAAGATAAAGAGGCAGTTAGACAAACACCCACAAAGTAATTGTTCTCGCAGCACACTGGCTGGGCCTTGCACTGTTTACCGACGACTTCTTGGGAACAATCAATGCCCACGAATTTATCCGAACTGAAGATCTTCTCTGTGACGTCCTGCATTTTCATGGCCGTCAACATGGAAAGAATGCCGGCCATCTGAGAATCATCGTTGTCCGACTGAAGTAACATATCGTTAACGAGCCATCAGATACGATGATTCAATAGTGATTTACGCTGTTAACCGGATTGCAGCAATGCTGCTCGCCCACGTTGCACTGATTGTTGTACTCAGGACGGTCGTCGTCCTTGTCATCCTTACGATCGTCGTAAGACTTGTCCTTGTCGTCCTTATCGTCCTTGCCGTGCCGAGAACGATCGTCGTTAGACTTGTCCTTGTCGTCCTTATCGTCCTTGCCGTGCCGAGAACGATCGTCGTTAGACTTGTCCTTGTCGTCTTTATCGTCCTTGCCGTACCGAGAACGATCGTCGTTAGACTTGTCCTTGTCGTCCTTATCGTCCTTGCCGAACCGAGAACGACCGCCGTAAGGCTTGTCCTTGTCGTCCTTATCGTCCTTGCCGAACCGAGAACGACCGCCGTAAGGCTTGTCCTTGTCGTCCTTATCGTCCTTTCCGTACCGAGAACGACCACCGTAAGGCTTGTCCATGTCGTCCTTATCGTCCTTGCCGTGCCGAGAACGATCACCGTAAGTCTTGTCGTTGGCG
>Ga0307512_10004573_pt1 | contig 15086 bp, 18 predicted proteins | sample 14_EM_MG_FD_200267 | JGI IMG/M metagenome (GOLD analysis project Ga0307512, IMG submission 200267) | Populus trichocarpa ectomycorrhiza microbial communities from riparian zone in the Pacific Northwest, United States - 14_EM | ecosystem: Host-associated > Plants > Roots > Unclassified | place... | reverse complement strand
AGAAATCAAACTACACGGTTGCATTTTATGGGAACGTATAGAGGCCGTAGTGAGTGGAAATGTCCAAAACAGCAAGAAAGACGAGAAAGCGCGACAGCAGGTCAACAAGCTAAAGTTACACACTAAAAGGATCGAAAGATACAGTGGACGCGGACCAGGCGGGTGGAAACTATGAAAAACGTTAACGTGGGGCGCAACATCGAGGTGCACCCTTGGGTATGACATTAAAATATGAACCAAGAGGATTGTGGGGGGACACGGGGTCACGGAGACGGTGGACGGATGCTTTGTCTGACTGCCCACCTCGGTGCAGAGTGCCCTAGGGGGATGTGGACGACACCCAGTTCTAATGGACCGGCCGTAGTATGGTGATGGGTGGAAGTCGGTCGTTGCGGCATAACGACAAAGACAGATACTTGAACCGCCTCGATTGCAGATTTGTCGTATCCGCTCATGTTCTCATGCTTCTTACGGGTGGATATCCTGGAGGCTAGCTCCGTGGCAAGGGTCTCGGCTGGTGGGGGTCCAGGGGTGAGACCTGGTGGTATATCTCGAGAGGGGGGTTGTAAGAGCGAGGATTGTGACAAATTTGATAGGTTTATCATCAGAGCGTTGCCGTCCGTTGTGATTATGGTTGGTTCGGGAACTGTGTCCATTGGCGGGTGGATGGGGGGTGTAGGAATCGGTGGTATACGGGTCTTGTTTGAACACTTGACATAGGTGACGGTCATGGGCTAGGGGCACGAAAATCAGTACACCGCAACTTTGAACCGAAGGCACCTACCTTGAGTTCTGCCCAATGCCCAGCATCATTTCCCACCGAGAGGTCAGTAAACGAGCTTCCCGAGCTCAGTTTCCTCTCATGCGTAGGCCTTCCGCTGAAGTTGGAGACCCAGATATCCCACAACTTGGGCTTTTTGACCTTCTTCCCATGACCCTTCCTGCCCACCATCACGAAATCGGTGGTACCTGGTATCTCCTCGACATCATATTCCGGGTTCTCTTGGCCGGGACCGGCCCTTTGTGGGAAGGCTCTCCCCCAGCAGAAATATGCGAGCAAGGTGAGAACGAGAAAGCAGAAGGAGCTGAGGAAGGTGATAGGTAAGATGTTTGAAAGAGCGACGGCCATGACTCCGAACAGTGAACAGTATCTTTGATTTAAGGTTCAACGTTCAGAGACTAGTGCTAAGTGAAGCATTAGGGAGGGCGGAGGGGTGAACGAGCGCCCGACCCTGGGTGGTGATATACTTGCTAACCGGAATCAATTGGGCCCATGGAAATGCAAGGACGCCTTTGATCTATTTTCCAGGCGACAATTGTGACCGCGGATTATTGTCTGGGTGGGATGAAGATCGCCTTCCACCAGGGCACGTCCACCGAAACCTTATTGTCTGCCCATCCAGGGATCTGGATACGCGTGCTCGGATCTCTATTCACTCATCATCCATCAGGCCTCAGGTCCAAGCAAAGCCGACACCGCAGGTCACGGAGACTACCCATTTCACTCCCACAAACGAAAATGCTCCTCAGTACGGGCAAGCGACTGGACGTCCGGTAACAGTCCTGACAAACCCACCCAGCAACGGGAGGAAAAAGAAGGTGCAATCTATTAGGCATCTTTGATGCACAAGAACAAAAAGCCCCTTTTCGCCAACTCAACCTCGCTTTCCAAATCACGTCCGTCCTGGGCGGTCCACATGGTCGGACCAGAGGTAGGAGGCATTCCCATCCTCAACGCGATCTCGAATGCGGCTTTCCGACTGTTCAGTTTCGCCATCTTCCTAGGATCAGAGTGCCCGGAAAACACGATGAAAGCCGTTCGCGGGGGCAAGGCGGCATAGATGCGGGATAATCTCGAGTTGAGTTCGGCAGCGGCGGCAGCTTCTTTGACGGGATCCGTCGTTATCTCTGCATCAGAGTCAGCGAATTCGGTAACGAGATTTTCATGGGCTGCTTTGCTTGTTATCCCTGCATTGTATATGAGCATCGTTTTGTCACGAAAGGGTTAACACTGAGGCGTACATCCACAGGCATCTGAAAGTTCCAGGAATCTTCCAAAGATAAAATGATTGTTCGGGAGCATTTCCAGAATACCGTTCACGACGTCTTCATCTGTCTTGCATGCCACAGTGGCAGTCGCTTTCGCCCCGTGCCAGCTGGCAGGAGTGCCATGGTCGACCACCGCAGTTTTCACTCCCCCATTGCGTGTACTTCTCGAGATCCTCTCGAATATTGACTCCTGGTCGGTCTTGAACTCTCCATATCCTGGCCCATTCTCAACCTTTTTTTTGAGGAGCTCCAGACACGCCCTAGCGTCCTCTTCGGGATCATGCCCGCTCTCCCCACGATTCTGGATCTCTCGACGACACCATTTCTTGGTCAGCCATGCGAGACCAGGCTTCATTGGACGGCCACGAGGGTGGTGGTATATCACAGCGGTATCGATGCATCGAGGGTGAGACATCTTTAGAGCGCGCAAGTCAGATTCCAGAGAATGCCCGGCGAGAACAGGAGTTGGTTTCGCAGAAAGGATTTCGCGTAGCCTATTCCGAACTTCTGCGAAGGTGGTTGTAGCCTTGGCCATAGATTCTTCAGTTACCCCGGACCACCGTGTAAGATAATCGGTGATTGGTTTCTCCGGCTTGACAAATTGGTCATAAAGAACCTTCCCCGAGATGTAATTTATGAGGCAGACTCTAGCAAGTGTTTTTTCGTCCCCCGTCAAGCACTGGAAAACCTCGTCAGCTGGGGAACGAGCAAACAGCTTGTCGAAACTCACCATCTCACAGTCGATACCGTAGATATCAGGGAATCCTCCTTCCTCTATCAAGGGTATCTCGATCCAATCCTCGGGTGCTTGGAAGATATCGGCCATATAGGACGGGATGGGGTACTCATGCTCAATCATCTGTTCCAACGTAAGGAGATAACGAAGTGCCGATTTCTCTTGTGAATGTTCTGCTACGCGAAATGCGCTTTAGTCGCCGTGGTAATATCGCAAGAATCGATATAGTGAAACACCTACAATTCACCCTCTCCTGCTGTCTCCGTTTCTTCTCCTCTCCGGTTACAGGGACTTGAAGGAACGCAGAGAGGACTGAAAACATCTTCGTTGTTTCACCAGGGGCACGAGTTGGACATGCGTGGCTGAACTTGGACGCGAAAAAAGGCAGCAAAGTGCCCGGAGGCGAAGGAAACGGGATTCCCACTGGAACGTTGGTGTTATCCATAGCGGATGTCGAAATCGGGGGCAACGAGATGAATGGTCCAGTAATTCCGACCGCAAGAAGGACAACGACCTTTTGGATTGATCGCGGATTCTATGTTCAAAGTTTCAATGCAGGTCAAGTATACTCAAGACGAGATAAAGGCGCTTACGTCGATTTTCACCCAACTTTGTGGGGGCGCGTCAGCAACAAGGTGTAGAACCAAATCACGTATATCCTGTTACGGAGATAAGTTATCAAGGTCTTGTGAACCGAAAATGTGAGGTGATGAAGCGTACATTGATGCCAACCGCACGAGTACGTTTGACGATCTCCGAACTGTTATACATGAACCTAGCGGGTTGGGCCTTTACCACCACGGGTGTCTGTTTGTCAACTTACGATGGGCATGAGGAGAAATATGAGCGATAAACACACACGTCAATTTTCGCTTCCGCCTTCTTCGCTTTCTTTGCCTTCCTCTTTTCCACCTTCGTCCAGCCATCCTCGGTATCATCAGCCAGGACTTCAAACGGATTTGAAGACATTTTGACTTTCTTGTGGACGGGTGAACTTGGTATCGGTGGTGTTGTCGATGGCTGGGACCGCTTCATTGCGACCTGAAAGAGCCCGTGATCGAGACTTTGGGCGAGTTGCTCACCTCCATCGTTTGGCACTCGTCCCTTCAAGCGTCAATCATGCATTTTCTCATCCCACCCTCAAAATCGATTACAAACAGGCATTACAGCTACAGGGTACGTCGTGTGGATAAATATGTAATCCTGGTGAAGGGATACAAACGGACTCGTCTACTCTTCCAAGAAAAAGTATTTTCCAGAAGCTACGATAGAACGGGTCAGACACTTCTCCTAGCGGCAGAAAACTTGGGTTCTGACCTTTCTGTTCCTTGTCCTTCACACTATTCAATTTGTTGACCCTAGGCCGGTAATTTGTAGGATCTCGCCGGAACGTGATCTCAAGGGACGCCAAAAACTTGTTCATTCCCGTGAGCAAAGACTGCGGCCTAATGTTGTCCTCAGCATGGTGTAGATCTAGGAGTAACTGCTCATGACTCACGGCGTAGCGGTAGCAGCCACAGCAGGTTGACCCTCGAACACAATGACGCGGTCGGCCAGGTATGTAGCCATGATGAAATCATGTTCGATAACGAATGCTGTCTTCTTAGCGTGGAGGATGTACCTGCATGACACATGGACATGAGTTGCCAGCGTATATGTGACTTTGTCGTACATTCGCGTACCTCTTGATGACTTTACTGGCAATGATACGTTGCTCGGAATCCAAGAAGCTGGGAGGAAATGCAGTCAGATAAATCCCCACAGCTCGAGTAGTGCATGTGTCACTTACGAGGATGGCTCGTCCAGCAGATAGATGCTGACGTTGTTCTTACCCAAGGCCAACACGATGGCAACACGTTGCAACTCTCCACCTGACAGGGTCTTGACCTCTTGGTCCATGATATGCTCCAGGCTCATCGGCTTCAAGACGTCTGTCTGGAATTGCGGGTGCATGAAAGCAGCCTTGATCTGTTTGATTAACAACATCCTGACGGTGCCCTGGAACTTGGGTGAGATGGTCTGCGGTTTGAGCGAAACCGAGAAGGTCTGCCTGTCCGTCTCCATATCTGGAGTGTCTCCAGCAAGGAGACGGATGAAAGTGGTCTTTCCGGTTCCGTTTTCTCCCAACATCACAACAATTTCCGAGTCGGTAAAGCTACCCGGCGACACCGTCAGCTTGAAGCCCCCAAGGGTCTTGGTCATCGCAGGGTACTTGTATTGCTGAGACTTTGAAATAACAAGTTCATCAGCGGTTTCGACCATCTTGAACGTGAGTGACTCCTCTCGGAATCGCAAGTTCTCCGTTGGAACGAAACCATCCAAGAAGATATTGATACCTGTGGGGGAAACACTGAGTAAAACCCCAAGTAGCGAGGAAAAGTGATCATCACCTTCTCTCACTGAGTAAGGCATCGTAACGACACCGTACATCGAAGGTTTGCCATACAAGCAGCACACAAAATCCGAGAGATAATCAAGAACGGAGAGATCGTGTTCGACGGCAATGACGTAATTGTCTGGGGTAAGTAAAGATCGAATGACCTCGGCAGCCTTTAGCCTCTGCCTGACATCCAGGTAACTTGACGGCTCATCGAACATGTACCTTTGTGGCTGTTAATCGGCAAATAAACCTGTCACAATTTGTTTTCCACTTACACGTCGGCACGTTGGACACAGCTCATAGCGATCGCGAACCGCTGAAGCTCTCCACCAGAAAGTTGGGTGACGTCGCGTTGCAGAACTTCAGTAAGCTCCAGCTCCTTGCACATCGATTCCTTGTTGTCCAGTTCTACCTTGTTGTCCAACATCTTTTCGACCGTGGTGGCAACCTTGATCATCCTCGGTATGTGATCCACGTACTGTGGTTTGATCAAGGCCTTAAGATCATCCTCCAGGACCTTGGTGAAGTAATTCTGGAGCTCCGATCCACGGAAGTACTTGAGAATTTCTTGCCAGTCTGGTGGATCCTTGATGTGGGCAACCATACCTCAGAATGCGGATACCCTCCGAAGATAAATATCACCCACATCGTATCGTCCAAGATTGGGTTTGAGTTTTCCGGCAAGGATCTTCAGTGCTGTGCTCTTTCCGATGCCGTTAGTTCCCACGAGACCAAGCACTTGACCGGGTCGTGGAGTAGGGAGTCGATGCAGTTTGAAAGCATTGGCGGTATAACGATGCGTGACTTGAGATTCTAAGTTGGTCGGCAGGTTGATGATCGCAATAGCCTCAAACGGACACCTGCAACAAAAATCAACAGACAAAAAGTCGAAGAGGTGGAGAGATTTTACTTCTTGACGCAGATACCACAACCTATACATAAAAACTCGGAGATAAAGGCGATCTTGTCGGTCGGTTTGACCTCAATACACAGTTTGCCTGATCAGATTTCATCATGGGTTATCCGCCCGTCCAGGGACAGAATATCTCAGTATAGGAACGAACCCATTTTTACGACCGGGCAAGACTAGATGCACTCTCGGTAAACACACCTCGATCCCAAAAAGTCGGGCGCGCAGACAAACCTTTTTGCATTCTTGTGCACATCGCTTCGGTTTACACCGATTTGAGTCTACGATAGCGATACGGGTGATCTTGTCAGCCATGGTTGACAATCAGCTCAACGGTCAACTGGTCGTCCAGATGGAACGATGGGGAGGATGTTTACGGTACGATCAGCCTCTTGAGTGGGATTTTTGTCACTTGACTGAAATTTGTGACGGCTCGGGGGTCACCAGTCACGTGTTGACACGAGTGACATAAATCCCCAGCCCTAATGGCTAAAAAGACGACGGACAAGAAGTCAGCCAACAAGAAGGACACTGGCAAGAAACCGAACGCCGGAAAAGATGCCGATGACTCAAAGGTACACAGATTCGTCTCAGTTGGCGTTGATCCTGATTTGATGTGTGTGTGATAGGGTGGAGGAAAACTCAAGGGCGCAACTTCAATAAACGTTCGACACATCCTCTGCGAGGTAGGATTCCATCTCAGGAGACAAACTTCATCACCTATGACAATATTTCCCAGAAACACTCAAAGGCAACCGAAGCTTTGACCAAGATCCAGGTCAGCACCGCCATCCGTATCCCGCACCCGTAACTGAGCACGTTCCGGACGACAGGAGGGCCAAAGGTTTGACAAAGTCGCTCAAGAGTACTCGGAAGACAAGGCCAAAGGTACACGCTTCCCCCGCTACCAACTTCGGTGGTCTGATTCATGGAACCAGCCGGCGGTAGTCTTGGGTGGATGACACGGGGAAGTATGGTGGTAAGATTTGCTCGTCACTCCTCTTGCCTTCATCTTAAACTGTGAACAGGGTGCATTCCAAGATGCGGCATTTGTATTACAGCCATCAACAGTCGACAAACCCATCATCTCCCCGTTGGTTAAAACCAACTTCGGATACCACATCATCATGGTAGAAGGCCGTAAGTGAATCGAGGATCCTGTACAATATTACAACGCAATTCGCATGCTTGTACCATAATGCTAACACTATCCATCGGGTATCGGATTACATCGGGTATCGTTCTTTCCACCCTATATGTGCATAAAATAAACCTCGTAAGATCCAGGTCCGTCACTTGACGTTGTAAGCTTTGGTCTGTAAAAGGACGCGGCCCGTCATGAATTGGGACGGTTGCGACTCTTGCATCGAGTCCTGTTGTTGTACACGGATGACAGGTTGGTGGTACTGAGAATCGTAACTCGGAATGTCGACCAACCCGGGAATAACCCCGACAGATGGTTGCTGTGCTCTCGAGTGCTGGTAATCTCGGACCAGGAAAGACTCCCCTTGTGCGGGAGTTGCTCCTGCATGCACCACAGGTGGATCACCAGTATGCTCCGGTATCATGATTACCGGCGGAGCACCAGGGTGGGCAGGGTGTCCGTAGGGGATGGGTCCCGGAACGGGATTATAGTATGTTTCATGATGGGCCGATGGGAATGCGCCCATAAACCCACTTGGGATGTGGACAGGCGGAGGAGGGATGATGGTGGACATCATGTATTCGTCGCGAAATCCAGGAGGTGGCGGGTGCGTCATCGGGGGCAAAAGGGAACCAATAGGTGGTAAGGTCACAGGCGGCTCGACTGGGAAACCAGTTCGTTGGCTGGTTGACATGGAGGGTGGAGTCCCCGTAGATCCCTGGTAGTTGGGGAGGATCGTTCGACTACCGTTTGCCTCTCGTTCACGATTTCCCCGCTTCTTGGTCGAAGGGGGTTTGGATGTCGAGCCAGGCGAGGGAGGGGTTGGGGCGCGAGTGGACGGTACTACCGACGACCGGTCACTGGTGGACTCCCTCGGTGTGGGAGTGCGTTGGGGCGCCGAGGCGACGACCTTCGCAAGGTCGTACTTGTCCGCGTTGGCCTTGTAAAACGAGCAGACTTGTGACGTTGTCTTCAGAGTAAGAGAAAAGGGACAAACATTAGGTCCAAACACAGATTACGGAACATCATGCCGTACTTTATTGGGCATAGATGATGCGATTCGCTTGAAGTTGTCGCCGTGTTGTGCAACGAGTTCGATAAACAACACTTGAAAAATAGGCTCAGTAACGACGACAAAACCTGGTTGGATTGGTGCTCACGTTGATCTTCCTCCGACCAGTTCGCTTGCTGGGCAGTCTTTCGACGTCCGGTTCCCGTGCCACTGGTCCCAGACTGAGATTGGGGTTGAGCTGCGGCATCAGACGTGGGATTCTTCGGTTTACGCCCCCGTCGCTTTTTCGCTGGCCTTGGTTCGTCCGGCTATAGACGAATTTAGTAAGTGTTTTAGCGAGACAGAATGCTGAATGTACCTCTTCCTCAGTTGCGTCATCCTCTACAACGACGGGCGCACGAGTGCTGACGCGACGCCCAGCCCGAGAGCGTTGCACAGGTTCGGGATCCGGGGTAGCAACCGGGGTGGGGGTCGTGTTCGGAGTTTCAGCAACCTGGGTGCTGCGACGTGGGTTCGGAGGCCGTCCAGGTCGCCGTTTCTTGGGAGCCTCCGGCGTACCGCTCCCACGGTCGTGAGAGACTTCAGCATCATGCCGCATGATGTCCGCCAACAAAGCATTTCCTCTCTGCTTGTCCGTTCTCCTACCACCCTTGCGTGTCCTTGGAGCATAGTGCTGAATGACCTTGCGAAAGTCGATGTGTTTCTTCTTGTGGAGGTAGTAGAATAAGACGCATTGTTCGGCAGTCTTGTTTGGCAAGGACTCGGCAATGATGCCGAATTGCTTTGGATAAGCAGCGTATGCTTTGAGGAAGACTTGTTTCTCCTCCTCCGTCCAGTCTTCGATACCTGTCCACTGTTTGTAAAACTCGGGGGCGTCCAGCACAAGATTATTTGTGTCATCGTAGACAAAATCTACGTAGCCACGCGCGACGGAGATCATGTCCGGGAGAGTAGCAGCGTTCCGCATCGAGAGGTGATTTGCATCCGTGAGATCCTCGTTTCCGAGACTCGCGATGATCTGCTCCATCTCCAGATCCGATCTAACAGCGTCTCCAAGGGTGGCAGCGGACCTTCTGGTCGTTCTCCCCGAAGTCGTTATAGTGTCTTCCGTAGAGTTTGCTTTAGCTTCCTCATCTAGCTTCGTACAATGCCCCAGCCATTTGCTTTGTAACTCCAGATACTCAGCCCTCAGTCTCGCGACTTTCTTGTCGACAGCCGCACTATGTTCCTCCACCATAAGGAAGCCAGAGGGAAGCAGCTCCTGACGCTGCTTCTCGCGTTGTTCCACTCGGGAGGGTTCCATGGATTCTTGCACGGGGGTAGTAGCGGGTCCGTCGCTATCCGGTAGAGGTTCCGTGATGGAAAGGTTGGAAAGCAGTATGGGTGCCACCCTCTCATCCCGACGGCGGTGGTCATGAAAGGTCCTGCTCGCAACTACGCGAATAAGAGCATCACGCAAGGTGGTTTTCACGGGCGGAAGCGAGTCCTCCTGTACTGCCGCAAGCACAGCAGCCTCGTCGACACCCACCCACACCTCCAGAGGGCGCGGCGGCGGAGCTACAGGTGAAGCAATGCGAGGAGCTGTCTCCACTGGTAGTTCGGGAGACCTGGTCGGTTCTGACGATGGCCGTTCATCGGGCACAGTAGGCCCTTCGAGTTTCGACTCCGGAACTGCAGGTTCGCTAGCGTCAACCTCCATTCTGGATGGCCCCGTAACGGGTGGTTCAACCACATCGGGAACAAGACTAGTGTCAGGCGAAATGAACTCGATAGCAGGAGGTTCGGGGTCGACAGTAAGAGCAGGTGGTGTAAGGCTACGTGGCGTGTGTTCTGGAGGAGGTATAATGCTGGGATGTTGTATTTGCGGTGCAACCGGAAGCAGGGGTTGGTCCCCCTTGAACGAGGTCACGTTATCGTCCGTTTGGCGTCCCTCAGCCGCAGCAGCGTTAATGGATAGAATTCCCGGAATCTCTTCCATATCTATGGGGCAGTTCATCGCGTGATAAGAATGAAGCAGCAAATCACCATACCGGTATCGTGATCCACTTCGACGTAAGCACGTGCCGATCGGTGATCCTCAGGCGGAGTTGAGGTCGATGGATCCTTTAGAACTACCGGAGCTGGTGATGACCTTCTAGACGAAGCGAGGCTCGAGGAATGGTCAGGAGAAAGGGACCGAAGTCTCTTGAAAGGCGACTCGTCTTCCCTTCGAAACGGCGAGGTTGACCTTTTCTGCCCAAAGCTCGGAGCATTCGCTGATAAGTTTCGGCTATGTACAGAGTCCGGAGTGCTCTGGGAACCTGGTAAATACCTCGAGCCTGTCGGAGATAGGTCATTCTTCGACGGACTCCTCCGAATTTCCGTCAAGGAGATACGTTGTGGTATATTCCTATTATATCTCACCCGCTGAGGATGCGGGCGATAGTGCGTCGAAGACGAGGGAATCCCAGGCGGGGAATAATGTCTGTCATCTGATGGTAGGGGGCGGCCAGCGAAGGCTGGTGAACGTGGACGCGTAGCACGATGAACGGGTGTGTTGGTCCAAGGCCCGTCAGGATCATAGGTTGGCCGATATGAATCCGCCCGAGAATGAGGGAACAGGTCACGCGAATCATATGGATCCGTCGCTGGACGGTACCGATCACCGGACGGAGGAGAATAATGAGACTTCGACAAGGGGGATTCATAATCCCTTGTGTCTCTCGGGGGCAAATATCTATCCCAAGTAGGCGGAGGGTATCTAAATTTCAAGATCACATGAGACCACGGGCCCGAAATGAATAAAGCAACGAAAATCATGTCTAACTCACTCGTCTTGTCGATTGCGAATATCGTGATGGTTCTGTTTCCAGGCATCTGACGGTTCAAAAAATCTGTCGACTGTTGCATCGCGCTTTCGTGCGTTTCCCCATGGATCCGAGGGCCTGCGATCAGTCCAAGAGGACGTGCTAGGTCCAGCGCGGTTCCACGGGTCTTCCACCGTCCTTGGAGGTTCGTAACGTGGAGGCGATGGTGTTCGGGTACTGTACGGGAGTGATCTTTCATCGGGACGCCACGAGCTTGCTCGAAAGTTCTGTTCATCTCGGTAGGACGAATTCTGACGGGGAGGGATGTATTGGTCGTAAGCTCGCGGTGGTGGGCGGGGTGGAGGGAAACCGTGCTGAAATAATCTTGGTTAATTCCAACGCAATTTTTAGACAACAAAAATTATCTCACATCTTGGTACGCATCCTGGTACGTTCTATGAAGGTCTGTTCTGCTAGCCATTAAGACTGAATGAAATGCCAACAAGCGATGGATGATACGGCGTAACAGGATACTCCCCTCGGAGGCGGAAAAGAATGAGGAGGAAAACGTAGGCGGGGCAGGAAGTCGTGTATTTCCTGGAGGCGGAAACGTGAATAACCAAGCGACCAGGCAGTGGTAGAGAACAAGAGGCTAATAAAATGGCAGATGAAGGGGCAAGGTCCTTCAGCCACCGACCAGCCACAGATTTCAATCTCCGCCAACACCGGTTTCCTTTTTCGGTATCACCACCATGGCTGAGGATGCAGACCATGAACGAATATTCTTCCAGTCCAGGAAAGTCAGGTGGTCGATACTCACCGCGTATTGGGTCATAATTCTCCTTGCCGTGCCATTGTGGTGGACGACGACGAGCATCCAACGACTCTCATTACCGACCTCGCGCGTTGAGGACCTTGCCCGGAAGGACTTGCGTTTCCCTATCAACATCGTCCTCGACTCTTCCTCCGGCGTCGACACGAAGGCCTTATCGACCAAGCTCCGAGGTCTGATTAATGCCCGCCTGAGTCCAGACATTAAGACGTGGCTTGATGTCCATGTGCATCCAGATCCAATTCCGCGTAAGTTCCCGTGACGTATCACGCATATTCGAAACCTCAACAAACAGGTAACGCAGGCACGGATGCATACGTGGTCAAGTTCGATGCTAGTTCTCAAGAATCAATAGTGCAGGGGCGCAGCCTTGTCGTTGCTGGTGATGGATGTTCGTGCGAGTCTATTGGATAAAACACCTCGATCTCACCTCCACCTTTAGCTTCACCCTCTAAGTTGGCAAACTTGCTTATCGACCTATTGACGCCTCGGCATACTGCGGCAAACCAACAAAGGGTTGCTAGATATTCCCCGCGCTACCGGCTTGCATTTTCGCTTTTGAATGAGAACGCGGCGCTTGGGAAATCTGCAATAGGGTGGGATCCGAATGACGCACTCTCTCGTGAGCCCAAGCCGGCGTTACAAAAAACCCCACATTTACCGGATCCCCCAGGTTACTTGATTCCTACATTACAATCGTTGCAACTTCTCCACAACTTCACGATTGAAAGTCAGGTCCAGTTCCACGCTCCACTCGCGTTCGATCCGACCCACATCACCCATTCGGATGACAGCGCACACGGGCTTACCCATGAGGATCTAACTGTATTTGTCAATTCTGCAGAATGGTCCCTCTGTACGCATTTCATTCTTTACATGGAATACCTGAATGCTAACTAGTTCACTAGCCTCGAGCGCTTCAAATGACCCAGTCCTTCACTTCGTCCTTTTCATCCCATCAATTTCCCACCGACCGTTATACCTTCTAGATTCTGAGGGAAACCCTATGAAATCCAACGCATTCATCTTGCCACAGTGGGGTGGGATCATCATCCACAACTTCCCCTCAAACATGACTTCCCATCTCCCCATGACATCTGATCATCTGGAGAGCATCTTCTCGGCGTTCAGACTCCAACTTTTGTCGCTCCTCGGAGTCTCAGAACTCCCGAAAGGGGTCGCGTCTCTTGATAACACACCTCTCTCACAATGGCAAATGGACTCCTTACTTCGCCAGAGGTCGTTGGAGAATGTGGTATCAACTACGGAAACGCTTCATAGCATCGTCAAATTGGTCGACCAGATTGAGAACATGCCCGTTAAAGAGGATGTCAAAGGAGATATCCAAAACGCGCTGGACTCTCTCGAGTTGACTTACAAATCTTCCGACTCGGCGAAATCGGCACTGGAACATTCAGCCCAGGCGTTGACGTTATCATCACGGGCTTTTTTCAACCCTGGGATGTTGGCGCTGCTGTACTTCCCGCCTGAACATACGTATGCGATATACGCCCCGCTGTTCGCGCCTGTTTCTTTACCGTTGATCGCTCCTGTCGTGAGGGAGTTTCTCGCGTGGCGGAAGACGAAGCGGACGAAACAGAAGGTAGAGTGATCTTGGGATACTCAGTATGTTTATGTGCGCCTGCCATGTTTCTTGTCTCTGCTGTGTCGTGCGAAATTGATCGTCTGATCTAGATGACTTTGTAGAGTACAACACGTCGGAATCTAATCTTACTACATATCTATGACCTACACCACACCTTGCGACCCATTTGACCGTATCTGGCGCAAAATTGTGCACCCTTACGTTGTCGCTCAAGAATGAAACGACGATCCCTTGTGTCCGAAGTGTACTGTAGCCGCACGACCACTCCGGCAGTCATCGGTCATCACTGAACCTGCCGTTGCCGGCCCTTGCCCTGGTCATCAGTCATCGCTCAAGCTGCCGGAACCCCCAAGCGGCAGGTCATCGGTCATCCGGGGCTGGGCGCTAAATGCGCGTTTGGGCGCCTAGCGTGCTTTCCGGTAATTTTTTCTCCTCCCTTGCTTAATAAAAGCACCAAACAGCAAGAAATAACAGAGAGAAAAGCAAGGAAGGGGTTGCGAATGACTTAAAAGCTGGGGAGTAAAATATAAAAAAAGATTTCTGTGGGAGTTGAACTCATGGGCGCCGATTACTTAATCGTACAAAAACACAATCATTAGCCGTTTTACCAAAACAGCTACAAGGGGTTTCTCAACAGCGGGGATATGACTACCTCTTTGTTTCCTGGGCTCTTCTGGTACCCTCGATGAGCCATTCGGGGGTCAAATTTTAATTTGTTGTACAGCCCGAAGGCAACTATCATTCGCACCAGCTTCCCCACTGTGAGGACCTGCCGGTGGCGGTCACTGGCAAGGCCGCCGGTCACCGGCGCTTGTCATCCTTCAGGCTGCCAGCAACTCCGGCAGGTCATCAGTCATCACCGGACCTGCCGGCGCTTGTCATCACCTCTCGGCAATTGCCGTTGCCGGAGTGGTCGTGCGCTTACAGTATTCCCGTACGGACTGTCGATCCGATCGACCCCCTAAAGGTCCTTGGTTTTACGGAACCAACTGAAAGCTAAAATTACGACTGAGATGACTAGTTCACGTCAGCGTCATCGCCACTGCCTTCTTTCTCTCCCTCCAGCCATCTCACTCCCAACAGCCGTGCCACAACTTGCACTCATTACAGGCGACTGAATGGTATATTGCAATGCAAAGGCTATGGCTCCCCGCTATTTTGTCATTCATACCATTCTCATCGTACGTCGGCCACCCCTTTTCACCCTCCAGAACGATGGGCCCCACGGCCCTACCCCTGTCTTAGTGCCAGTCACACTGACGAGTGATTTTCAGATACGTCGTCTGCGAAACGATACGAGAAAGCGACTCTCACTTCCCCTCGATCTCCCTTCCACCTGCACCTACCGTAGACCGGATGACGGGGTACGGACCCACGCCCTGGATTGATCAGTTCCCAGTCCCAATCGCGATCGCTATCATCGTCGGTGGTCTAGCCACGCTTTCCCTTTTCGTTTTCATTGTCGTATTCGCGCAACGCATCGTCTTTGGTCCGAGGAGAAATAACCTCAAAGGCCGTGGGTTACGGAACTTTGGGCCCTCGGATTACAGGGAGTTTCTGCGGAGAGAGAGGGAGGAGAGGGAGAAAGATTCGGAGAGGAAGGAGAGGAAAAGGAGGTTTATGAAGAGGCA
>Ga0307512_10004572_pt1 | contig 15086 bp, 12 predicted proteins | sample 14_EM_MG_FD_200267 | JGI IMG/M metagenome (GOLD analysis project Ga0307512, IMG submission 200267) | Populus trichocarpa ectomycorrhiza microbial communities from riparian zone in the Pacific Northwest, United States - 14_EM | ecosystem: Host-associated > Plants > Roots > Unclassified | place... | reverse complement strand
TCCGCAATAGGTATTTCGCTATCAGTGCATGTCCTGACTTAAGCTGATAAAACCTCGCCGCAATCGTCTTTTTGGCTCCCATCACCGCACTGTTACCTGCCCTCTTTACCAAACCATACCGGTAACTGTGCTTTAACTTCTTCCCCATCTCTTTTATTTCTTTCTTACTTTCTGCCCACTTCACCTCAGTCAACCTTCAGCTAACATGGGAGAAAGAAACATAATCTAAAAATTGTAACGGGTTTTGCGTTTCGGTATAACTTCCGCAATGCTTATACGCCGCCTTTGTTGCTTGTTGATCCGCTTCTTCATTGCCTTCTATCCCTTTATGGGCTGGTACCCACCGGTACTCCACCTGGATATTTTTTCTGGCTAATGCATTGGTCCAGTTCATCGTTCGTAGCGCTAGTACCTATCCTGGTCCTGGCTCGTCGGATTGTATTCGTCTTAAAGTTGCCTGGGAATCCGTAAAAACCGTAACCCTGGTAACCTCCTTTCTTTCTGCCATCTCATCCGCAACCTTCATTGCTTCCGACATCGCATACATTTCCGCGTCAAACGCTGCCTTCTGTCGGCCTAGATGTGTCCTCCTCTTATTCCACCTTCCTTCTTCTTTCCATACCACTGCACATCCGACCCACTCGTCTTCTTTCCTAGCTCCATCAGTCCAAAAAACAAGTCCCTCTCTTTCTAACCTCGCCTCTACCAAAGCTTGTTTCTCATCCTGAATTATCACGTCACCTTTAAGGCGACTTTTTTCCTTCGGTAATGTCGTCCTTTCATAACTCCTCCTTTCGAAAGGTTTATCCTCCGGGATCAACTCATCAATCCCCTCCACCCTCTGTAAGACATTCCTCTGTACTTCTAACATTTTCCCTCCGCCTTGCGCGTCGGGCATCATCATCTGTCTCAACTTATATCGCCGAACTGAATTATTAAGAAGAGCCTTTGCCAGTCGTAAACCTGCATCATTCATCAACGCTCCCTGAGGTGTCGTCCTAAAGCATCCGGTTACCCTTCTGCCCTGTTCATTCAACAAATTTTGCACCTCTTGAGCTCGATTTTCTTGTCAATGCCACCACAGTTCAGCCCCATACAACGCCACCGCCTGAACCGCCGCAACTTGAATCCTTTTACACCCTTCAGAGCTTAATCCTTTCTTCGTCATCAAGGATCTCACTCTATTTTGCGCTCTCCTTGCTTTCGCTAAGGTCTTTTTCGTATGATCATTCAGGGTAAGCATATCATCCAGCCATACCCCCAACCATCTTGTCGCTTCTTTATTGTATGAAACCTCATGATTTCCCACTGCTACTCGAGCGTTCATCTTCGGTTCCTTATTCTGTCTTCGTCTTGTGAACAACATTGCTTCCGTTTTTTCGATGTCGAACTGACAGGCATTCTTCTTTGCCCAAATCGTTGTTTCCGCGGCGCATCTCTCCAGTCGTTGTGTGCATTCCCCCACGTCCTCACCTTCCACCACCCATGCCACATCATCGACAAAAGATATACCCTCACTTCCACACTCTTCTTCTTTCTTTTCAACTTGGCCGAACAACCCCGAAAGGTATATAACGAAAAGTACTGGCGACACTGGCGACCCCTGCGGAACTCCCGTTTCCACATCCATACTGTCTCCCTCCTTCCCGTCCATCGACATAATCACTTTTCTATCTTCCATAAAGCTCTCCACCCACCTCACCAGGTCGGCTTCAAACCCCATTTCTTCCATTCTTTTTATCAAATTCCCCTTTGCCACATGTGGAAAGGCTCCTTTAACATCCATCAACAGCACTGCCGCGGTATTCCCCCTCCCCCACGCTTCTTCAACTCTCTTCATCATCCTTCCAACCACGTCTATTGCTGACCTTCTCTTTCTGCATCCAAACTGTCCGTCATGAAGTAACCTCCTTCGCTCACACTCCTCGGCTATTGCGTTGGCTGCAACCTTCTCGACCACTTCTCCCAAACAATTTAACAACGTTATCACCCTATATGCCTTGATAACTCCGTAATCTGGCTTATTTGGTTTCGGTATAACCACCCCTTTCGCTTCCTTCCAAACTCGAGGGTGTACTCCTAACCTAAACGACATTTTGACAATATTAATTATTCTCTGGGAGTCCCACTCCAACAGTAACCTTATTGCCTTAAAACCCAGCCTATCCGGTCCGGGTGCCTTTTGAACTGATTGATTGAATAGAACCTCTCGGATATCCTCATCAGTAATCTTTTTCCACATTTCTCCTCCCTCCTCTTGGGCCTTTCTCTCCACACCCTTCAGAGGTTTCGGAAATGCTTCTTCTTTTATCAACTCCGCTTTTTCCTCCCAAGACTCCGCCACCTCCCCAGTCCTGGATCTCAAAGTCTTTGTCATTTGTTGTCCGCCTGGTTTCGTATATCTCAACGCCTGCCAGACTTGGTCTCTTGTTGCCGAAGTTAGAAACTTCCGCCACATCTCCGTTTTCGACTGTCGAATCATTTTTCTTAGGTTGCTTCGCTGTTTCCTAACTTGTTGCTGCGACGCTTCCCCTTTCTTTCTTGCTCTCATTATCGATCCCAAAATCTTTCGGTTTTCCGCGATCTCTGCCGTCCACCACCTTTTCGATCTCGCACAAACCTTAACCTTTTTGCAGCACCTATTAAGATGATTAACAAAATTCCGCTGTATCCACTCAGCTTCCTTCTGTAAATCCTCTTCGCTGCTCTTCTCATCCAAAACAGGTCTCTTTAAGCTCTTATCCTCCCACTCTTTTTTTTGCTTTTTTATAATTTTCTTCCTCCTCCTTCGACTTGAGCCCCTCGATATCCCATCCTGTAACTTTTCTCGATACTTTGACTCCTTCCCCTTCGTCCCATCTTAACTGGGCACACACAATTGCGTAATCCGAAGTAGTTGCCAAATCTGTTGATATCTCTAATCTATCCGCCATCGAGGCTTTAGTAATAAAGAAATCTATAAGCGATCCCGAAGTTTCGCCATTTCTCGTATTCGAATGGGTCTCTTCCCCGTCCGTAACATCGATTAATTCGTACTCATCCATAAGATTTTCCAAAAAATTCGCATCTCGTTTTGGTGGGCACTGCGGATCCCATCTATCACTGTGAGCATTCCAATCTCCTCCCAGAAGAATCTTTTCCTGCTCCATAATTTCACTCCATCTTGCTGTCTGTGCCGGTCTGCCTTGACTTCTCACTCCCCCTTCTTGTCTCCGCTGATCGTACACATTCACCAATCTCATCTTTCTACCCGACGGGTATCTTATATCAAACACCTGTACATCTCCATCTCCCCCTTTTTCCACTTCCGAAAACTCCAGGTGTGTATCTCTTCTTATTGCGGTCATGGTTCTTCCTCCCCTAACCAACCTATATCCTGGGTGACTGATATTGTATCCTTCTCTTTCCACACACGGTTCTTGCAACATCACAACATCAGCCCCCCAAACCATTCCTGTTTCCAACGCTCCCATAGTCGCCTCATACCCCCGTCCACAATTTCGGTTTCGGGGTTAAGTCTGATGGCGTCCAATGTCAGACGTGGTTAGAAAAAGCCAGTAGGCAGACCTATGATTTCGAGGAAGAAAAATGCACTGTACGGTTTATGAAGTGGAAGAATGATCGAATGCATAGTGCTGCGACTGAAGGGTTTCTAAATTCGGTCAGTCTCATCGGCAAGTATAAGTTGGGCGGGGCGCAAAAATTGGAGGTACTGAAAAATTACGAAAGGGAAGCTAAAGATATGGCGGGAGAGTTTGGAGAACTTCATTTCATACCATTGACATTACAAAAGATCATCGGAGAGCTGTTGGACGGTCTAGGGAGGATAGAGGAGGCAAAAGTCCTGCGGATGCGCCTCAGAGATCAAATAATGGACACACCAGACGGAATACACCATCCATATTTCATTCAATCAAATTTAGAGTTGGTTAAGTCGTATTTGAGGCTCGGAGAATGGAAGAAAGCAGAAGCATTACAAATTGGGCTTGAAAGGGCATTGAATCGACTTTTTGGAGCGCAGAACCCGATGGTTTTAGAAATCACAAGCCAGCTCGCAACGACATACAGGATGCAAGGACTATGGGAGGAGGCTATGAAGCTGGATGTGCGGGTCCTGGAGATGGCAAAAACAATGTTCGGAGAAGTGCATCCTATTACCTTGAGAAGTGTGCAAAATCTCGCAGCGACATACGCGGAGCAGGGACGATGGGTGGAAGCTAGAGAGCTGTTTGAGCAAGCCATGGAGATGAGCTCAAAAGTGCATGGCCAGGAGCACCGTTCTAGCTTGTGTATAATGGACAACCTTACATTGATATTTCGTGAACAGGGGCAATGGAAAGAGGCAGAGAAGCGGGGAGTGCGAGTTGTGGGCACTTATACTAAGATATATGGCCCAGAGCATCCAGATACATTGATTAGCATGGAAAACCTCGCGTCGACATACAGATATGAAGGGAGATGGACAGAAGCGGAGGATCTGTATATGCAAGTCATGGAGACCGCCAAGAGAATGTTAGGAGAAGCACATCCAACTACCTTGAAATGTATCAACAACCTTGCAGTGATATATAGAGACCAAGGGCTGTGGAAGGAAGCCGAAGGGCTGGATGCAGAAGCTCTGGAGATGAAAAAGAAATCTTTTGGCCATGACCATCCTTCCACCTTGATCAGCATGGGAAACCTCGCATCATCGTACCGACAACAAGGGCGGTGGGAAGAGGCTGAAGAGTTAGATGTACAGGCTATGGACGCCAGGATGAAACTGCACGGCGAAGACCATCCAGATACTCTGACAGCCATGAATAACCTCGCTACGACATACCGGAAACGGGGGATGTTGAGAAAGGCCGAGGAGCTTGATGTCAGAGTCTTAGAAACACGGAGGAGGGTACTTGGCCTAGAGCACTCAGATACCATGGTCAGCATGGGCAACCTCGCAGCGACGTATAGGAGCCAGAAACGGTGGAAAGAAACCGAGGAGATGGACATGCAGGTCACCGAGATGAGAAAGAGGCTACTCGGTCGAGAGCACCCTACTACCCTGATCAGCATGAACAACCTTGCAGTCACATACCAGCAACAGGGCCCGGGACGGTGGATGGAAGCCGAGGAGTTGTTCAAGCACGTCATGGAGCTGTCCAAGAGGGTGATTGGGCAAGGCCATCCTTATACGTTGATAACTATGGACAGTCTCGCGTCGCTGTTTTGTAGCCAAAGGCGTTGGAAGGAGACCGAGGGACTGTTTCAACAAGTCGTTGAGACGAGAAAGAGTGTCTGTGGCAGAGAAGATCCTGCTACCCTATCCAGCATGAACGACCTTGCATTGGCGCTTTGGAAGCTGGGGCGATCAAAAGAGGCCGAGGAGTTGTTCACGCAGGTCATGGGGTTGAGGAAGAGAGTGATTGGCCAAGAGCATGCTTCCACCCTGACCACGATGGACTATCTCGCAGCGATGTTTTGTAGCCAAGGGCGCTGGAAGGACGCCGAAGAGCTGTTCTTACAAGTCATGGAAACGAGAAAGAGAGTGTGCGGGCAAGAGCACCCTTCTACCTTGACCAGCATGAGTAACCTTGCATCGATGCGTTGTAAATTGGGGCGATCGAAGGAGGCCGAGGAGCTATTTGTGCAGGTCATTGAGACGAGAAAGAGAGTTTTCGGAGAAGCACATCCAGATACCTTGTCCGCCATGAGCAGCCTTATGTGTGTGTCTAGGTCCCAATATCGCGACGAAGCCTCTGGAACGGCAGAGCAAGCTACTTCCCGCCGTCCCTGCACACCAGACAAAGACCGCCAACATTCAACGAGTCCGGCACCAAATACGAAGGATGAGAGAGATGAAGAAGTAGTAAAGCCTACGTGATTTCTATGTGGCATTTTTCGCTGAGGTACTTATTCCCATCTACCATGATTCAAACATACGACTGTAAAATGGTTCCCATTGCCTGGCTATGGACTAAAGCTTCACAGAACGTCGGAAGTTATGGCCATTCCGTTGTTATATTTCCGCCGGCTGGGCGAAGTGGCGGCATTCGGATTTTGAGGTTGAGGTTCCTTGAATTTTAATTTTATAATTAAACTGTGCCAGTGGGGATTCAGGGGGTTTTCGAAGGTGTAAAAGCGCATTTTGATGATATAATTGGCTGGTAGTCAGAGTCTTTGACGTACCCTGTGCAATAAAAACCACTTGCTTCATATGGTCTTAGGGAGGGTAGAGTATAGATGGAATTTTGAAATGTTTAGTGTTTTTTGCGCATGCGTTGCAAAATCTTGCGTTGCGGCTGGTACTCTGGAGTGATGCACTCCTCGAAATGTAGGATTCGCTACGTTTCTATAGCCAAAACCGAGATCCTCATGGCAAGACATTTAACTCGCCATCACTCGCCATCAATATTACGGGTTATTGTAATCAAGGGCACTAAAAAATGAAAAGAATGCAGTCGAACCTAGAACCTTTCCCACATTAGATGGATGCGCTACCACTGTGCCACCAACCCTTGATGAGTGTGGAATGACACATTCTAGCAATTGGCCCATCATCAGCATCAGCGAAAGTGCAAAGCGACGATCCCATGGTGCGTAACAACTAAGTTATGGTCGATAAAACAACCACAGCTCGGCCAAAAATATTATTCGGTCTGTTCTGCCTCACCGAACACCCTTCACCCCCATTTTAATGCAGACAAAAACACTCAGTAGACTCAGGAGATTTAATTCACCAGCTGAAAACTTTCTTTAAGAAATATCCATCCTGATACATGGGTTTATTGGTCGCAATTTTGTTGTACTCCCATACAAATCTGTATAACACATAAAAATAATGACTACAACATTTTCAACGCCACTCCACAATAATTATTTATAATAGCTTGGGACCTGAAGTGGTAAAATTTTGAATGGAGTTCAAGGCTGGATTTATTTTGACTATCGAATGAAGAGTGGTGATCGATCCACATCGCTTAATTTATGGTTGTTTTAACGTCCATAACCCATTACGCACCATGGGATAGACAGCGTTACGCGCACACGCGCAGCTCATAAAAGCTTCCCGAGACCCCGCGCGACGCACAGTCTATAGTGGACCTATAGTGATCTACATGTGAGCCTATGAGTCTATGGACTTATGCAAGTCTTTACTGCTAACAGGCTTCCGCTAGTACTATACACACTATCAATACTATTATTGAGAGCACACTGGAGAGCGCGTATGAGCTACGCGTCGCGCAAGGTCATTTTTTCGGTGCATAGACTTTGCTAGTCGTATAGACTTCCAATGATCCATGCGTGGATGTCTATAGGTTCACTATGCACTACGCATCGCGCAGGGGTCCAGTTATGAGCTGCACGTGTGCGCGTAGCAGTCTATAGTTGATTTGCACTTTTGATGGTAGTTTTTTTGTTTCTTGCTCAAATTCATTATTGTAGAATGTGGTAGAGATATGAAGTTTTGGTTGCTGTCACACAAAATCACCCGAACATATTGAGCCTAAACTCTATCTTAGCGATTGCCCGCGAACACAAATTCGATGGAAGTACTATAAGCAAACATTCAGCAAATCCCATCGGCTGCGCGAGAGAAATAGCAAATCAGAAACATTGGATGCAACGAAGTCACTCATAGAATCACACCAAAACATCAAAACACAGTGCAGTGGGAGAGCGCTAGCGCAACTATGCTGGACGATATACAAGGAATAGAAGTATATCACAGCCTTCTATCTACAGAAGTTTGCTATATAGAGCGTGCCCGGAGATCTGATGAAAGAATTGCAGGTTAGGTTCTCAATTCTATTTTATTTTCTGCTGCAGTCTCCACTCATCATAGGGAACCAATCAATCACAAGGTTCTGTAGAGAGTTTGGCCCCAAATCCTGACATCGCAGGGATTGGCTTGTCTCGTCTCCAAACCTAGTAGCCCAGTCACTTATGGCAAGAGAGGTTACGAGCTGTATACGAGACAAGGGATTTGGCGCACGTTACTTTAATTACTGATTACAGGGTTCTTCTCTATTGCCTCTAACTTTGATTTTAGGTTTGCTTTGGGTTCTCAATCCAATATGGACTTACGTTGTCCTCACTGGTGTACCTGCTTGCTTTACACATCGTCATAAGACAAATCCCCGACGGCTCTTCACTGGAATTCCTTGTTGTCACCATCCAGCTAAGAACTAGCCTCATTGATGTTATGTCGGTCCTTATAGCTGAGTTAGTGATCGCCCCCACCTTAGCTTACCGACTTCGAATAGTCCTTCATTTTGCTAGTATGAACGCCTATGCTATCGCTTTACCGGAGTACTTTACGCGCGGAAAGGGGAGTCGCCTTTGGGTGAAAATAACAAGCGCTTAACTGGGCAGAGCAGCGGCGACGGTGGAGAGCCGCGGGAAACGGGCTGGCAACGATGAGTTTATCTTTTTATGCTTTTATCAGCTTGGGTAATTGCTCTTAGTAACGGCGCCGAAGCTGGGTTCGCGCGAGGATTGGGCTAAACTCAACCTCAACACGTCTCTGAAGCCACAACTGATATTGTGTTCTCTAAGCGATGGTACTGGTCGTAGCACTTTTTATCAGCGCGTTCCGGAAGAGTTCCGGAAAAGCTATTTTATACAGCGCAGTCAACAGAAGACTGGCAAGATACTTGTGAAGCCGCAATTTTGTCCATTCCTCTCATGGTGGGTTTGGCTCTGGTTGCACTTATGGTTGTGCTGCTGGGGGTGAATATAGGTAGAGTACATTTGAATCTTGAGACGGGCTTTTGCGCCAGTGGTTTGGTAGGTGGATATGAGTGGGGGGTTTGGGCAGGATCTGGCGGTTGTGATACTGGTGATTCCGCTGATTAAAGTTTTGGGTGAACTTCGGTAAACTGCCTAGTTCTTCTGGAGGTAGGGAGAACTGGAGCTGGCGTGGCTTCAAGAGTGGTTTTCCGGCGCTTTGCCCGCGGGAATAGACACAAGAGGAAATGGGACCGGTGGATCGGCAGAAGGTCAAAGTGGTCGCAATTCTAGATACGACTGGGTACGGCCGATGTTTAAGTACGCACGGGGAAATAGATGAAGTTCATTGAACCGAGGACCAGCCACCCAATTTCGAACCGATTTATACATCCTCTCCTTGTCTCGGACGTCAGTGAGGCTCGTGGGCCACACTGGAGACTACTCCTTTCCTATCATTTCTCACTTTACTCTACCGGGCGTCAAAGTTTGTACGAGATTTCGTCCGTGACGTTTTTTTTAGCACCGAATGATCAGAGTGGGCTAAATGCAATAAAAACTTCTTCAGACGGGCCCCCAGCCCCCCGTGGTGCGTGCTGTACAAACCTTGACGTTCGGTACAGTATACTCTCTCCAAGAGTCTCTAGCTAGACAATATTCCGTCTAGCAGATATGCGAAAGCTGGGTATCGTAAGTATGCGCTGTAAACTAAGAATAAATTGTTATTATTTGCACCACAACAAAGTCTAGATGACATTGGGATTACCAAATGCAGAAGAAATATTTGCTGAGACCACGTGACGTATCTAGTTATATTGCAAAAAAACAAATATGAATTACTCCCAAAGACCCCCGACCCTGGTTCTGAAACTAGAGCCTTAACGCGTTGAGTATGCTCTATATCCCTATCAATCGTTCCAAGGTTTCGAATATGTAGTCTAGTGGGCCCAGGTTCATGGTTCGGACATGATAGACTGCATTGCAATCCTTCAATATTTCACATAAACTCTTACTGAGTGAGTTTTCAGAGTTGACGGCACGATTTGGTATTAGCTATATATTTTGGCTGTTTACAATAGACAGCTACGAGAATGGTAGTCGCAAAAGTCCGTTTATCATGGTTCGTAGTAGGCCTAGGATGAAATTTCCCTTAAGAAGTGAGCTCCTACCCTCCCAGGTTTCCTGACTTTGGCTGAGGGGCGATCAGTGATCTAGAACATCCGAATTTTCATAGAGGTGGACTACTCTAAGAACGCTCACCTACATCAGTTTGCCAAGGGATCAAGTGATAAATCCTGACGGGTTCTCGCTACGTTAAATGCTAGAAAAAGAAAAGTTGTAGGTGCCCTACATTAAGTTAGATAGTCCCTTATAATAAGGCCGTGTGCATTCATCCAAGGCATGCACATCGCCGTAAGGCAAGGATCATGACGATTCTTTAAACTTTGACATCCACAGGGACGGTATTGTTCCCGCTCCCAGTGCCGCATGCATACCAGTATAGGCTAAGAATGGCAAGCTCTTGGAACCAGCGTTTGAATCGGTTTGGCCATAGATAATTTAAGGACCCCTTCAAGCTTTGGGATAAATTCAAGCCGCAGCCGTATAATCGCTATAAAGTTCGGTACTGTCGCCACCCGCTATTTTGGTAACATTTCCATTTGGTAGTAACACTTTCGTTAGTATAATTTTTCCAATCTCTACCGATATTCTTGTCAAATCATCTCCACCATGGTCCGCGTTTCCCAGCTTGTACTGTCGGCCATTTTGGCACCCGCGGTGTCGTGTGCCAAGATTCTTATGGCAGGAGACTCAACAATGGCTCACATCACATCGCCCGTTCAAGATGGGTTTGTCTCTCTGTTGTTTCAACCTGGCTCTAGTTAACCTTGTAATAGATGGGGATTCCCCTTCGCCAAATACATAAACTTGAATGTCATCAACCTCGCCCGTGGAGGCCGATCGGTGCGTTCATACACCCGCGAAGGTCTTTTTGCGGCTCTCGTCCAGCAAATCGCGCCAGGAGACTACGTGATAATTGAGTTCGGACATAACGACGCGTACTTCTTCCAAATCCGCTCGAAGGATTCTCCTAGCTAACGATCCCGCAGTGGCACCCCAGCCACCTCCGACAAAGCATCAATACTAGGAACCGGCGACGAAACCACCACCGTAACACTCGCGGACGGGACGACAGAGGTGGTGCAAACCTTTGTCACCTACGAAAAGAACGTGGTTAGAGATATTCTTGCAAAGGGCGGGATCCCGATTATTTCCAGTCAGACACCGAACGGCGATCAATGGAATGCTGCAAAGACGAAGATGAATCCATCGTCGACGAATAGATTCGTCAATTATGCTGCGCAGGTGGCAAGCGATGAAAATGTCGCTTATATCGATCATTGGAAGGTTAGTTCTCATCAGTGTTGAGAGAGATGAAGTGTGGCTGAGAAGAGATATAGTGGGTTACGGTCGCCTATGAGAGTTTGGGATACAGCAATGTGTTTCCGACACTGTTCAAGCCGGGTGATCATACCCACACCATCCCGGCGGGCGCTGACGTGGTGGCGAAGGCATTCGTCAATGGACTGAAATGTACGCAGCATCCGCTTGCTAGTCAATTGACTGCGTTGGGTAATGGACTTCCGATGGATTGTCCATAAGGGATAGGTGTACTGTGGTTGGTAATTGGGTCTTTGAGTGAGCTTCGTGGTTCTGTGGGCTCCGTAATGTTTAAAGAGCTATCTGGATAGCATGGCTGTGTTGATCTCAGCTTGACATTCAATAATTCATCTTGAACCTACCGTAATCTAGTAGCTTATTAATAGGACTTAACTTGAACCTACCGTAGTAGTCTATAAATATGGCAGCTGGGTCCTAGCATCCCGTGCTTCCAATCTACTGCCCTCGAACTCCGTACAACCCGTTACGAAAACATTACACTCATTATCAACACGCTCATCACTAACCCTGCCTTTTGTCAATGGAACCGGAATCCACTTCCCCCACAACTTATGAACCGAAGGTTCAACAAAGATGGGTATGCTGTGAATGCGGACTGATCGCTCGGCTTCAAAAAGGTTTAAATCAGATGCCGTGTGCTGAATGTGGGCATTACCGGTGCGGCACCTGTAGCCTGAAGGAGGATGTTTAATTTTGTCGTGCCTGTCGTGAGGATATAAAGAGAGGTTACCAGGACTTGTACCAGCCAAGTTTAACCCCACTGCATATAGCAGGTGTGGATGGATAGTATCGTGATTTCCATGATTTTGTAGAATGGCATGTTCCAACTTGTTGTCCTCGTGACTGAATGGTGGCTGACTTAGTGTCGACAATGAACGGGGTAGTGCTCTACACTAAGGATGAGACAAGATGACATGGACTTGGCCCCGCATCGCCCATTTTGTAATCATATTCGGCCGCTTGCGGCCATGACATCACTCTTCCTACATAATAAATCCCTGCCACTTCCTGACCAGGCAAAGTTGTGACCCCATCCACTACCCAAAAACAAAAGATACGTCCCCAACAGGAAATTCATCGGGCACTACAGACATCTTCACTTCAATGTCAAGCCTCAAGACACTTCCTTCCTCTTTCTTTTTTGTCCCCATAACTGGGAACCCACCATTCGAACCTTCCATCACGAGTGTCCCAAACAAAAGTACACCCGCGACTATCTTCATCTTCGTACAGGGTCCCCTCAGCCTTGACTTCCTCTTAACCTCGGTCCACCCTGACTCTGGCCTTTTTTCTTTCTCGGGTTTCTCAGCCCTTTGCGCTGCCTTATCTCCCGACCCGCATCGCCCACCACTCGTGGGAATCTTTTCGGAGTGCGTATGTGGAATCCCTCTGGCTCATCTTCTCTGCTCTCTTCCCTAGCACATGGGCTTTGCGCTGTATTACTCGAGTATAGATGTGGAGTAGCTCTCTTACCGATGCTTTGGTATGAGTACCCAAATCTGGAATACTTAGTCGACGCCTACCCTGGCTCGAGTCTCGAACTGTGAGTCTGACTGTAAATCCGAACAGACGGGTGAACCATTACGTGGTAGACTACATGCCGCTCCCGACTCGTTCCGGCTCTCGCTTCCATAAGTCCACCGAAACAGCCAGGGTAGAGTGACAGCCTTATGTCTCAGCTCGAATCAAGCGAAATTGGTGGCCGGGTGCATGAGTTGGTGCCTAACCGATGGGACCTTCTCGAATCTTCTGGGGGCGTTGGATTGGTGTTGAGGACCCACTGAGAATGACTGCGCACGTACCTGCTTGGCTGCTTGTTTGGGTCGTGGAGGGTGGAAATCTCCTCTGCTATCCTCCTCTGTTGTCCCAGGCGCCCTGGTCTCTAGGATTTGTGGGGCTTAGGACTTCAGCTGCTCGTGTATGGGTTCTTTTCATTCTTGCGCCAAGCACCTGCTGCGATAAAGATCCGTGAGGATTCTCTTCTACAGCTAATCCCCGGGATGGTGTGAGACAAGGTATACACGTCCCACGTGCATATATGCGGCGCGGCATCATGTGATTAGCAAAAACCTTATTTCAACCCCGGAATAGTGGGTGATGGATGTCGAGTTCAACCTTGTGTTCGACTTCACCCCGAATATACCATCTGTCGCGCCAAAGATTGACTTCTGTCCTATCATTCGGTCCGAATCAGCTGCAGCCATCTGTACCCGAAAAGGTGATGTGAAGAGACTAATCTGCCTGATTGAAACGGGGAAGCATCCATGCGACGGCTGTGGAGTATAGCGGTGTACACACTGTATGGGCCTTGAGTCACCCATTGAGCAATGAGCAATTCGGGGGGAACGTGAGTGGGATTATTTCATTAACGCTTTCTAATGAAGAGGAAGAGGAAGACTTTGTCTGTAGATATAGTCTGGTGAAGCTGTTGATAGTTGAGGCGTCGGAGGCCTTACGGTACAAGATATACATGCGTTACGTTTTATGAGAAGTGTGTACTTGAATCGAAGCTGTAGCATCTGGCTATTGTTTGCATGCTTCAGCTCTGATCAAACCTTCGCCTTCAAATCGAAGCCCATTTCCCGGCACGTAATCAATGCGGCCCTCGCTTCCGTGTCTTAGATGTACCGGAACGCCAAGGTAAACTGGCGAGCGCCTTGCTCTAGGTCTCAGTAGCGTAGCTCGAATCAAGCGAAATTAGCACGTGTACTCTCCTCGGTACCAGGAACCGGGCTTGAGTTGCATGCAGCGGAACAGAATAGGCACAGCGGCAATGTACCACTGAAAAATAACATCAGCATACTTCCTAAGCCGGCGGTCCCGAGTGCTTCTAGGCCCGAGGACCTAGGCAGAGTATCAGCCCATGTAGTCCGCTCGCTTGCAGCCTACAAATGGCGGCGCCAGGCTCCTCAAAGCGTTTCTCACCGCCCAGTAGCTAGGTGCCTGAAAGCGGAGTTTCTTCTTTCTTCGGCCCAAGGAGGTGGCCAGCTACCTAGGTACTCGGCTGCCTCTTGCATGTTAAGAATGCTCCCGTTGGCGGGTCAGACGGCAGTTGCTTGGACGCCTTGCTCTCTGGATCTGTGGGCCCGAATCAGGCAGAGCGGCGGGTTTCAGCTGCCCTTCCGGCCCTCGCGGGGAGACCTGTGACGCTTTCTTTCCGCAGCGTTCCTGCAGATAGGTACACGCGTCTTCCTTGCCTAGCGCTGCGTCATGCTATTTGCCGATAAGCGAGAAACCTTATTTTGGCCCTGCGTTTGGTCGTGCTACAGTAGGAGGGCTTGCGACGCAAGTACGGTTCTACTGGATATGACCCGCCCGCTATGATCACTGGCTACAAGAGATAGTCCTTAACTCAACCGTGGCATAAAAAGTAACCCGCCGGCTCGAAACACCTCCTCTTGCGAATGTTGCTGCTGATGCATTCTACAAAACCATCGTGAGTAGCCAGTAACTATGAATCAATCTACAGACTCTGCCGAGGGTTCGGACTTCAGAACCATATAAACAAGAGTATAGTGTAAATATTGTGCCCATTTTAAAGATTTACTCGCTTTACTTGCGGTTCAATTCTACAACAATCATATTGAACTGAATGGATCCCCATAACCGATGATTCCCCATTCTCAACCTGATGTGCGCATATCTCATCACTCGCTAACTTTGGCGTTATCTTATCTTAAAGTACGTCCAGGTCAGGAGAATTCGTATTCCCAGTTCTCCCAGCGCATCGACGTCACACAACTTCCCCTTTCGTCACAACACTACCCAAACAACATCACCACTCCGTACTTTGAACCCACAGACCACCACTACCACCTTAATCATCAATTACACCATGCCCCCCCGTCCTCGCCGCGGAAAAAAACCGAACAGCCAGCTCCTGAGCCCGAGCTCGAGGTAATTGCCCAAAACTCTAA
>Ga0307512_10004571_pt1 | contig 15090 bp, 16 predicted proteins | sample 14_EM_MG_FD_200267 | JGI IMG/M metagenome (GOLD analysis project Ga0307512, IMG submission 200267) | Populus trichocarpa ectomycorrhiza microbial communities from riparian zone in the Pacific Northwest, United States - 14_EM | ecosystem: Host-associated > Plants > Roots > Unclassified | place... | reverse complement strand
TTGTTGGTCATGTATCATGGGTAATCTGGGGGGCGACAGGTTGCACATTGCCATAAACTGATTATTGGCTGCCTTTATAGGCAAAAGTGAAAGTGAAACGGTTCCTGCCCCATCTTCAAAATGAGCGTCAACAGAGTGTCAACGATTGTTGGCCTTCCATCATGGTTAATCACAGCACGATGTGGCGGTTATTGTCTATATTCATTGTTTTGACCGTCATCATATGCTATAAGGCTCAAGAATACTTAGGGGTAGCTCTGTAAATGAAATAAGTTGTTACTGTCCCGGAGGATGTGGCTAGAATATCCCGTACATATCTGCCTATACAGGCTGCCATATCCTTCTTTATGGATGCTTTTGATCAAGCACCACTCATATTACCGAAGATGCATAACCAAATATTGTTGATGCTCTGTTGACGCTCTGTTGACGCACTATTGACGCTCATTTTCAGGATGTGGTTGGGTGCGTGAGTATCCGTGTTTTGCACATCAAGGCGGCTAATACGCCGAAAATGAACCGTGACATACCAATGTCAATACTTTACGATTAGCAGTAGCATATCTGAATGCGACCATACATGTGAGACCCGAAACGCAGAACTGGAGACTGGACCCGACGGGTCTAGCCAAACCCGGTGAAACCCCCAGGTTGACTGGTACGGGTCCAGGTTTGGCCCGCCAAGAGTCAGCTGGTCAGGTTTTTGGTTGGGTTTGGAACCGAACTGAACAGTTTTTGCGGTCCAAACCCGGACCGCTGGCGGGTTACCCGGACCCGTTGCTAACACTACTCATGACATTCCTTGCGGCAATGCAATTTTCCTCTGAGACTATCAAGTATCTCCATCAGCTCTCCAAATGTTGTCGGCGCGGTAGCAGGTGCAAACTGATCCAGTTGTGGTTCAATGACTGTCAATAGGGCTATTATGTTCCTCTAATTGTACTCATGATGCAAGACGAAAAATCGATCACACCGAACTTCAGGATGTGGGAGGGAGCATATCCCTGCTTGTTTTGAATAGAAAGGCAATGAATACAACAAATAAAGACAATGATGTACCACCTTTGACATTTGGCACATGACAGTGGGCTATCGGAATGCGACCATAATTATAAAAATCCGAAAACAAAAACCAGAGTATGGACTCGACGGGTCTAGCCAAACCTGGCGAAACCTGCAGGTTGACTGGTACAGGTCCAGGTTTGGCCAGCCAAGAAGCCGCGGGTCGGGGTTTTGGAGGGTTCTGGAACCAAACCGAACCGTTTATCTGATCCAAACCTGGACCGCTAGGGGGTCACCCCGACCCGTTGCTAACACTATGTGTAGGTTGTCGGGTGTGTTTTGGAACGAGAGGCGTTGTTTTGTTCCTGTCAAATGAAGTCGAGATAGTTCAGGATGCTGGTAGTGTGTTTTATACTGGAGGAAAAGAGAATGGAAGTTTAGCTGGGAAGAAGGGATATGTATACTTCAGTTCCTGCAATTTCTTGGTTCAACTTGTAAGATATGATAGTTTCAATTTACATCCTGCGATTAGTTGTTAACGAACCCAAAACGGCCCTGCTTTCAACTTGTACAACCACCAGGCACCTCATGAATGGGAAGCCTCGAGACCAAATTTAGTACTCGGCTTGTGGCAACTTTACGGCTCCAGGGGTTGCCTGTGCATCACACACCACTCTTACAGCTCAGACCTCATGCATCTCGGAACAAATTGAGTAGTTCTCAGGTTGTCTGAACAGTGCAACTACCCAACAGGCCTACCAACACACCTAGCAGTGGTAAAAGCACATCCAACTGATGTCATAGGATAGAGAATACATCATTGTTCGCTTTGCAATGCTTTCAGCACTGCCAAAGGGGGATTTCCACCAGGAAGCGGAAGATATACACATTCAATGGTTCGAAGTATTGTGCCGAGAATGAGTGCGATATTATAACCATTGTGCCAAGAAGGCATAAACACCCTTCAATAGTGCAAATGGACCTTCAGACGTTGCTGTAACAGTGAATATCAATGGTGAGTTCAATCTGAGCTTGAGCGGATGGCAGTTGACCCCATAATTGAATGCTTTTCAAGGAATATCGTCCCTGGGTATTGTCACGGTTTAGAGTCTAGCGCAGTCCACACTGCGCCTCCCTTTCTTGTTCAATCCCTCCATGGTCACTCAAATAGGAATCTACCTTGCCTGCCATTTTATATACATGCAGAGGAAATCATTCTTACATTCTTAACGTCAAACATCTATATCGGGCTATGCCTTCCCAAAGCCCTCCCTGCAACATGACTCCAGTTGTACGAAATGTTTGAAGTCTTGCTAATCGTCAGAATCAACCAAAGCGTGCGCATTCAGGGAATCCTCAACTTCCCCCTGCAATGAGACGCATTTCTGTACCAGCTGGCAAGAGGGATCCCTGTCAAGGAGGGAGTTCTGTAGCCTCTACAATCCAAGGTCAGAACTCCACCCCCTTATCTTGGCTGAACAATCCTTGCATTGCAGATATCACCCTACGCATGTGTTCCACCCCTTCCGGTACACACCAAAGGCCAATAAATACTCTGACCGCCATGCCGGGTACAAGCAGTCGTTGCCCACCGGCACCAGGTGGAACCTCACAGACAGACTCGATGCATTGCATTGTATCCAGCTCCGCATCTGGCATTGCTAGCACTCCCACTCCTCTCTGCAGTTTTGACAACCTGCCTACCCCCATCCCAAATCCAGATGCCCGCACAATCATTACAAATCCACTGCGAATGCGAGCTACAGAAAGGAATCAGAAACAGAGGCAGTGGCAATTGCAACTGCAGGTGGTGACTAAACCTCGATCTGTGGTCTCGGGTAGTCGCAGCATTCATCGATTAGGTCACTCCGACATGACGTGTCTTGTATTTGCAACCAGCAGACTCCTGGAGTGCTACATGTGGAACAGATGGCCATTGAGGAGTGCTAGTGACGTGGCAATGGTGAGTTATGCACCGCAACCCGTTGCGAAAGCATTCGCTGAAGCCCCACACTGGCAGATAATAGATCAGCACTGGAACACCGCTATGCAGCAAAACAACATTTGGTCGGTAGCATTTGAGGCACACACACAGGAGATCTTGAAAGAGGCATGCTGATGCAGCGGCCCACGTTGGATATTTCATGCTCAAACAAGTACCAGGTTCAAGCACAAGTCAATAACATTCAATCCCATTTCATTCAAACAGCAAGGGACAACAAAGCAAAGCTTTATGATCTCCACCGCCTGGAATCCAATGCAGAGCATTTGGAATTCATTGATTCCCTTCTGGCAGACAATAAGTAACTGTTTACTTTAGCCAAGTGTGTGGAAGGTGGAGTATGCGGTCTAAATCCAATGCAGAGAGAGTCGAAAACTGCTAACAGATGGCCAGCGTCCACTTCACTTCCTGGGAGATGCAATCCTGGGGTGTATCTACATCACAGTATTTCATCGGGTGAATTACCTCAGTAAGTCTACGGATGGATTTTTTAATTCCATGATTGACGACAAGGACGTTCATATACCCTCGCCTCTGATCATGTCTACCCACACTGTGTTGCGCCATACTCTCGGGTAGTGGCAAAAGAACAAAGCTGTTCATCCGATAGCTTCCAAGACAGAGTTCAATGCGGACAGACCTGGTCGATCAAACTACTTCGACTACAAGAATGACGGTGGTAACAACGCATCCTCCTGCGCCGCGCCAGATCGCAAGTTGTTATCCTCGCCTTGTATTGCAGACATGTATACATTCTTGATGAATACCTGGATTAAACTACCAGAGAGCTACCAACAGAGGGTGTATAAAAACACTCTTCCTACAGTCAAGTGTCAGATCGAACAGGTGGAGAACACAACGCCTCCTGTGGGCATCAGCGTGGAAGCAGCGCATGTTGTTGTTGTTTATTCATACTGTTTGCACTCTTAATAGAGTATGACAGGACCTGATCTCCCCCCCCGCCTCCGGGCTAGCCGGCTAGATGGCAGAGCTCCCCTCTGCTACCCTTCATCCGCGCTGACAAATGCAAGCTCAAAGAAAGACCAGAACAGAAATGAAAGGAAAAGGAAAGATATATGCCCGCTACCGCCGCTCCCCCCACTTGAGTCAGCCTCTGTGCCCGCTCCATCCCTCCCATCATTCGGGCGGGAACTTCCTGACGTCGGTAGCCGCCAGGAAGTCCATCAGCGCTTGATCACACTCGTCTCTGGAAAACAGCTCAGAGGTCCGCACGTGTCTGCATCTGCCTGCTTTCCACCCCGTCGCTCTTCCCACCACCTTCCATAGCGTCTTTTGATGGTCTGTCCACCGGCTGCAGTGGCGGAAAAGATGTTCCCGCGTCTGGGCCGCCGTCCTGCCTCCGCCCCCTCACCACCAGCATTTATCGTCCTCTCGATGGCCAAACCGGTTCAGGTAGACTCCAGTGGGTGCATGCCGGGACTTTAGTCTGTAGAACCTGGTGGCCAGCGATTTCATGCTTGTCATTGGGATAGATCTCTTGGCCCCCGCCTTGCCCTTGAGTCTGTAGCCGAAGTGCTTGCTGCACTTGTCGGCTTCCCACTTCGCTTTGGCTGTCGACCATCCCTCGGAGATTCGTCTGGCCGTGTTCGAGGCCGAGGTGTATGGCCAGTCAATGTCCGTGTCCCTCCTTGCTTCGCGGGCTGCGGTCGCCTGGCAGTCTGCTTCTTCATTCCCGGGGATACCGGAGTGTCCTGGGACCCAGTGAATCTCCCTTTCGATTCCATGGGCGAGAAGAGCCTGCACCCTCTGATTGATCCGGCATGCGAGCCGGTGTCCACGGCCTGGCTCCAGATGTGCCGTCGGCCGAATGGCAGCTTGCAAATCGCTACAGACCGCCACTGTCTTCACCCCGTGTCGTTGCGTTGTTTCTCTCTTCTCGATTGTCATCTCGGGCACGCATCCGATCCCCCACAGTTCGGCGTCAAAGACCTCCATTCGTCCAGTCCCCAGATAGCTGCGGCGGCACCTCAACCTGTCTCTGTGCTTGCATACTGCTGCGGCTCCTACTCGGCCATCATCTGAGCGCAATCCATCTGTCCACCACATCCAGACTCCCGCTCCTACCTTGGCCTCTTTCTCTCTTGCCCAGCGGTACGCGGCTCTGCTGGCTGTTGTGGCATCGTCCAGTATAACGGTTCTGACCACTGATTCTTCGCCCGGGGCCCGCCAGCTCATGCCTTCAGTCGTCCAGCCATGCTTGTGCTCTTTCTTCACTGCTCTGTATACCGGCGTTCCTGAAGATGGGTTTTGGTGTAGCTTCTTTAGTTTGTTGCTGCACGCGTTTGCTAGCCTCGCTGCGAAGCGCTGCTGTCTGGATCCCAAGATTACTGGCCCGGGTGTAAGCCCTGAGTCTCTCATTAATGCCCCCCGTGGGGTCGTGGGTAGCGCGGTCAGAAGCAGCGCATGTTGACACTGCTATTTTTCTTGACTATGTGACCTCCAAAGTGGCACTTGAGGAGCCACAGATCGGAAGCACTAACCCGAACATCCCGAGAGACCAAAATTGCACGGATGAGGAATGGCATTTTCGAATGGCAGGGGGCAGCAGGAATTTCGACGATGAAGGTGGTGAAATCAATGAGCGCGATGTCATCCCCACCACCTGCTGGCAACAACATGCCGCAACTGGACTCCACAGGTTTGACCTGGAAACCAGTGATGTCGACGGGTATGAGGGTGACGATGGTGACGATGCGGATGTCGATGCAGATGGGGACGTGGATCGGGATGGGGATGGGGATGGGGATAGGGATGGGGATGGGGATGCGGATGGGGAGGCAGATGCGGATGGGGATGGGGATGGGGATGGGGATGCGGATGCAGATGCAGATGCAGATGCAGATGCAGATGGGGATGCAGATGCAGATGCAGATGCAGATGCAGATGCAGATGCAGATGGGGATGCAGATGCAGATGCAGATGCAGATGCAGATGCAGATGCGGATGCGGATGAGGAGGAAGAAGCATCGCAAGGCGATGATAGATTAACGCATTATGTGGAGGACTGGGGGCATTGTACTAGAGAGTGTGAAGATTGGACGGTATATTTCACGCCTGTAAAATACGATAATGGCGAAGCAAATGCAACGGCAAGCGATGTATCCAAAGCGAAGACTGTATTGTAATTAGTGACAAAATCTCAAAGCTAAACATATATGGGGAGAGTGTGGCATCCGATATATTCCAATAGCACAGAGATACAATGTGGCACTAGGCCGGAGAAAGGCATAAACATCGCCAGGTGTTGTGTAAATGGCTACAGCATAACTGCAGCCCCTGCGAAGAATGTAACACTTGTGTCGTGCTGATGGCGCATATACGCCACTACATTCCCGGTGAAAGGTATACAAGTTGAGTATCCAACGCAACCCATTGCCTGGGCGACAGGAAGCATCATATTCTCCGTCAGAGGGTACGAGGTTCGGTCAGAGCCATCAGAGCCGTCCGGAACACCCAGGTGTTTCTGACGGAAACTAGGGTTGTTGCTGATGATGCAACATTACTGGATAGTTGTAAGACCCTGTGAGGAAAAGTGATTATTCCAGAAGAGGAACAAGCCATGAAGGAAGCTGAGGCGGAAAGAGGGGGCTCCATTCTTTGGGCTAACAGTTCAACAAAAGAAGACGAGTGGGTGGCATGTGCAGTGGTATGGAAAGAGGAGCGATGGGAAAACAGAAGGGTATATCTCGGCTGACAGAGAGAAGTGTTTGATGCGGGAATGTGCACAATCTCGGAAGCAATGAAGTTTGTAGTAGAAATGTGTGGGAAAGCCATGAGTAAGGCTGTTACTGTGTTATCGGAATTGCAGGGGGCCATGGGAAGAATCCACTCGGACAAGTCAGGGCCAAGACAGGCACTAGTGCTATGGATGATGAGATGGGAAGGCATCATTCTCAAATGAAATATTCCAGTGGAGTACGTGTGGGTACATGCTCATGGGGGAATTCAAGGGAATTACCAAGCGGACCAACAAGCAACAAAAGCGGCATATAACCATTGAGGAGAGTATACAGAGACGCAACAACCCGTACGAAGTGATTATTATTTTGCGTTTGTGCATTTTAGTTGAAGGTTAACTGAGACGAAATGGGAGGAGAGTAAAAAAGAACATTAAAAGATGAGCACTAAGTATAAGCTTAGTTACCAGTATGATTTGGCGAGGAGAGGGGCTAACAGGCGGGGATGGGGGCTCGAAAAACGTTCTCATCAAGGTTTTACCAGTTAACCTCAGGAAATGTACTTATGGTGCAATACCTAAAATGGATTGGAAAAACAAGATATATAAAGTATTGATGGTGTGGACTTCAATATCAGACAAGGGATCACTTGTTTAAGTGGTGCAAAAGATGGAAATGAGAACAAGAAAGGCTTTGGGTCAACGGCCAAGAGGGGGAAGAAGGGGATGAAGGTATCAAACAAGTTATGAAAAAGCCAAATATCAGTTTGCCAATGTCTCTAGTTTTTGCGAAAGAAAAAGGTTTGCAGGTGCTGTTCGATTTCTTTTTTCATATGAATGTCACCAGCAGCACGAGTGGAGTGGTGGAGGAGGCAGAGAACTCAGATCAGAAGGAGTCGAGTGATGGGGTGGTGTAAAGGTTGATGTTGTCTTTAGGCGGTTCTTTCTTCTGTTGTTGGGGAAGTGAACTCGCAACTTTGCTGTTGTTTCTTTATGTTACGGAATAAGTGGGGTGGAAATATGTACGGGATATGCCATGGCCGCCAGCGGCCGAATGCAATATGATTACAAACAAACAACCAAGCAATGGGTGGAATGATCTTACCCCTGAATCGACAATACCGAGAACCAAAGGCGAAGTAAAGAGACGATTTACGAGTCAGTACAGTTACGACTACATTCCTTCTAATTGAGCGAATTGCACCTATCTCAGTTTGGGTGTACACCTAAAGCTCTAGCAACCTCGAAGAAGCCCACTTGCAGAGGCATTCTACGGCCACTTATACCTACGGATACACTATTCGAGCGAAGCATACGTGCGGAGGAGGATCAGTCTACGAATGAAGCACTCTTACCGCCACGAACGTCTGCAGGAGCGAAGTGCACTTACGGAGAAGACACCCCACGATTGAAGCACATTTACGATGAGAAGCTTTCTCTCGATGGAGAACTTACAGCGGCGATACATTGTGCAGCACTACGAAGACTACGACGACTACAATGACTACAATGACTTCTCAGAGCACAATTATTATGGACAATCAAGTCCACCTACCATATCAATGAGTTTCGACTGCAATTACATTAACGGCAACGGAGGCTGCACATGACTATTATTACCTACGGACTGAATAAGCTCTGGACTTCCGACATCACCACGGCTATGACTGCGAGCGAGTCAAGAAAGGCAACCAAGATTGTCTATATTTGCTACGGGAGAGACGACATAATGATTTGAGACTACCACCTCCAGAGGTGCCACTTTCAGGACACTAATTGGAGGATCCAATCAATCGATGAGATATGGATATTACGAGTTTTCATCTTTCAGGCCGGGACCCATTCTACGGCACTCAGTCAATATATATCTATACCAGCAAAATTACTATTATCAAGCGGCATACATTACCAGTCCTTATGGCGATATGGAGTGGACTCAGAATTACGAATGGACCTGCTGGATGTGCCCATCTCGATGTACGATGTGGTACCGAGCTGCCGCGGTTTAGGGCCCAAACCCGGTAATGGTCGATCGGTCACTGCCGGTCCTACCTTCAAACAATATACTTCTCTCGCAGCCTCCATTATGGACTGCCCATGAGCAAGAAGATACGTGGATGCTATCGAGCAGCGGAAACATGTCTGTAGCGCGAGATATGCTACCGAGACAATCGCGGTGATGAGTCCTTCTCCACAAGCATCATCAAGCTTCTGGACCGTCGCAGACATACCTCTCCCGGGGATACCAACTCGGAGACCGCTTGATTACTGCTAGCTAGTAGGCGGTTATCATGGCATTCACCCAACGGTCTGGGGTTTGCACCAGTTTGCTGGGAGCTGCGGTATAGGGACCTATGGATGCGGCATCATGAGCCAGCAAAAGAGGTAACCCTCGCAGGCTGGATGGGCGAGCAAGGAGCAGCGGCGGTAGTTGCGGCAGAAGAGCCTCTCCGAGGAGACGTTTGAATGACTGCTACCGGCTCGCCGAGTCAACCAAGGGAGGATTGCAGGCCACGGTCATTTTCCATTGGACGGGCCGGCGGTACTGCAACTCCTGGATGTTCTCTTTCACCGCTTCCATCCTTTCTTTGATTCTTTTGGCTAACATAGATGGAGCAGTTCGTACGACTTTCGTGCGGGTCTGCAGTTTGGAGATTACCCCCCAGACGAATGACAATTCACAGCGGTGAAGCGCAGTTTACGACCGGGAACATACGAGCTACAATTAAAAGCCTCGGCACGTGTAAGCCATATAGGCCGAGCGACGATGAACTCAGAGTGAACGTTTCAATTACTGGAACCAACACAGTTCGGAGATAACACCCACAGACGAATGACAATTGAGAGCGAAGAGCGCACTTAGGAGCGCCGAAGACTTAACTTAAGAGCGCCGAAGACTTATGAACTATAGTTGGAAGCCCAGGCACGATATAATGCCCCACATACGAGAGACGACGTTCGAAAACTACTTTATCGAAGAAAAGAGCTATTGTTGAGACTATGGGAATTGGACTTACGAGAGCCGATATGCACATCCCAAAGATGCACGAATGCTCGGAGACGGATGGCAATCAATCTTTGACTATGGCGATATACACAAAGTTATGTGGAATTCTACCCTATCTAATATACTTACTTTTGATGACAATCTACGAGGCTAGCAATTGAGTGCAGAGATGCAGATATACGTACCGGCGGCATTGCCGTACCGAGTACAATCCTGACTACTATTCAAGAGACCAAATCAAGTGCCGTATGGCAGAGATTACAATGCCGAATACAGTGCCGATTACAATACCGAATACAATGCCGAATTTGTTCTAAAGTTATATTACCGAGAATACAGTCCCGAATAAGATCGCGACTCAGGCTCGGCGATCCCGAGCTACACAACTACGATCGCAATTGACAACTGCAAATCGACTTCGGAATCAACACCGAATCAAGCCCTTCCTGTCGACGTTCCCTACGAAGCCGTATGAGATTAGTCGCTGGCGGAGCAACGACTTTCAAAAGAGGGGATGACCGTACCGGAATCGCAACCCCTACCACAACAATTACCGTACTGGAAGTACAGGAACGAAGCACTGTGAGATACATTCACCAATTGAGAAGGCTAGCAGCGGCAAGTGCACCTGGAGATGAATCGACTAGTGGACTCAGAGAACGACGATAAGTGCACAGAGTCAAGTGATGGCAAGCACACCTACAGATGAATCAACAAACCGGAGAAGAGCAGCGAGCGCACTCCGCGATTAGAGACAATAAGTGCACCTAGCATACGACAGATGTCGAGTATACCTGCAAATGCACCAGAGAGATGATTAGTCAAGCGAGCCTGATCCATGCCGAACGAGTGCAAATACGGCCACCGAAACAGTTCCGAACGAGATACCGAATAGGACCACCGAACGAGATTGAATATGACCACCGAGCGTACCGAATAGCCTACCGAATGGCATCACGAGAGACAGCCGAGATAACTACCAAGAGATGATCACCGAGACCTCACAGAGACGGATATCACTACCGAAGGTCTTCACATGGAGATCGAGAGGATTACCGGAATCCTACCGTACCAAGCCACTAACCAAGATTATTACCGAATGGCGTACCGAAGGATCAAGAAACTATCGCCGAATGGCATACCGAACTGAATGCCAAACGACCATATCCGAGGCCTATCAAATGACTACCGAGAAGCCAACGAATATTCTACCGAAGTGGCCTACCGAGATGGCCACAGAAAAGTCGACCAAGAACGCACCGAAGCTATCATCCGAATGACTTTCACTGAGAAACGGTCCACCGAGACCCTACCGAATGCCGAATCAAGAGATGCCGAGATCTGCATATGCAATGTACAAAGCGGCTTTCCGAGAGCAGAAGCGCGTTCCTATCCGGTGAGTATGACCACCTACTGTGAAGCTTACGTGTTAGAGATAGATCAATGATATACCGCCCACGCCCGATGCAATTGGTGTCCATTCTACCACCCTCGAATGGTCTCCAGCGAGTCACATATGAGAACTGACAGCTATGACGATGCCAGGAGCGGAAGCTCACATCATTGTCCAAAGTCAAGACGAGATCCATGTGATGATCGACTATTTCACCGACCAATTCCGACGATGGCCTATGCCTAGACTCAACTTTACGAAGCGAAAGCCGAACCGAATTACGTGTCAAATCAAAGAGATTACGATTACAATCCCGAATCACGATTACACTGCTACCGAGCCACGATGGCAATTGGCAACCGATATGATGGAGGAGTCGTCGACGGAGCAACGAATTTTCAAAGAGAGGGAGATATCCATGTCTGAACACGATCAAATCCTACCGACAAGTCGAAGCCCACCGAGAGGCAGTCTACCGAGACACACCGAGAAGTCGACCGAGATGTCTACCGAGAAGTCGACCAAGATTCTACTGAAGCCACCTATCAAGGGCGCACCATGAAGTCGACCGGATGGTCACCGAAGCGGACTTCGAAAGACGATTACCGAGTCAAGCAGCATCTACGAGTCAATGCCACTTACCGATGACTACTGCCAGAGAGATATTCCACGGAGCACTGCACAAAGGCTCGGGAGAGCACAAGTGCACTTGAACGTGTTAAGTATAACCATCTTTAGAGAAGCTCACTTGTAAGATGTCGACGAATGAGATGCGACTACACAAAATTGACGTATACGATTGATGATTACCGATGGCTACGAACGATGCAGGCAGCGGAAGCTCCCATCAATGCCAAGTCATGAGCAGAAGCTCTACCACCCTGATCCCGACCAAGACCTACGCCGAGATATGAGCTACGAGTGCGGTACTGGATGGCAGGTCGGATGCTGTACGAGTTCGGAAGTGGAGATAAGGAGGAATTGAGGTCGGAGACTCGGGAGCGGAAGAAATGGGTCAATAGAGTTTCGGAACTCAGGACCGGAGGAAAGTTATCAATTGGGCGTTCCTTTCTTCTGTTTCTCTCTTCTCTCCTCTTCTCTTCTTCATACTTCATTACTTCATTGTATCTCGGCCCAGTACAAATGGCGTCGGCACGGGTTTTTACCACCTCCGGATCACACCCAAGTGGAGGTGGAGTTTCCCCGTGCGCCGGATCCACCGAAAGGCTACCGTACGGTGCCAATCGGTAGCGGGACTTTTGAGTTGGTACGAGTACGTACGCGGCATGACTGTATAATGCTTCCTGCCTTTCCTTTTCTCTTGTACGGTTTATGCAGCCCAGGAGGTCTGCGCCTAAAGAGGGGGATAATGTAACAGCGGCACGTGACCCGGGGCCGGGTAACGGCCATTCCATATAGTCGGCTCGTCACGAGCCTTAGATCTCTAGCGATAATCTTACCTATACATCTACACCTACTATCACTCGCATCCACGTTTGCAACCGTATTCCTATAATTACCACACGTATGCCTATGAGGCCGAACGCTGGCGTACGTGCCCTTGCAATAATGCCCTCCAATTGCATCTCCAAATTTGCTCGATCATGGCCTCCAAGTGCATCTCCCAAGTCGCTCGATCACGGCCTCTAAGTGCGTCTTCAAACTTACTAGATCACAGCCTCCAAGTGAATCCCTGAGTTCACTCGATCACAGCCTCCAACTGCATCTTTGATTTCACTCGATCACGGCTTCCATCCAAGTGCATGTCCAAACTCGCTCGATCATAGCCTCCAAATGCATCTCTAAGTTCACTCAATTGGCTTCTCCAGGTGCTCTTCCGATTGCGCTCGAGTCCCGTCCGCAGCCAGATTGACCGTATGTATATATATAGATTAGATAATACATGCCATATTATGATGTAGCGAATCTTCTTGTGATTGTAACAAAGAAGAATATGATAGACGAAAGTGGTTATGGGACCCTAAGAAGCACTGCTGTGAGAATACCGCACCAAGTTTAAAGTCTCCCGCAGAGCTGCGCAAAGGTCTCATCAGCTGCTCTCAAAGTCTCCTGCAGCCCTGCGCAGAAGGTATCAGCTGCTCTCGAAGTCTCCGTATGACCTGCGCAGAGGTCTCAGCTGCTCCAAAATTTGACTATCCTATAAGTCAAATATCGTAGCATCTTGAATACTCCTCCATAACAGCAGGTGCTTTCCGGCGCATCTGAGAATGCTCTTGCAACATCTGAGAGCACTTTGCTTAGCTCTTGGGGGGCCTGGGAGCGTCAGGAATTACTTAGGAGCACTGGTGAGGTCAACCGGAGTGTCTAGGAGGTTTGCATGTGGCTTCCGGACCGTTTAACATTTTGCTGATAAGGTAGATGTGTAGATAGTGTGGTTGTGTTGTGATTGTAGCTACCACTTACTCTCCTGTTTGCGGAAGTTTAGATCTTTTATTTATTTTAATCTTACTGTATTAACTCTATCTAGAGTATAGTATAATAGTGCGCACTTTCCCCTCCCTTTCCAGATCGCCTAGCAAGGAAGGGAGATCCCTTCATCTACCCTTCATCACCTTTGGGACATAGGAAGTTTTGATCATTGTTGGTTTTTATTTTAATCATTCTACATATACTCTAACTAGAGTTTGGCAGTAACAAACTCCCCTCCCCCTCCGGATAGCCGGCTAGGTGGGGGAGCTCCCTGAAGTTTTGATCTTGGCAGCTCTGAGATAAACTGCAAGATGGTATTCTAGGAACCCTCGTTTCATAATCAGCCTCACACTTGGTGAAAGTCTGTAGAGAATGAAACGTACAGGAAAACTGAGCATAGAGGCCGAGGATTCTCAGCTCATTGCTTCAGGCACACTAGCAAGCATATGAGAACTCTCTTACCTTATCATCACTTTGTACCACAACAACTAAGTATTAATATATGTTCCATATCCCTAGTTACCCCAGTGACTAGCAAACTGCAGAGACCATTTCGAACAGTTTATAGTCCAGTTCATGAACTCTCAAGCGTTTGTAAACTAACCTCAATGAAAGACCGCCAATCTCTGCTACATGCAAAACACCCCACTACTGACAGTCTGTCGGATCAAGCATTTTTCTCTTGCACAATTGCATCAGTAAATGAAACTAATGGACTATCCATCTTCCATTTTGTTATTGGGCTGTGTGCATTCTCTTAAGCATCACCGTCTGTAGCACTACATATCGCACGCCATCTGGCAGTTACACAATACACCGACTTGATTGCATACATATAACTACATGTGATTGCACATGGTGCAAGGTGATGTCGCTGCTAGTTTTACTTGAGTTGCAGCTGAGCTTCCCAAACACAAATGGACCCCGGGTTGTAGTTTGGAGACGTCCAGGTTACGGTCGGTCACGGGTTGCCCACTGTATGGAACATAATAATGATACCGGCGGGAGAGCATTCTGAAAACTACACAACTACTTATGCAGGTCCAATGCACTGTGGTATGAATCCATGAGACCGTCCATGCACCGGGTCCGAGGTCATTCAGTATGGATGGATAATAGTTAGCCTATCCAATCTTTCTTCCTGCCACAGCTTTTGTATCATGACCCGCGCAGGTGATGCCCAAATGGAACCGGAGGAGACCCTAGGTTTTTTGAAATAAATACCAAGGGACTCGGACTGGGAGAAGCTGGAAAACATGAAATTGCTTCAACCGTAGTATGATTGCATTACGGCTGAACTCAAAGAGCTCTATTGTATTTATTAGACTTACGTGGGTAAAATCCGTGTGGGATTCAATAAAACCGGACTCTGCGGTAGTAGTTCTCGATTTCCATTAAACAACACTGTTTATCACTCGATTGAGAGGAGAGTGGGCTATGTTGCATATATGCTCTATCTCCCTGGCGTATGGCTTCAGTTGGGCTGATGCATAATCTCTCTAAGATGATGGTCATTCCAGACTCAGCTGGAGATGCCAGCTGAGTGCGCACGCATGCGT
>Ga0307512_10004570_pt1 | contig 15092 bp, 21 predicted proteins | sample 14_EM_MG_FD_200267 | JGI IMG/M metagenome (GOLD analysis project Ga0307512, IMG submission 200267) | Populus trichocarpa ectomycorrhiza microbial communities from riparian zone in the Pacific Northwest, United States - 14_EM | ecosystem: Host-associated > Plants > Roots > Unclassified | place... | reverse complement strand
AGGAGGCGTGAACATAAACAGAGAGTTGCGTGGGACAAATAAGAGAAGCCGGAATATAACGGTAGGAGTGAAGGGGGTAGGAGGTGAAAGGGCGGACGCGATGTCAAGACACATCAGGAGAAAGAAAGGGGGAAGGGTAGAAAGATAAACGACAGGAGGAATCTTTCAAAAACAAAGTTAACCGTAAATTGAACCCAAAACCCTACATCCCGGAGCAAAACCGAGTGTCTGTGTATCAGTTGAGGAGAGTCGGTCAAACCAAGGCGACGAAATTAGGCAAAGAGCAAAGCGGTGAAAGCGGAGAGATGAAGGCAGAGGGTATTTCGAGGATTTTCAACCCCTGTGATTGTCCACCAGATCCACTATATCTGTGAATTCCGCTGGACCTGCATCGACGACCTCTTCTGTTTCCTTAACACTCTCGCCCGGTGAGGTTCTTCGGGCGTTGGACCAGATTGTCCTAGTGTGGCTGAAGTCTCTGGATGGACTTCGCTTTCTCCGCTCCTACTGTCTAGTGTCCCTCTTCTGTTGGGGAGTGTTCGGCTCCGCCGTATACTGCCTCCAACGGACTGCAGAGGGCTCCCTGGGGCCTCTGAAACCGGTGATAGGTCATCGCCCGGTATCCCTTCCGTCAGAGCACCATGTGCTACAGGGTTGAAAAACGGGTTAGTCCTTCGATTAGAAAACTTGCGGGGGGAGAGGTGCAACGACGTACTGCCATGCTTCTCGGTCATGGTTCTCCTCCTCTCAATTCTCGGCGATTGTGCATTGCCGACAAGCTTCCAGCCCCCACCATTTCCCTCCTCGTCCGAAGTCAATACCACGTCCGCTTCCTCGTCACTCCCCACTAAACCAGCGCTTGTCGTGGGAGGCGGAGGAATGTCGAGCATAAACCAATCCTGATGAGCAATTAGAAACTCCAGCACCTCCTGACTGAGTCTATGTTCTTGGGGCTGCATTTCGTGATCCGGGTGGGATAGCACCGCTGGTCTGAATATCACGGCCAGATCTGTCGTTTTTAACCACGCCAAATGACCAAATGGAGATGCAGGGACACATATAATGGAGCGACAATGGAAAAGAAGATCAGCGCCACCGCGTCAAACAGGGGTGATGTAATCATGTATAAACTACGCACTCGCAGGGGTCATCAGGTTTTTATCGCTCTTGCGCGCGAAAACAGAAAGGAGGTCGAGGAGGTATAAAAGCAAATACTGGTTTGCTCGAGGCATCGACCGTATTAGTCGTTTATACGTTGCTATCACCTCTTCTTGATTGTAGGGTTTTTTGGCTAAAGACCCGCACGATCAGATGAGGTCATCGTAGATCAATTGTGGAGAGTGATCATTGGACAAGATTGCTTACCTATTGCGTTCCTGAACTGTTCGAGGTTGGAGGGTGGTGCGACCGTGAGGAAGATCAATTGCAGATGGAGCAAAATGAAAGCTTACGTCGTGGTACCTATTAAAGGGTACTACGGTTTCCTGTGAGGCAGTCACGAGATTAGGGACCATGGGGTTGCAAGAGGGCAAGTATGGCGGCGTACGGGCATTTGTGTGAGGTATCTTCGAAAGACACTCGCGACATCGTGGGAAGTAAAGGCTTCGTCTTTCCAATTGAGATCTTTGCCATACTGTGATTTTGGGCGCGTGGTATGTCAGAAAGATGATAACATCACAGTGGAGCGCTGGAGGCTCACTCGTGGCGGAGACTCGAATTTAGCCTGGAGGTCCCTCATCCGCTTGTTACTGCCGTTTATTCGAAACGTTCCCTCGATCTCGGTTGCTGTGTTGTACCATTTGTGGAATAAGGGGAGTCAGACACGAGGTCGATGAGGCAACAAAGAGAAGGAGAAACAGCGGAGGTTTGGGAGTGTGTCCGAGAGTGAGGGAGGTAAAGCGTACCTTGCTCTTTCAGATAGAGACCCCTGGAATTACGTAGTTTTTTGGCGTTAGCTGGGATAATTGGAGACGCGAGGGTGAAGGGCACGCACGACTTGGCAACGACTACGGGGATGTAACCCCAGACATAAAGCTCTCCGTTGGCGTTGGCAGTAGATATCTGAACGCTAGCGTATTTGAGACTCTCCTTGAGGGGTTTACCAAAAACGACACTTTGGCCCGTAGGAAAGGGCCGTGGGGGGTACAAAGCTGTGGGTACTTAGGTATAGGAACATCCAGGCAGGGCAAGAGGGAATATATACGTTTCTTCTCCCCGGTCTCCTTCTTTGCTCGTTGAGCGGAAGTGAACTGTTTCCACCAGGCTTTGAGGTTGTTCTTGGCGTGAAGGGCGGCGGGAGACTGGGGCTGATAATGATCGAAGGTGGGAGCGGCGGTCATCGTCGTCGCTGTTCTGGGGCGTGGAGGTAGTTCCGGGACAGGGGCGGTGCTGGATCTTGAGGGAGACCTGAAGCGCCTGAAGGGGTTCGAAGGTGGTTTTGGCGTTGCGGGGGTCGGATCTGAGGAGGATGGGGGAGAGGAGGGTCGTCGTTTCGGAAAGAAAAACCCGAGCGGGTGAGGGCGTCGGTTGGATTGGCGCGAGGCCAGCCTCTCTGATTTATCGGGGGTCGTTCCAGAGTGTAGGTAGGGATATGTAGAAAATGATCAAGAGCCAAGCAGCAAGGGCGGGCAGCATCCAATTGTTGGCCTCTAAAGTACAAGCGTAACTAAAACTGCACAGCCACTCACGCACATACTACAGCATGTCCCCCTCTGAAAATTCTCACCTTGTCCTCGTCGCTCTCGTCTCCGCCCTTCTCATCTTCAAGGTAGCCACTAAGAAACCTCGCCTCCTCAAAGACCTCAAGGATGTCACCTCCCATGCTCACGGCCGACAGTTGTTTGACCCTGAGTACGACATCATCATCGTAGGAGGAGGCGAGTCGCTCTCCGTCTCTACTTTGGTCCCTCAGCCAACAGCAACCACCCGCAGGAACCGCGGGCTGTGTCCTCGCCGCTCGTCTCACCGAGGAACCCAGTCTTCGGGTGTTGCTGGTCGAATCTGGGGAAAGGTACTTTGAATTTCACTAGTCGCGTCCTTGATCGGCTCCCCGCCCTGACGCTGACGTCGCATGTAGCTCTCTCAATCTCAACGACTCTATGATGCCAGCAGCCTTTCACCGTCTGTTCAGGACAAAACACGACTATGGACTCAGAACAGTCCCGCAACAAAATGCAGGGGGAACTCGAGTGTATTGGCCCCGAGGTGCGCTCTTTCGCTTGACTAGTGAAACCACGTGCCTTATGCCGGTCGACCGATTCGGTTGTGCTTCTGGCAACTAGCCCGGCTACTGGGTGGATGTAAGTCAGGCCGCATGATCAACCGTCTAGACCATCACCGTCCAGCTCATGAAAATCTCTCCGCCTTTATCAGGTACCGCAATCAACGCTATGATGTCAGTTAGCGAAGTCCCTTTCTGAATCCGTCCGTCGATGGTTGATCGCCGCTTCGGTCCAGCTTCCATCATTGTGCCCCCTCGGACTATGACGAATGGCCGAAATTCTTGGGAAAGACAAAAGAGAACTCCATTTGGTCCTACCAAGGTCTCAAAAAGTGACGCGCCTGTGTTTCGGTCAAGGGGTTCAAGCTAACGTGCGAGATCGGCGTAGGTACTTCTTGAAATTCGAGACCTTCGTCCCTCGCAAGGACCATCCAGATGTCGATGTCTCTGAACGCGGATCTTCTGGACCCATGAAGAGTGAGTTAGTATCTGGGTCATTTCGTTCGGCAAACTCATGAGCTCTCAATGCTTAGCTGGGTACTTTGGACACAACTCTTATATCACACAACAATTCATTCGTGCGTGTGAGACAATCGGAATTCCCGCCTCCCCAGATTTCAACACGTCAAAGGGCACTCTTGGCGTGAAAAAGGTAGCCGTAGTTCGTAGCCTTGACTAATGATAACCTAACTCGTGTTTTACAGACAAGTTCTGTCAAGCCGTTTATCTCTCCTTGTAATAACGCTGACTCCCGCATTAGTCAGCTTTATAGACCCGAACGGGCGTCGAGTTACTGCGGAGAACTCCTATCTCACCCCTGATGTTCTCAAGCGTCCGAATCTCAGGGTTATCACCTCTGCCACTATCACCAAGGTGGTCTTTGACAGAACCGGCGACCAGCCGCGGGCTGCCGGAGTCGAATTTACATCTTCTCGTGATGCTCCCAGATTCAAGGCTATAGCTAGGAAGGAAGTCATCCTCTGGTAAGTTCCACCTCCCTGGTTCTCCCGCGATCAAATTCATTCTTTTCTTTAGTGCAGGAGCGGTTCATACACCCCATGTTGGTAACCCCCTCTGCTCGGCGCCCCCAAGTCTGACGTTGGTGTACAGATTTTGATGCTGTCTGGTATCGGACCAGCTGCTCAGCTCGCCTTCTACGATGTGCCCCCTCTGGTTGACCTTCCTGGGGTCGGGGAGCACTTGATGGACCATCCTGTCATTGACTTAAATATCCTTGACAAGAGCGGTCACGGCATTGGGTGGACGCGTGGTCCCGTGCGGTTGAAGACTGTTTGCGCTCTTTTCCAATGGTTTTGGAGGGGGACTGGGCCCTTGACCAGCACTGTGAGCAACCATATTGTATGACAAACCGTTGGGTGTTAACGGTTCACACGCACACCGTTCCTACGATACAGCTCGCTGAGGGGATAGCGTTCGTTCGTGCGGACGACCCCAAACTATTCCAGAAATCTGAAGAGCCTCCTCTCGCAGAAGACTCGACCTCGGGTCCTGAGTGCCCAGACCTAGAACTCTTCGTGTCCCCGATGGGATACAATACCCTTACTCCCGATCTCTTTAAGGAAACAGCATTTGGGGTACACGCGGTTGCTCTACGACCAACGAGTTTGGGGACCGTGAGGCTCACGTCGAACGATCCGTTCGATGGTCCAGTGATCGATCCAAAGTTTGTTAGCCGTGTCCTGATGCTCGTCCCTGACACTGAGGCTTAGTTAATAGGTATCTTAGCACGCAACACGACGTGCAAGTGTTAGTTAGGGGAATCAAAGCACTCCTCCGGGTGACTCAAGCCGAGCCTCTTGCAAGCGAGGTAGTAGACAGGTCCGGGGATGACGACCCCATGCTGGACCACCATCTCTATAAGGCCACAACGGCAGAGGTTGAGGAGTTCGTGAGGCAGAGGGTGAGCACGTTGTACCATCCTACCTCTACTGCACGCATGGCGAGGAGGGAGGATGGGGGTGTGGTGGACGAAGAATTGAAGGTTTACGGTGTCCGGGGGTTGAGAGTCGTTGACGCTAGTGTGTTTCCGACGTGAGTTATTTCCTTTCAAGCAGACCGGATGAGTTAGTGCTGATCATTCCGATTCCGTTGTGTAGGATCCCCGCTGGCCATACAGCAGCTCCTACTTTGGCTGTGGCGGAAAAGATGGCTGATCTGATCAAGGCTGAGTATGAAAAGATCTAAATTTCCTAACCCGCTGGGTTCCCATATTCGTTGGTTCGAGAGTTGTATGTCGTACAGAACGTACTTGTACCATAAACAACACGATGGTGAAACCGAGCTGAAACGGGGGACGTTAAAGGGACCAAGCAGTGCCGAACGGGTTTACTTGCACCGCTATATGCTGCATGGGGATTAGCTGAAGTATACGTATCAAGCGATTTCAACCCACGCTGCCCATCGCCTTTTGCTTCACGTCCCTCCAGCCCTCGTCCTCTCTCCCTTGTCCCATCCACCGCCGCCCTTTGGGAGTGGGATACGATATCGTTACGACCACAACTGCTACGACCCTGACCATCAGGCCCCATATCAACAACCGCACGGCAGGGAACTCGAAGGTGAAAGATGCCGGCCAGACCAACGTACTCTCCGGTCACGCCTCACGATGGCGCTGGAAATGCTTCAAATCCCAATTTCTACCCGGGTGATAGCTTCGTGAGTGTGCTTCTCGGGGACGATAGGGTCGGCAAGGGAAAGTTCTGACTTTGTTTTCCCTCCTTCGTTTTGTCGCCCGGCTGCGGGTACTCGGTTGCACGCTTGTTTCGCTTGGTCTTCTCGTCCTGTCTTGTCCTTGCTATAATTACGCTCTCCCCCCGACCCCTCTCTCGGATTATCCCCTCCTTAACTCTCTTTTCTTTCCGCCACAACCATTCACTCTCCCCTGTCCCCCTTCCCCTGTAATCCCGTCTCCAACACTTCGGAACCCTCCCCGTAACCCCGGCGTCGGTCTCCAGAACCACCAAGCAATCCCGCCTCAAACTGTTTACACCCCTTCAAGCACAAGCATGGCAAACGATGGCCGTGGCAACACCTACTCCTACCTTGGCGATCCTGGACAACACCCCTCTTCTTCGCCATGGTTGGAGAAGCAGCAGTCCGCTAATCGGAAGTCAAAGTTGTTGGTGCGTCCTTCCATCGCCTCTATTTCGCTCGCCGTGGAGTGGGGGAGTGGAGAGGCGCCTTGGCCCTTTGCCAAGGGCTTTGTTGTGTTCGAGATTCACGTGCTGGGCAGATGGATTGATTCATTCTATTCCCACAGCTCATCGGCGCTCTCGCTGGTCTCTTAGCGGTCATTGCCATCGGTGTCGGCGTTGGCGTGTCGCTTTCCAAAAAGAACAAGTCTAGCTCGAATAACAGCGGAAGTTCAGGGAACAACACCAGCAACCCCGTGCAGCAGGAAGATCCAAACGATCCAAGCACCTTCAAGAAGGACGACAGGCTCAAGCAGTCCTTCTACGGCTTGGCTTACTCGCCCAATGGCGTTATTTACCCTGACTGCGGTGCCGTATTGTCGGATGTCATTACCGATATTCAGCTCATGTCCCAACTTACCAAGGTGAGCGTTCGCGACTCCGCTCCGCGATTCCCAGACCCGTGAAGCCCTCCCAATCACAACGGGAGGTTATTTTTGGGTCATATAGGAAAGGAGGAATCCGACCTGCTTTGCTTCTTGATGTTTATTTTTCTCCTGACCTTTCTCGTGTGATCGCAGCGTATTCGGCTTTACGGTTCGGACTGTGACCTTTCGCATCTCGTCCTGGAGGCCGTCAACCAAACCAAGGTCGATATGCAGGTCACCCTTGGTATATACGTCAGCCCTGACGGTGACTACACCGCCTACGACAGGCAGAGGGTCGCCATCGAGGATGTGCTGAAGACATACGGCACGAATCATATTGCTGGAATTACCGGTGGGTGATTCGTGAATTTTCTGTAAAGAACCTCCAAACTGATCATCCTCACTGGCAGTTGGAAACGAAGTACGCATCCTTCGCTCTTAATTCTCTTACCCTTGGGACAAAATCTGATCCGTGACCGCTCCTGTTCTTCTAGTATATGCTTAAGTACGTAAACTCGGATCTGAACTAATTGTAACCTTACTGATCGTGCGGCCTCCGTCCTCTCGTACAGCTACCTCAACGATCACAGCGGGGGGAGCGATCCTAACGGCGCCGTCGGTAACGCAGGTGCTGATCTACTGATCGTCAACATCACCGACACAAGGAACCTCCTCCAGAGCCTTGGGCTATCTATTCCCGTTGGAAACTCGGACGCTGGAAGTTACTTCAATACAAAAGTCATGGAGGCCATCGACTACGGCGTATGTTTGAGTTGAGGGTCATTTATGCGCATTTGCTGAGGTTCATGGAACAGATGGCCAATGTTCACCCGTGGTTTGCCAACACTACTATCCAAAATGCGCCACAATGGACATGGGACTTCTTCGAGCAGACCAATGTCGCTGCTGCAAACGCACTATCGAACAAGCCGCAAATGTCCATCGCTGAGGTCGGCTGGCCAACGGTAGGGGTGCTATTTTCCGGTGGCGACCACTAGCGCTGATTCACGGTTGCATCCACAGGCTTCCAAGGACGCGGGTAATGCAAACAACGGAGCTTCGGACGCCAGCGAACAAAACCTCCAGTCCTTCCTCGACAATTTCGTATGTCAATCGAACCAGCAGGGAGTCAAGTATTTCTTCTTCGAGTTCTTCGATGAGAAGTGGAAGGACGACACGTTCGGTGGTGTCGAGGGACACTGGGGTCTATTCTACCAGAAGTGTGTATCTTGCGTACTCCTTCAGGCACGGGCACTGATCATCTCGCTGCAGTAAAACCCTCAAGGGTATCACCATCCCAGACTGCCCGATTTAAAACCTAGGCTCTTCTACATCCAGTTACGGTTTTGGAGGCGATGTCACTCATTCTGTTTTCGGCTCCTTTCTCGTCATCGCTGGGGGCCGGTTTCGTCAGACTCTAGCATATTTTCACGAAACTTTCCCTTTCCTTCTCTACGTTTCGACTGTTGAACTAGGACACAGCGCTATCACTTCTCTTACTCTTTGAGCCACTTGGACTCTTTCATGTTTATGACTAATTACTGCCCTTTGCACCCGTCCTCACCTTCTCGGAATCCCGTAGACCCTCGGATTGCATTGCCTCTTTCTCGCATAGTCAAATTTGTTAAGGGGTCTCCTTGATATCAACTATATAAACCATTTTCCCTCGTGCTATCCGCGCGCCCTTCGGATTCTTCTAGCTTGCTTTCGACCCTCTTTCAGTGCCGCTTACATGCGGCGTGACTGTCGGAAGTTTTTGTTTTGCCCTATTTTTCTCGGATTCCACTATCCTCCGTCGATTGTCATGACCCCTTCGGGCTATGATGTCCAGCGTTCTCACTCGGGCGTTTCGAATTCGAAACTCGATTACCTACTTGTTTCGCTGCGAGTTGAAGCTTGAACCGCGTTCGTCAGAAAGATTGATCTGAGAGCCGAAAGCCGCCTGCAGGTGGACGTTAGGAGTTGCTTAGAGATGTAACATCAGCCGCTTCTCGTCATCGCGTATGGCGAGAGTGGTTGTATGACGGGGTCGATGCTGTACCTCACTGAATCACGTAGTATGCAACCGTTTCCTTCCGCCAGACTCATGTGAAGGAGCGCGTCCACGGACAACTGAGCGAATGTCCTCCACGAAATTACCCGGAAGTGACTACTCACCTCGAGTCCTCCTTCCTATAGTAGAGGTAGAAGCCATATGGAGGTGGTGATACCGCACCACTACAAAATGGGGGATTGTCGAATAAGAGAGTTGTTTCAGAGATTCTAGCTGGATGGTGGTTGCCATCGGCGGGTACCCCATCGTGTACCCAGACAGGGCACTGAGTTTTTAACGATACAGCTTAAAGCGGTTGGCTCAGCGGAACTGGCGACCTGCTTCTCAGGGGTAAGACAGAATCGAAGACTCAGCGTTGCGCCAGGGGTCAGTGAACAGAGGATCTCTTCAGGGCGTTCTGAGCTGGAGGCAGGGAGTACCAGTACTATACCACTTACAGAAAGAACTGCCAGGAAAAACAGTGCGCTCCCAGGGGTTCTGAACACAAATTGGAATTGGAGGCCAGCAAAAATTCGAAGTTCGATTTTTTGGGGAAAAAACCCAACGTTACTCGAAAGTAGACACTCCCCCCGTCACGACGGTATAGTTTCGAGCGGATCCGTTGCGTACTTGAAGCTTGAGGCCTGAGATGCTGAACGTTGAGGAAGTGGGTGAGTCGGGTTCGGAGTTATAAAAGATGCCCGCGCCAAGTTTAGCGAGAACCGCCACAAATCATCGCAGCCTGAGATTTACCAGCTTCCTTCCCCTTCTGGCGACTGCCCGTCCTCAATAAAAAGTATTCATTTCGACTATGTTCGTGAAAGTGGTTCGTTCGCGCTAACATCATGCCAGAAACCCACTAGCTATCTGGATCAATGTCAATTACCACCCAGACCACGGAACTCCTTGCTCTCGCACGGAACATCACTGATACCGTGTAAGCTGGTATAAAAGTATGCTGTGGGGTAATGGTCTCATCTGAGTACGAATCAAGTTCACGAGATGGCCTGACGAAACGCGACAATGCAAGTCCGCCTCAGGCTCCTATACCCCACGTGTTACTGATGCGGATGTCTCCCAACAGCTGCGAGAACTTCTTTCCTCCCTCAAAAATGCTACCAGGAGTGTCACTGTCGCTCATAACGAGCTCAGTCTCACAAGCAAGCTCCCCCCTGAAACCGTGGCAGCTATCTCTGAGTTTGTCGCGGAGCCGGGAACTCGAGAGTCGATGTTCGAAATCGTGAAGTTGACCCACGTCTGCCAGTATTGGAGGTCCACCTTGATCTCATGTCCTCACCTATGGTCCTCAATTTTCGCGAAGAACGGCCACCGGGATTTCGTAGCCGCATGCCTGGAGAGGAGTCGGAAAGTTCCCTTGACCGTGCGTTTGGACCTCGAATATGGCGATTACCTCGACTTCTCCGAATACACATACAACAGCAACAAGCGGACAGCTGGGATGCGGATAGACGAGGACAACCCCTGTCGTTATCACACGTACACCGTTACCCACCCTCTCGTAGAGGACGACTGCATCCAGCGCATCCGTAAATTGGATTTTCACTTCACCATGCCCTACAGTGTTAAGAAAGAGAACTTGGATGAGTACTTCGGGGATCCTCTTTACCCCTCCGGGATCATCATACTCCCCCTCCCCATCCTCGAAAGCTTCAGCTTCCGTGTACACTACGAGTTTGATGTCGACACTCACATGGAATTGCCAAGAAAACTGTTCTATTGGAGGTCCTCACCACCCACCAAATTGCGTCACCTCACCCTTCATGGCTGTTATGGTGGCCCGATTCATGCTGTATCCAACCTGACTTCCTTGGAGTTATCCGGCGACCCGGATGTTTACAATCCCATAGAACTCGGCCAGCACACATTCCTTCCGTTGATTTCCAGTAGCCCATTTCTCATATCCCTCCATCTGTCACACTGCAGCTTCCCGGACCGTATACGGTTGTCACGAGTCATTCCCGTCAAGCTCTCCGAACTCAAGTCCCTCCAGCTGATAAACATCGATGGATTGCCTGTGTTCTCCCGCTTCGCAGAAGTCCCCGCCTTCAAGACATTATCCGCGCTTTGGATCTCGGCTGGAAAACTGGAATCCCATGCTGCCGGTTTTCACCGTGTCGTCAATTTTCTCGTTCGCGCGGAAAGTGATGATGGATTTCAGCTGTTCTACGACGCCCCAAACGATGAAGGAGTAGTGTCGTATTGGCTGGGTGTTACGTATGGCGCAGACCCCAGCCCGGCCATTGTTCGTTTCGAGGGGGAACTCGACCCGACAAGAAAAAATGAAATGAAGGTCTCGCCTTTACCACTCTTCACGAATGCGAAGATTCTGGAAATCAGCGCTTCCTTCGCCAGCCCCTGGTACCGCAACTTCTGGGAGGACCTCGGAAAGGTTGGATCACAGCTGACTACCTTACGCTTGGAGGTCACCGGAGGGATGACCCCGGCGGTTGTGAAGTCGGTGAAGGAATTCGCCAAGGTGAGATTAAAAAAAGGCATGCCGCTGGCAAAACTGGAGAGAATGACGTCTGAAGGGACGAGTAAAGAGGACGAAGAGAAGGCGAAAAAGCTCTGGAAAAGGTTCCGGGCTGGTCTCAATATTGACCAGTATCTTATTGCTCAGTGACTGTTGTGGATACTATCGTTTTCTGTATTCATTTTGTCGAATGCGACGAGAGGCTGACGATCGAGGACCTTACGAAAGACAGGCCCTTGATGCTGGCCGGTTACATGGGGGCGATTGGTATCCCACGGGGAATAAGGTTTGGAAATATGCGCCATTGAAACAATGTCTGCTCGCGTGCAGCCTTCGATCGGCGAGACATGATATCCTCAATGCTTGTAAGCAGACAGGGGGGACGAGTGCGGTCTACATTTAACCTCCAGGCTTGAACGACACTGAGCAAACGAGGTGTCCGTGCTGGAGGTCCGTAAAACAACGAATAAGTGAAGGGACGACAAGGGACGCCGAGTGGATCGTCTTCGGTCGTAAAGACCCCAGGTGGTATCGAGGCTGATTGACAGGTGGTGCCAACGGAAGGTATATGCTTATGGAGAAGAGGTAAGAGGAGGATACGCGATGAATGAGTGGCCCAGGAGTTAGTCGTTGTCCAACGGGGTCCCTCCACACCACCAACGAGCGACGGGCATCCATCAAAGCCGTTGTGTCGGACGACGAAACCTCCCCAGAGCGACCCGAGATTTACTGGTGGCACTGGACGTTCGACAATCCCCACACTTGTTGGAAGTTGGTTACAGTATACACGTACAAGGCTATAATAGCGAACAGATATATATAACCAACGGCCCAAACATACCCTCCTTCCTCCGATCCGACCTCATCGACACACTGTTTGTCCCAGATACTTACACTTCCAGTCTGCAACCCAGTCTACAACCCTCCTCCCCATCTCCTTCACATCCTCCTGTCTCTTCCCTGTCTCCCCCTCCAACCGTTTCAGCCGTTTGGCGTTACTCCCACCATTCCAAGCCCTTTCGATTGCTGCGGCCCAGTTACCTCCTTCGTAGTCTTCCCGGGATAGCTCTACACCAACCCCATCTTGTTCAAGGAGGAGGCGTAACCCGTGTTCCTCTATGAACAATGGTCGGGAGACATAGACGAAGGATGTCTGAGAGTCGAGGGCTTCAGAGACGCTCCCGTATCCCTGTCAGGCGGTTGTGAATTATTAGAGGTGCAAATGTAATTTGGAGACCAACCAGTTTCCCAAGGAGCACATCAGCCACTGCAGTCAGGTCTGGCATGTAGACGTCCTTCGGGGCGATATAAAACCCCTCAGGGAGTTGTTCGGCATCCTCGCCCTGTTCTTTCGACGCGCCACATACCACAGCAATCCAGTCCTCAGGCAGAAGCCTTGGTATTTCCATCGCTTCGGCACCCGTATGAAGCCCATCCGAAAAACCGCTGAGAGTATGGGTATGAGGGTGAGAAGGGTCTTCAACCACATTTTGGTTGTTCTCCAGGGGAATGCTTGATACAGGGCTCGGCGGGGTGGTAATTACCATAGGGAGTTGTGGAGGCGCAAGGAACGGCCCAGTCGCTTTGAAGTCTGAAGTATACGGTGCAGTTGGACTGGTGAATTCAGATTTCCTCGCTGCGCTTGGGGCGCCAGGTAACCAAAGGTGGTGATCCGTAGCGATCCTCTGTGAATTGCTGCGTCTTAGGGGGACCGAAGCTTTGCGAGATTTGGGGTGGACCGTGGTGTTCCTACGGGTAGGATTGTTGGTGAAGTCGGCGAGCACCGTCATACTTGGGGACCCTACGATAATAGGGTCCTTTGGTATTAGCTCCCCATGATTAGCGTTAAGACCATTTAATTTGTGTTTCCCTTTGGCCCTGCGCGGTGGTGGAGGTACGCCTTTGACAAGCAAAGCGTCCGTGACCGTGAGGTCTGTGGTGGATATGCGTGGACGGTCTGGGCTAGAGTCAGGTGCGACTCGTCTATTACGTTCCCTACAACGCTGAGAATAACACGGTGTACCTGGCCTGGTCGGAGCCGGACTGGGAGAAGAACTCCGTGGAGCGTGGAAGATCTGACCGCCGAATGAGACAATGAGTATCTTGGTCTTCTCCGGATCGTGCGCGGACTCTGGGACACCGATAGACGATAAGAACTGAGATCGACCGTCTGGGGTATATACACTAGGATTAGGAGGGCGGACAAGCAGAGGAGATTGTATGATAGACCGGGGCGGTGAAGGTACTCCCGTCTGGCCTAGAGAAATGAGGGGGAACGGTACCGAAGAGTGTAAGGGATGAGAAGATGGGTCCTGAAAAAGGTGATGCACAACCTCTGGGATGAACGATTGAGTACAAACGTCCACCCAGTCTGGAGAAGGTAATGATGGGTGTGCCGTGAAAGAGGGTATAGGGATTGCTCCTGGGAGTCTCAACAGTAGATCGGCACAACGAAACCCAGCGTGAACCTGATCAACTAGCGGTGATACTTCCTCGGGAGGGATGGGCCTGTCTATTTGGAAGAGTGTGGTAGCACCGGAAGTGTCCAATAGGTCGGGGTGGAGGAGAGAAGGGGTGATGTCCAAAATCATAGTGGACATGTAGCTGTACACGGAGTCGAATGTAAAATTTGTGACGAGGACCGATGGGATCCGGGCTGCCTTAGCTGCCAGGCTGCGATTCGAAGAGTTTTGTCATCGGTGTGCCGAATTATTAAGGAGAGGGGAGACACACCACCCGAGGAATGCCGAGTCTGAAAGGACGCAATCGGCATCAATGGATTTCAACCACTTGGCCTCCGCAGCGACCTTGGTATCTTTCGTCTCAAGGAAGGAAGATAGTACATCGATGCTCTTCTGGCGGTCAACCCGATAGCTATGTCGATGTTCTTAGATTTATGAGAGCATTCGTTCCAGCGGAGATACTCACGCTAGTGGTTGAACGATTACAGGATCGATCTCGGCGTATCGATAGATCGCACCAGCTCTCAAGCATTGTGAAAAAACGTGCTTCGGTGCAGACGAAACGATGTAGATGACTGGTGCCGGGTCGAGGGACAAGAGAGCAGATGCGAAAGCAGATACTCTCGTTGCGTGACCGTATCCTGAGATAACCCCTGATGAGATATTGTCACAGAAGTGAGGAGCGTATCCAGCTGACCATGTCCAGAGCAGTAGTACGCGAATCTGAGTTGCATGGCTGGACGGGAGAGAGGAGTTTGTTGAGAAGAGGTCAACACCCTATATAGTAGATCACTCAGACGATGGTGGTCAGGGAAACCCCGAGAACGATCACAGTTGCGCTTGGCAAAATCCTTTAGATGCACGTTGCCCCCCGAACAAGATGAAATAGGAGGGCTGTCTAACCGAGACAAGAACTTGACAGCGTGTAGAGCCATCGTAATGGGCCCTCTTCACCTTCCCCACACACACACACTCCCCGTCTTTGAGGATCTGATATCTTATCGATGGACAGACACAATGTTTCGTTAACACGAGGCTTGATCACCCCGGTAAGGTCATGCCTTTCGGGGATTCGAGCATGGTAGCATGGCTGCTGCATGTCACCCCTTGAACATGGGATCTCCTATCAGGTAACTCCCTGTGGCCTTGATCACTTGCGACTTGAAGGGGATCCATGGCGCCTAGGGAGCGGAATATCTGTTTCAGACAAGATACATTCAAGAGGTGGTTCCCAGCCAGCCTGAGCAGCACACACCTCATTGCGCAGCTCAACCGATAGCCCCATCAGTCAAGTTACACTGTTC
>Ga0307512_10004569_pt1 | contig 15092 bp, 20 predicted proteins | sample 14_EM_MG_FD_200267 | JGI IMG/M metagenome (GOLD analysis project Ga0307512, IMG submission 200267) | Populus trichocarpa ectomycorrhiza microbial communities from riparian zone in the Pacific Northwest, United States - 14_EM | ecosystem: Host-associated > Plants > Roots > Unclassified | place... | reverse complement strand
GAGTGAAGGGCTAGCCCAACCACGGCTTTTTATCAGCCCCGTCCAGCATGCGACGTCGGGGAGTCATCTGGGCTCTCGGGACGGTTCGACTGCAATACTTTGTTGACGTGAATACAACAGAAGGCGTGGCTCCTCCCTCTTTGTTCGGCACGCAGGTCGAATGGGTAATGTTGGTGCAGTGGCGTCGATCCTTTTTCATCTTCGAGTCAGTGTTGCTTCAAAGGGAAACGGGGGGATGAAAAAGGCTGTACCATAGCGTCACAACGTTCAACGATTTAGCGAACAATAGTCGAACGCGACGGGTGGTGGGGCCACAAGCGTTTGAGCATCATCCAACATTGTCTGCGAAGCTGTGCACAACAGTAGCGATGTTGTAACGTTTCCATGCTTACGGCGAGCATTCAATTGGGGCAACAGTCGAGATGGGGCACGTAAGAATGGACGTCTGTACGAGATATTAGCGTGCCACGAGGCAGTCGGGACCTCGGTTGCAATTGATGCGGTAACGTCGGGCGATTTACCCTTATTCGGTAATGCCCACCATCGTTCCCACAAAAGCGAGGTGGAGCGCTGGACCGCAAGAATTGCAAATTTTAGGCTACGACCGTCTAGCGAGCACAAGATATCCTGTGTCTTTCTTTGTCCGAGAACGCTTCAAACCCTGCGATGAAAAGAATTTACTTCTGGCCCTGTGGCCTCTGCGATTCTATTACGTACTGGATGTCAAACAGCGAGGGCGACTCGGACAAGTCGAGTGGATGGACTTGCCTCACGAACACGCTGCGTATTGTGCGGTTGTACCACGACGACTGGATCGACTCGGAGGCGTGGTGGTTCTCGTCAAACGAGGCGTATGATACGGATGATCGTGTGACTTGTGACTTCCCGTGCGCGGTTTCTGGCTCAGGTGCAGTGAGCTCGAACTCTCCATTTGTATCTTTGACCCCCTTTTTCCTTTTTCCGTCTGCCATTCTCATCAGACGGTTGGCCGTGAGACGGACGGTGTCAATTGCCATGCTCTACTGTATTATTCTTCGCACCCCTCGCACCCGAGTCCCCCTTCTACCATAATCCCTCTACCATCGGAATCTCCTTTATATTTTTCACATTCCGTCATCATCAAACAAACACTGCATCTCAGTATCATCGAACGGTTTCTTTCTCACCTCCTTGCAATTGTCGTAGTTCTCGAGAAGTATGTATCACGATGAGGGTAGGTACTATTGTATAGTCAGTACAGCTCATGCCTCGGGTATACGTTGCCCACCTCCATCTCACCAGTGCTCACTGAAGTACACCGTCCTGAATCTTGAATTCCCTGTCTCCATGACAGTCGCGCTCTTGGCTCGTCACAAAGCCCAAAGTCAAAGGATGAATTGTTGGTGTCATGGATGTATTTACTCGACACCAAGCAGGACGGTCATTCCCAGGCCTCAACACTTCCGTCTAACTGAACAACATCACCATGACGCTGCCTTTCGTGAACCAGGGTGTTCCATTTACTCGTTATTCGAGTCTGCCAGTGCCAATCAATTATCGCCCGTGGTCAGATCACACCTTCGGATCTGGGTAAGTATGTTCCTGATCTGGAAAAGAGCCCTGGCATGGGGGGATGCAAGAGGCTTTACATCTCTACCTCATCCCAGAGGCGTCATCATCAACTACTATCCGTCTCCTGTTCGTATCGTGATTCTCACCGCGATGCCCATCATACCACCCTCGAACTATCTTGTTTCTTGACTTCTGGTCCATTTTTATCTAGCATGTCGTTACTTGTCCATTTCGGTCGGGGGCGTCAAAGAATAGATTTGAAAGGTAATGTTAGAATAACGCATACCACTACTATATCAACATCTTTGCAGTCAATCTTATCCTTATCATGCGGACTTTAAATTTTGTCTCCAATTCGCGTTGGAGTCGACGTCCATCATAACCATAATGATGGCGGCCGAGCTGAACGTCCTTCTGTCTTATCTATGTCCTCCTCCCGCTCACGAAAAAATCGCTCTTCGACATCCCCGGAGCCTGCGAGCGCGCCTGCCCGTTCCCCTTTATCCTTATCCAAATCTCGCGATTGTCGAGCGACCTCAGACTCGGACGATGACGGACATCATCCACGTCGACATTCGCGCATCGATGCAGACGAGCCCCGTGAGGGACCTTCAGCCCCAACGTCCTCTACCCAACGAAAGGCGGACGACGATGACGTCTCCGTCGCCACGGCACTTCCATTCACCCTCTCGCTTACCCTACGGAACACTGGCTCTGTCGCACGCGACCACCTCGCGTCCGAACGCACCTTCTTAGCGTACGTCCGAACCAGTCTCTCATTTGCATCTGCCGGAGTTGGTACGTCTTCCCCCGCCCTTCCAGTCTTCATCTCTTATTTTCTCTTATTTATTTTTTTCAAATTCTTTTGGTCCATGTAGCCCTCGTACAACTCTTCCGCGTCTCCGTGAGTACAAGCGCGAATAGCCCCTCGGGGGGCGGGATCGCAGTCGGGTCATTTGCGCGTCCGTTGGGCGCAACGCTGATCGCGTTTGGCATAGCCGTGCTGGTCACGGGTGAGTACGGTACACCTTTACCCTCCCCCCTACCTCTCTCCTTTCTCCCCTTTTCTGGACACCAAGCATATCGCAGCACAGGCTGATGCGCTGACGGGTTGGTCCCCCTCTCAGGTACGGTGCGATATTTCGCCGTCCAGCGCGCGCTGCCACAGGGATTATTCCCTGCCGCACGTGTGAGCGTATTTCTGCAGGCCGTAACTCTCGGAGTACTGGTCGGTATCGTCTTCAGCATCCTCGTCGCGGTGCATTGAGTTAAGCCTCCACTTCGTTGAGGTGCCCGTGGACACTTCGGTTTCGTTTACGATACCTGGTCATGTCGCGCCTCGTGCGACGGCATTTGCCTTGCCCTCTTGCACGACTGCTTCAGTTACCCCGGGCTTCATCTTACCTTGATCACCAGGGGTACTCTAACGGTAGACTTTGGAGGCTACCGTAGAACAACTGGAGAAGCGTAGACTACTTTGCGCTTTGCGTGGGAAAAAATGAGACCATATCACGTCTGAAACGCCAAGGATTACATCTTTACATTATCCACATTGAGCGTGTATGGTCCAGGGGAGATGATACGTGAAAGGAAACTGGCTGTCATGCGCTGACCATTGGCGCTCACCGGCGCCCAGATGCGGACCGCGAATCCTCATTGCTTCAAATGCTAGCTATGAGGTCGAGTGAGTAATCCGACCTACAGCCTATTCCTGCAAGTAATTTACAGGCTTGCACCGTTTACTAGCACCCAACAGCCGGACTGATTCTGAAACTGAAATAGCTGGCGGGTAGCTGGTAGGATGGAGGGATGTTACAGCTCATAGGTTATCTCCGATGTTGACATGATAGACATGAACATCTCACACAAGATACTTAGATATATGGCTTGATCCCCACAGACAATGGGGCCCAGTTCAATCGATGGAAAGGTCCCAGCGTCGGGATAGGGGACAGTTACCCTCTTATCACGAGCAGAATCTACCTAGCCTGTTCGGATAAAATGACTATCGCCACCTCGCTACGGGGGACTGTCCAAAGGACGACGTTCGTTACAGGACTGCTACATTGAACGACGTCCTTTGCCGACTGTGTTTTGATTTGCAAATCAGTAGCACAGCGCAAAAAAGCAGTATGTTATCCAGATAATCCCCAGCTAAATACATCCTTTCCAATTCTAATACGTACCTCTCCTATGTCGAATGTGCCAGCCGAACCCTTTAGCTGGGAGCCGAGCTGGGCATTTAACGTAGGCACGATGTTTTCCGGAAGTTGTGGGACAGCGGGGAAAGATCTAGGATCCTCGCCTGCGGGATCCCCCATGACCGTAGTATAGGAGAGTGTTTCTAGAGGCTCTGGAGATTGGGAGGCGGAATTTTGTGCCGGACGATCAAGGAGAACCCAGGCAAATGATGCATGGAAACGTGGTTGCTCGTAATATTCTTTCTGACGGAACGACTGCAAGGCCGGCGTCAGGGCATCCGAAAGCGCGCGTAACTGCAAGTGGTGTTAATTCAGGTTCTCCAGGTCAAGGTTTGCGGGCACATAAGTTAGACCATACCTCTTGGTGGCCCGCACCAACCTCCATACAAAGAAAAGTTCGGGTATGTTCGTCATTCGTGAGATTCGAAAACGCTGCGAATGATGCTACGAACCTAAAAGTCCAATGAGTCCGTTCTTGAAATCCTATAGATACGAAGAGGAGGGGCAGGAGGGAGGGAGGGATGGGTGGAATATCGACGGCGAAGCACGAAAAATGGGACTCACGGAGAATGGGCCTTGGCGGCATCCCTCACCGCGCGCTTCATATCCTCCCTCTGACTCGAGCGCAGAAAAATTGGCCGGGTCAACGAGACGTGCAACTCACGCACGTCCGCCACCGTTCCTGCGCCGCCCGCTCCAGAATCCTCGGCACCAAGCACGTGCAAGTTCGCGCTCGTCGAGGCCGCCATCTCTTCTCTCGCGATGTCCATGGCGCGCACGACGACGCGCCTGAGGGCACCGCGCAGCGCGAGAGGGACGTAGACGTAAACTGCCCATTGTCCCTCGACGTGCGGCGTCGTACGCGTGCGCCCTTGGTGTTTCGATGGGTCGTCGAGGGGGACCGCAGGGGCGAGGTAAGCTGGGAGCGCTGGGAGCTTCCGCTTCTTGGGAGGCGGCGGGGCTACTGGCGAGGGCGGTTTTGGTGTTTCGTTAGGAGGATGTCGTTCATTCTCGGAGTCGGAAGATTCGCCGTATGAAACGAGGATGGTGGTGCGCGTTCGTTTCATTTCATCTACTGAGAAGTCCGCATCCGCCAGTGGCACAAATGAGAGACCGAGCGGGCCGGGCTACATGATTGGCGAGCGCTCCAACAACAGACACACCGTCACACCCGGCACTGGCGAAGAGGTGAATATCAACAAAGTTACACCTGAAGTGAATGAATCTAGGGGTACCGAGTTCCTTGATGAGATTCGAGGTCCTTTCGGATGTGAGATGCTTTCAATCCGGGTCGGTCTACAAGGCCGGACAACAGTCGCTTCGATCCTCTTATAAATGCAACCCCACTCCACGAATACGCATCCTTACTCCTCCAAAAATGAAAGCATTCGCTACAGTATAACACATGGCCCTGAAAAAGAAAAAATACAGGTAAACTTTGTGCTACATGACATTCCTACGGAGCACTAGACAACCGTGCTCCAAGTTCATCGCAACGGAAATTCAGAAATCGGCATGCAAAAACCGTTTGCACTCATGACATTCGCCCTTCGAGTCGACATAACCTGTGATACACAGCAGATGTATGATGGAATAAAGTTGTAGTGTCACTGAAGAGACCTACTGCCATTCTTTCATTCTTACCTATCAATGTCTGTGGTTGTCCATCATGGTGAGTGAGGCTTGGCGGAACGTGAAGTACTCGTTCGGAGGGTTTTTATGTCTCGGTAACCTTCTTCGCGCACCCAAGTATTGGAGTCAGATTTACTCGGAAAATCGGAAGAGAGAATAGGCGTGATTTCGTCGTCCTTGCTACGTGGTGTGTCATCCGTGGGGGTGACGGGTACCTCGTCGAGTCCATTGTCTTGATCTGGGACACTGTTCAAGGGTGAATCTATGTCTTCAAGAGGGGTTTCCACAAGTCCCACGTCATCTACATCACATCCCCATACCGTCTCCCAGGTGCCCTTGAGAAAAGACGAGTTGTGGTGGGGCTCTGGGACCTGAGTGGTTGTCTTCTTGCGCTTTGGTGGGAGGACCCGAGCCCTAAGCTTGGATGGTAAACCTAGAGACGTGCACACAAAAAGAAAATCAGACTACAGTAGGGGTGGGAGAGGAGAAAGTAGCCGTTTGCAGCACCAACCAAAGCGCCTCACGGCTGGTGGCAGTTCGCCGCGCATGCCGAATTCTTCCTCCATCACCGAGATCGTCGTTGAATACCGGCGGGCTGGCGGGGCGTCGACTTTCTTCGGTTTCTGAGATGACCCTCGAGAAAAGAGCATTGTGAACAGTGCTGGCGGTACCTAGTTCAGGGCCGATATGGCACAGGGCGATGTACGAAAGGCGCACGATTGCAGAGTTCAGGGGTTGTTCAAATAGGGGTATTGATGTGTATTGTGCACGTTCTTAATAAGGAACGATACCGTACTCTGTGCCCAAATCATCTTTCCCCAATACCACACGAGGACTGAAATTCTGCTCATCAATCGCAGAAAGGAATAGAAGTTCAAACTGGGCCGATGTCTTCAACGTCTATGCTGCGTGTTTTCAGCGACGCTGAGTACGAGGTCGCGCGCATGCTGGTTGGCCAACGCGTGACATCAACTTCCTCTACTTCGAAGACGACGAGCGAGGCCCTGGGGAAGACATGGGACCTGCCCTTGTCCGCCCCTGGTAGGAAGTGAACAAGCGCGTTTCCGGCCCTGTCTCCGAGAAGTCTTCCGGAATTCGGAGTTCCTCCAAGATGGCGGCCTCAGGTTCCGGTTGCGATCGGACACGTAGACATGTGTACCAAATTCCATGCAAAGGAGAGTTCGGACATTTGTGAGATTCACTCGCTCGCACACGGAAGAAAGCCTAGACGCAAGGAACTCGATGGGTGGGTGGATGACGTGTATTATAAAAGGCGAAGTACAGGAGACCAACTCACCGAGGATGAGCCTGAGTGGCGTCTCTCACAGCACGCTTCATCTTCGAGACTCCTCGCCCGCTGAAAGAACGACCGCGTCAGTGGGGGGTGCAGCTCGCACAAGAATCCTCGCACCCAAACGCATGCAAGGTGACGTTCGTTGTGTGTCACCATCTCTCCTCTCGCGATGCACACAACGCATCGCGCAGCGCCAGTGGGATATAGAGGTACGCAGCCCATTGTCCGTCGAGGTACGGGGTCATGCGCGTGCGCCCTTGGTGCTTCAACGGGTCGACCACTGGGACGGCAGGAGCGAGGTATGCCAGAAGCGCTGGGGGCTTGCGCTTCTTGAATGGCGGCGGAACTTCCGCTGATGTTACCGCAGCAGGTTTGAACCTTTCTTCTGGAGGAGAACATTTTTCCTGTTTCATTCTTGGAGTCGGAAGATTCACCGTAAAGGACGAGGATGGCGGTGCGCGCTGGCCATGGCACGAGCGAAAGACCGAGCGGGCCGGTTGCGCTAAGCCCCGGATCGGGCTAGCGGGCTCGGGCGCTTCTTTGGTTTATTTAACAGACCCTCACACGACTTTGACTCGGAAACAATAGCTTTGCTGCATGGTCGGTAAGTGTCAAAGAATGAACAACCATTAAGAGCCGTTCGCCAAGCATCAACATCACTTGGTATCGTACCATGTCCGAGTCACCACAATGTAACAATGTTGAATGCCCCCAGCGCATTGACCTGCATCCGCTAGCGGGCGCTTCTTTGGTTCTGCGGGCCCTTGCAGTGCGCGATCTTGACCCGGAAACAATAGCTTTGGCTTTATGACAAGTCTTAACGTGCCAGTGAACATATTAGTCGTACTTGGGCCCTGTACTGCCACAAGGTCAATGCGCTGGGAACTTTGCATTGTGGTGAGTCTTACAGTAGTATGACTCAGGTGTTGTTGATACTGGGCAGCTGGGCCCGCAAATAATAGCTTGAGTTCTTCGCGCTATTGGCAGCCGCCGCAACAGTTCTTGGGTGGCTCTTCCGCCTGTTCCTATGACATCATGGACTTTGGTCCCTGGCATGCGCATGGATATCCTGACAATTACACTGGTCCACTTTTGTTCGCTCATTTGAAGGTTTGGTTGGCCATCGCTGTGGGGGGAATGGACAAGGCAGTGCGCGTGTATGGTCGTGTGTCACAGATCGATAAATACTGCCTGTAAATGAGTTACCATCGAACACCCCCACATCGCCGCCACTGCTCGTACTACAAGCATACGATGTCATCTCAATCTCAGAATAGCAACACGTCCTCTGACGTCATCCCGAAGCCCTCCGATTCTTTTCCTGCAATTCAACTGAATGGGGACAAACGTGAGACTGCATTCGAGGAACTGGACGCCCTGAGGGACTGTAGGTAGTCGGAATCGGGTCTTTCGTGATAAAAGCGTATTTCATCCATCTAACGTAGCCCCCTCTCTTCCCCGCAGCATTCCTCGAGTGGCCGACCGTAGAGGGTTTGGAAGCGTTCGTTGAGAAGAAGGCCGAGTTCAACGGTTTGGTTAACGAGGCGATCGGGCAATTTCAAGTGTTCACTCGCGACCACATCGCCTATGTTGACGCGTTGCAGAGACGTGTTGATGCAGCTGAGGAACGTCGCATCCAAGAATTCCATCGCGCCCTCGAGAACATGTCTCCGTCTGAGGCCGAGGCCGCGCGACAGGCCGAACGAGAGCGTGCATTGGCCCGTGAGAAGAAGCGTGAGATAATAGTTGCGGAATTGGATGCTGAGATCGCTCGTGAAAAGGCTCGTGTTCGGGAAAAGTATCCACAGTATTACAGATCGGTTCATAAACCCTGACATATGTGCTGCATACAAGCGTCCATTCTCGTCCATGTCCATAAGCTATTGTACCTAGGAAACAGGATACCCTTACCTCACCTCAACTCTAGCTCAGCAACTCGCTTTTTCAGAACGTTGACTTCAGATTTCGCTTCTTCAAGTAGACGTTGGGAATTCTCGTAACGGTCACGCTGCTCCACCAGCGCCTCAACGGCTTTTAGAACTACGCGAAACGAAACATTCAACATCTTCGATTAGGATAACACACAAACACTCACTGCGATTAGCAAGGGTCTTCTTTGGCGACAACGAGATGCCGAGCACTTCACAGATGCTCGCGTTATTCTCAGAGTTGGTCCTGCGCAGATTGTGCTGGCGTATTTTGTCTCTCTCCTTTCTAGCTTGGTGTTTCTCTTCGTATATCGGAAACGCTTCCTGCGTGGTCGGACTTTGTTCATGGGCTGCTGGCAGGCTGGGTCCTGCATGCAGCATTTGTTTGGAAGAAGAGGCCGTGCCAGGGTTGAAACCCTCCGGCCCAGGCGGCTGACCACCGACTGTTCCAGACGAGGACCGCGCATGATCGTAGGGAACAGGGCCTCTCCGAACATGTTTAGGTGACGGCGGGAAGTTAGGCTGCTCGTATTGGTGACGCGGATCCGCAGATATAGGAGGAAAAGGGAGAGAATCGTTCAGGAATAGATTATCTGTCTGCGTAGCGTCGTCGGTGTTGGCGTTATTGTAATTGAAACGCATATCAAAAGGTGAGTCGGGGGCTTGATCAACTGTAAGTAAGAGTCCGGCAGCCTGAGAACCGGTGAAGACATCGCGGGCGTACGAGGTTCGCTCGATCGCAGATGCACACCCGGTAGATGGAGATATATAACTAAGCCATACCTTCAAGGGGACCAGGACAACTGCTCCCAGCTAGTGTAGAACCAGTGACTTGCTGAGGTAAGTACTGATAAAATACGTGGGGGTCCAGGAGGCTGGGGAGGTCAGGGGAAGGTGGGCTTTCTAATCCTGCCTGTGCGTGTCAGGGCTAGGACTGCATTCGAGAGGTAATGGCTCACCAAGAAATTTGGAATCAGGATTGGCTAGTGCTTCATCGTGACCGGGTCCAAGGGTTAAATCCTGGAGTATCGATGTTTCTGGAGTCTGGTGTGTACCCATGAATAATTGGAGTAATTTCTTGCCATCGAAACACTCAGAGGGATACTTATACTGATGAAGAAAAAAAGACACAAGGTACATCGGCAACTTGTGCAGGACGACTTGGAACAAAAGACATCAGAGGCCCTAACAACCGAGACCAAGAAACAGCTTTCTAGGAATCGGGGTGAGGTTCAGTGTACAGCTGACAGCTTTCAGCGTCCCTATGCTGTGTCTGGTCTTTGTTCGCAAATAGCATATCAGTATACCGTCACTGCCTTTTTACCTTTGAGACATTCATGGCCATGACGCCACCGTAGTGGTATTGTGGCCAAGAACAAGGACCGTTGAGGAAGGCAATGACGTATGTGTAGGCCAAGGGGTTTGAAGGATCAAGAAAGAGGAGACGTAAAACAGTATATATGTGCGAAAGGAGGACATGTAAGTTAGCTGGTCAGGCAATTGGTGTTGTTGAAGGAGATTTCGGAGCCACACGCTGAGTCGGAAATGATGACGCGGGGATCGAACCGCCAGAAGTAGACCATTCTCGGCCCAAAGTGTTGACTACGTGACAGCTCACATCGCATGCGACAAGGGTCAACGGCCAACACACCCACGACGCTTTCGTGACGGATGTTTTGAGAAAATTTCCGCTTTGTGCGCAACTGACCGAACACAGACAAGAACCGTGACCGACACACTTGAATGATGTGACCAGGTTCAAGGTTGTAGACACGTAAACAACCAACCGTCTGTCTCTGGGAAGTAGTCCATCATGGCACGTCCACGCTAATGCAATGGCTTGTTCTCCTTGCCGATCGGGTCCCAATGGTTTGCGGATAAGCTAACAAGCCGTGAGGCCGTGCTCCGTATCTAAGGTAGACTAAGTTACCAGTGGCAGTTTTTCGCATTTTCGGTGGGGACGTCTCTGTCATAACTGGCGCGCGCCTAGCTTATATACAGTATCCAATCTCTGCTAGGTGCAGCCGAAATTTACAGAGGCTCGGAGTCCCTTGAAGAGATTCGACGCGAAGCGATTCATTTCTTGCATTTGAAATGTTTTCTGACTGGGTTCTGCAAAGCTGAAGGCTCCAGGGGTTACAGTATCGGTTACCACTTTGTACGAGACCCGACCTGCTCCCCTCGCCGTATTTTGTAATGTCCTATCGCCGGGTCTAAGTTGCTTGGGAACATACTTTCGGCTCCACCCGCAGAGGAAATCTCATAAGGAGCAACAATATTTGTAATATTGACCTTCCCTCACCCGCGCGTCCTTTGTCCTCCAAAAGCACATGCTTTCGTGATAATGCCAACAAATAGATGTGCCCTGAGTGATCTCTATTTTTTTTTTTTTTTTACGTTGTGCCACATGTGTTACATTCTTACGTGGCACCAGACAGCCGTGCTCGCTTTGGGCTCCATTAAAGGGAATTCAGGTTAACGTGCAAGGCCGTTGCGAGGGAAGTGTTATCCTCATGGCATTTGCGTTTCCATTCAAGTCAAATCAGGAATTGAGCACACGAGGCTCTTTTGCGCGTGCCAGTTAAACTTTTCGTTATGAGCCCTTCATAAGCTTCATCATGATTGGCCTCGACAACAGTTAGAACAAATAGTACGTAACAACATTGACCCCTATCACCTCTCACCCCTCTCTGCCGTCTATTGCCTTCATCACTTATTGGTGGTTTCCCTTCTCAACTATAACCCACCTCTCTCATTATTATCCATTCTGTTCTTTCCCTCGAACGTGATTACCATCTAGGATAGCACGATGCCGTACAGCTCCGGTATTAAACTCGAGGCCAAATATGTGGCCAAGCTTGGCGCTACTGCGAAAGTGGACAATCTCCATGCAATCTACAATGCGGTCCTGAACAAATGGTTCCCGTCATCGGAAGGCTACGCCATTGACCGTCAAGTCCTGTGTGGAGCTGGCGGGTCAGGCCGCAAGTCCTTCTTCGTCTGCCATGCCGGAGATCATCGCGATCCATTACTCATCGTTGAACTCAAGCGGCCAGCCAAGTGGAATGATGCGGGCAAGCAGGAGGTCCTGAAGGACCTCACAGAATCCATCCAGGCGCAGTTTGATGAGACGCACTATAATACTATCCATGGATTTGGGGGGATCGGTTTACATTGGATGGTATGCAAGATGGAGAAGGACGGTTTGCCTGTGCCAACAACAGTGCTGGACTGGCACAACGTACGCCTTCGAGGCTGTAGCGGCGTTGATATACAACATCTGTTGAAAGGGTACATTTATGTCCACAAATTGTATTGAACATTCTGCCAGCGAGTCTATGTTGTCTGGAGCATAACGCAATGAAACAGAGGGCCTACTAGTGTCACCGCGCCTCGACTAAGAGCCCATCTCCGAGGCGGGAGCTGGTCGCTTTTGGCGACTCGGCTGACCGGGCAGATCCTTGAAAAAGTCAGCTGCTGTGGTCGTCGACTCAACTCGAGTCGCGACCAAACGTCGACCATGATCGCTGATGACCCACCGCCGTGCAATTGACTTCCCTAGCTCAGAGCACGGTGCGTATCTTACAAAACTGAGACGTATAGTAGAGGTGTGATGGAATAGGTTTGGCATGTAGAGGACCAGCAATTCGTAGCTATCGGTGTCTGTGGTTATGCCCAATGGTGTGTGAAGCTCGTAGAACATTGTCGCATTAGAATGCCCTTCGGGCCTCCAAGCTCCAAGCGTTGGGATCGGCTATATTCAGAATTGGGAAGGGAGCTTAGACGTGACTCCTCCGTCTGTGCTCCATGGATCGACATTGGTGTACGTGGCGACAGCCTCGTGGAGCCTGGTGTCTCGGTCCGAGAATCTGTCCATGGGGAATCGATTTCTTCTTGACTCTTCGAGAGGGTTTCCATAGTCCATGTCGTCTACATCACGGCCCCACAACCTTCTCCAAGGAGCCCTGAAATCTAGGTAGCGGTCTTCTTGTGTTCCGAGGGATCCAAGTCCTGAGCCTGCCACTGAGCAGACAGTATCACAGTAAGCCTAGAGAAACGCGCACAAAAAGAAAGTCGGACTGGGTGTGGGAGAGTAAAAATAGGCCATGTATTGTACTCACCGAAACCCGACACGGCACGGGGCGATTCGCGAATGCCAAATTTTACCACCATTATCAAGATCTTCTTGAATCCCGGCTGGCTGGCGCAGCGTCTGCACTCTCCCGTGATTTTGGATGTCTTTGGAGGGGGACAGTGAATGTTGCTGGAGGGATCCGTCGATGTGAGTCAATGCAATGTGGGAAACAGAATGGACAGGGAAGAAACGAGCATGTTTTCAACTTTCGAGAAGCTCTTCAGAAATCTAGTCCCTCCGGGAGGCGGCATTGTCAGGTTCGAGTTGCGGTATGAGTACCGACCTCCATGCAAAGAAAGGCTCTGTTATGTTCGACATGCATGAGACGAGAAAATGCTGCAAATGACGGCACGAACCTGGAACACAAGCAGACGCGTTCTCGCACAGGAATCAATTAGGGACGCGAAGAGCTCGGTGGACAGATGGATGAGGCGTAGACTGAGAAGTACGGAAAATGGACTCACAAAGGATGGGCCTTGGCAGCATCCCTCACCGCGCGCTTCATATCCCCCCTCTAACACGCGCACGTCCGCCACCGTTTCTGCGCCGCCCGCTCCAGAATCCTCGGTACCAAGCACGTGCAAGTTCGCGCTCGTCGAGGTCGCCATCTCTTCTCTCGCGATGTCCATGGCGCGCGCGACGACGCGCCGGAGCGCAGCGCGAGAGGGACGTAGACGTAGGCTGCCCATTGTCTATCGACGTGCGGCGTCGTACGCGTGCGCCCTTGGTGTTTCGATGGGTCGTCGAGGGGAACCGCAGGGGCGAGGTTAGCTGGGAGCGCTGGGAGCATCCGCTTCTTGGGAGGCGGCGGGACTACTGGCGAGGGCAGATTTGGTCTTTCGTTGGGGTTTCCACAGGTCCCACGTCATCTACATCACATCTCCATACTGTCTCCCGGTGCCCTTGAGAAAAGACGAGTCGTGGCGGGGCTCTGGGACCTGAGTGGTTGTCTTCTCGAGCTTTGGAGGGAGGGCCCGAGCCTTAGGCTTGGATGGTGAACCTAGAGAAGTGCGCACAAAAAAAAATCAGACTACAGTAGGGGTGGGAGAAGAGAAAGGTAGCCATTTGCAGCACTAACCAAAGCGCATCCTGGTTGGCGGCGGTTCGCCGCGATGCCAAATTAATTCTTCCTCCATCATTGAGATCGTCGTTGAATGCCGGCGAGCTGGTGGGGCGTCAACTATCTTTGGTTTCTGAGATGACTTCGACAGAAGAGCATTGTGAACGGTGCTGGCGGTATTTAGTTCAGGGCCGACAATATGGGACAGTGCAATGTGAAAGGCATAAGTAGCAAGGCTATACGCCCGGGGAGCGTGTGTAAAACTTTGCCAGGTCACACGGGGAGATCCCAATTCACAAGTACAGAAGAGAAGACCATGTGGTATGTACAGATAATCGATACACAACCCAGCTAAGTAGTCCATAAGATCCCAATGTTTTCTGTCAGTACTCGTGCTCATCAAACATGCGCCAGTCAAGGGTTCAAAAATACATAGATCCCACCCGCATCCCCCAGCGACGTTCAGTCGTTCGCGAAAAGTTTTTTCAGATAGTCCCCCGCGGCCGCCTTGACGGACGGGTCGACATTGGGGTTCGACAGAAGTTCGGTGGCGAGTTCCGACTTTTGCTTCATCTTTGCATTCTGTTGCAATCGCTCCGAGTCCGCTGCCTCACGTTCCTGGCGTTTCTTCTCCATCTCCATCCGCATGCGAGAGTCTGCCTCCTCTCTCTCCTCCCTGCGTTGCATATATTCCAACCGCATCTTACTATCGTCCGCCTGGGCTTGCAATAATCGCATGCACGCGGTCACTAGCGTCTGTGCCGGCGGTTGCTCTGTAGCGATGGCAAATGGGGTCGTGGATGGTGCGTAGGGCTCCAGATGATGTTGCCCCACTGGCACCGTGCTCGGGGTTTGGGGCGGCGATAGGATAGCTTCACCAGGGTCAGGGGCGGACGGATACTGGAGGTCGTACGGTATTCGTTCGAAGTGAGTAACGGGTGGGTCCGCTGTTGCGCGGTCAAGCACAGGAGAGTCTTCCGTTGGAAGTGTGGGCTCCTGCGGCGGTTCACTTGCTTGAGTGTGCTGCAAGGGCAATGTTGGTGGATGCATGGGTCGTGGGAGGGCTGGGGGCCGGCGAACGTTTGGGTCGCCATGCCACCTGGGTGACGTTTTAGACACTCGGCGGGCAGAGACAGGTTTATTCGTTTCGAAAAGCGTCTTACCTGGAATGGAATGTCGCATACCATCCCATTCGATGCCAGTGATCCAGAATCCGTGAAGACAAGTTGCCCACATGAAATCCCGCCTTGCGCGCGGAATAGATCCGACGTTCGTACTCACGTAGACGATC
>Ga0307512_10004568_pt1 | contig 15094 bp, 22 predicted proteins | sample 14_EM_MG_FD_200267 | JGI IMG/M metagenome (GOLD analysis project Ga0307512, IMG submission 200267) | Populus trichocarpa ectomycorrhiza microbial communities from riparian zone in the Pacific Northwest, United States - 14_EM | ecosystem: Host-associated > Plants > Roots > Unclassified | place... | reverse complement strand
TCCATAAAAATCTGGATGGCAAGGGTGAGCTCGGGTCCACATTCCTTACATTGCTCCCTCGTAGCACACGATCTGTCTTGGATGCTCTGGCAGAACGATTTGAACGAGACTCTGATGTAGTGACTAAATACCTTGTAAGTTCCATCCAAATGTGCAGAAACTCAGGTTAACTTTGCATAGAATGCCATTGGCACACCCGGTCAACTCAATACTCGCGATTACCTTTGGGCTTGGTTGAATGGTCTCTCTCTCGGTTTCCAGCAGTGCGGCATCCATTGACTCCATGCCTCTTCTTCCCAGTAAACACCCGTTGTATCTACTATCGAATCAAAGAAAATCGGGCGGATGAAGCTAACGTCACCCTTTGCCCCGTCCTCGACTTTGCCAACCACGACTGGCATCATTCACACATTCAGCCAATCTCTGATTCTGAAATCTGGAACACTCGTTCGAAAGCACGAGACACTTTCCAGTTCCTCGCGACCGAGTGCATTGCGGAGGTAGAGGTCGACGGGGAGGTCTGTTTGAGATACGGGGGCCACTCGAACCAGAGCCTATTCGTCGAATATGGGTTTGTGAACTTTGTATCGAATGAGGACATGAAATCAGGGACATACCCCGCAGAAGTAGATGTGCAAGCTATTGTGGTCGACCTTTTCAAGGGGCGGGGAAGTATAGGGATATGGATGCAGACAATCCTTGAGAACGAAGGATATTGGGGGTGTGTCCCCTGAGACACTGAAAATTTCGTTCGCTAATGCTTTGCAGGGATTGGACGCTCTCCACGTCACCAAACCCGGCCGCTCCTTCATTTCGTCTGGTTACTGCACTTCGTCTATTTGCCATGGGTTCTGGGATGATTCACCTTCCTACAGTTGACGAGGAAGGTGATATATGTCGACCGTGGAGGGACACTCTACTCGGCATAACTGATACCATCTCACCTGACAACGAAGCGAAATGGAGAATGATACTCTCAACCATTTGTGATCTGGTGGTAGAAGAGGGGACGACGGGCTTGCAGCGTATTATGGGCTCCAGATTTGATGAGCAGGATCACCCGTGGTCGGGGTGGATGAGGGATAATATTGCACTCCTGTGGTCGGAGCAGATAGTGGTAGCGAGGGCGGTTTTTCAAAGTTTAGAGGAAGGAATCGAATTTTGATCGAGGTGGTTTCACTTCCGACCAAGAGTGTGTACAGTGGCTGAAGGTATTATAAGCTGTCGCTGAAATCACTGGATGGATGGATCTTGGAGGAGTATATCGAATCGATGGTGGGAGCACCACTTGTCACTCGTGTATCATTGTTAGCCAGAGGAACATCCAGGGAACCGAGGAGATCCTAAGTGTCACGCGACTCATCCTGCGAGCCGACCTTGAACCGGCGAAGATCGCTGGCGCTGGTAGCTTTAGCAGAGTCGAATTTGACCAAGGAATCGAATGAACAACTTTGTCCCACTTCTGTACTAAGTGAGAGATGGACCCTTGGAATATACCTTGGCTTTGACGGTAGCACCGACTGGTACCTCAGCGACGCCAGAAGCAGACTCGGATGATTTCGTCTACATTACAGCCCTTTGCAGGTCACACCGTGTAGTACAGTAATTTCAACGATTGAAATAAGAGGATACGGAAATATCAAAGGCCGGCACGAGTTTCTTACAGAAAATTCGTGGTACAGGGTATAGGCGTTGCAGTTGTCCCTTCCAGTCTGGCGACCCGCCTGACCAGGATGAGCAATCGTGGGAAAGTCGGTAGCCCACCTACTGTTCGCCACCACCAACTCTGTAGGCTTCGATGAGCTCTTCAAGAAATCAGGGAGGATCCGGTTGGCAAGTGAGTCCGGGTGGAGCGGCGCGTTATACTTGTCATTTATAACATCTTGTGTTCTTTGACAGCCATCTGGACGGAGAAAGGTCACGCGTGGGCGTATGACAGTGGACTCAGATGACGAGGTCGAAGCCGCTCGCATCCGCGAGGGTTCTCCTCAACATTCGGGGCAACTGAAATTACGACAATCGGTGGACGAAGATGATTTTGACGTTGACGTTCAAGATGAAGGTTCGAGGTTCTCAACCAGCCCCTCCGACGAAGAAATGGCACAAGAGTCCGATACCAGAAATTCACTGCCACCGTCGAACAGACCCCAGCTGCGTCGGAAGCCTTCTTCCACGAAGACCAGCAAGGCGAAAGTGGGTAAGAAAGCTCGGCGGGCAGTCATTTCGGACGATGAGGACGATGATGAAGACGACGACTCGATGCCTTGGCGGTCGGATATGTCGGCTGACGAGGATCCCCCTTCTTCTCCATCGCAAACGCGGGTTGCTGCTTCATCAAGTACTCGAACACGAAAAGGGAAATTGAGGGCCGATCTCGAGGACATGGACTTGGTTAGGGAAGACAGACCGGTGATCATCGGCACGAAGCGTCCCCGTCCCCTAGATTCTGAACCTGCCGTGGACTCAAAACTGCTTTCACCCTCCGCTGGCCCTGACATGACCGTCCCGGAGAACAAGGACCCTGTGTTGAAGAAGAAATTGCCCCCAATCAAGAAGATTAAGCTGTCTGATTCGACAGCATCATCTCCTGTACCTACTTCCAAGGCGACTCCAGCCCTAGCGAAGACAGAAAAGCCAAAATTCACCGTCGAGGGTTCCGGGCTCCCTCCGCCTCCTTCTAGCTTGCCTCGCAAACCTGCTGCCACAGCTGGAAACGCGGACCTCGACTTATCAAATGCGGATGTATACAAACAACTCTTCTCTGTGAGTTTCCGAATTCCCTTGTTTTATACACGGACACTTATCTTTGTACCAACTTAGACGGCAAGTGCACCTCCCAAATCTGGGGTCAAGGAGAAGGAAGAACGGATGCGAGAGCTACATAAGATGCGGGATGAGGCTCGAGAGAAACGACAGCGAGAGGCTGTGTGTCTTGTCGTTATTCACTTTTTCTGTTTGCTTACAAACGCGCAGGTGGTGTCTTTCAATCTTGCAGCTCAAAACGACAAGATTGAGGCCTTCACAAGACGATTAGAAGCCCGCCGGAGTCCAGCCATATGGCCGAATACACTGGCGGCTAAATTTAAGGCCGACATGCAGGAGAAAATACGAGCCGAACAAAAAGCAAAACAACAACAGCAGCAACCGCCACAGCAAATACCCCCAACTGATCGTAAACCGAACTGAACCACCGGTGTTATCTGTTGAATTCTGCAGAAAGCGATACCTGGAGTTTATCTATCTGAGTTAGACAGGTATCGAACCACTTCCGGGTATCCTTCGTGTTCCGGCCTACTTCGGAGGTCTGGACCGTCATCGATTCCATCTGCGATTCCAAACTCTGCTCCCTTAGCTTTGGTAAGAAATCACCTTGGTTTAATAACGTTTGTAATGTGGTTGCAACCTCTCCTAAATTCTTCAGGGATGTAGAAACCTCTTTCGGATCCTGTGGACTGTGTAGACACGAGATGATTTCATCGGTAATAGAGACGAATCGAGCGGATTGACGAGAAATCTCGTCTAGAGTGGAGATGAAATTAGGTGACGACGAGGCGATCTTGAGGGCAGATGGCTTAAGGAGATCGACGCATACTCTCTCATGTAAGAGATTTGTAACACGGATATACCTCTGGACCTGGATATCATTGAGTTTGACCAAATGGGAGCAAGAGATCAAGACGCAAACCTTCTTCACCCTCTCCGCCTCCTCAGCGGTCAGGGGCGCAGAGTCGAGCACGAGGTCATCTTCATCACCGGAATCCTCGTTAAATGGGTTATCATCAGTCCCATCGGAAGAGAGCAGCTCGGATAATTCGCGATAACCATCTTCCAACATGGACCGGTCTTGCGACCATTTTTTCCGAACAGCCTGGAGGTTGTTCTTGGACAGACCATCTGGGCCGCGGCTGTGGTCGATCAACTCGTGAAGGGAACCGATGAGGTAGAGGTGTGCTGCTTTGAGTTCCGGGGGAGGTGTGGCACCGTCTGTGATCAAGGCGCAATGGTCGAGGAATCTCCTTATCGCTTGCAACACGTCTGAGGTCAAGTCTACAACCTCTGTTCTAAGCGTTGATCCGAAAGTGGTGGTGAAGAGAGATGTGCAGGATGTGATAGCATTTATATGCTTGATGATGTCGTCCAGGGGAGAAATCGCAGCAGAAACCGTGGGTTCGGCTGGGTTTAAAGCCAATGCGAGCTTTGTTGTGATATGGTAGATCAAGGAGAGTAGGGACAGTAAATCGGCGTGGATTCTGAATAGATCTGGCTCGGATGCGGACGAAGGTGAGCTAGAGATATCCTCGAGGATATCTAGAGAGGCCTGGCAGAGCTCTGAGGCTGCTTTGAGCTTGAGCTTGCACTCTACGCGTTAAATTTCAGAAAATCCGGAGAAGAAAAAAAGAGAGATGCCGAGTAGCGTACGTTGGCGGGTTGATGAGTGTTCGGACATCAGTTCAGACGCGTCGACTTCTCACACCCGGTCCACGATGTCTGCCTTTTCCTCGCCCCTCGCGGTAAGCGTCGGTTTGGGTCCAGTCTGCTTCGGATACATTGCTGACGGCGCTGAAATCCTTTCCCAACAGATCCTGAGGGCCGTACAGCGCAGGCCGCCATGCGTCAGCCACCGACTCACCGTTCCGGGTCCCATGCTCCATCCTCACCTTCCGTTCCCCGTTCGGTCCATTGTAACTGGCTTCGGACCCAGGCCAACCACCTTCAGAATAGAGCCCTTTCGAACTCTCAACTCATCATTCCGGCGTTCCTTCACCCTCTCTTCATTATTTAGTCCTCGAACAAAGCCAACACCAACCCCCTCTCCTTCTACTATTGCCGATATATCACTACTCGAAGCTGCCGCTAATATTAATAACAACGACGTCGACAAACAAATTGCGCTATACGAAGCTCTACTCGCCACCAGGGTCAAAGCCGGTTATGACACGATCATTTCGAGGTGGGAAAGGCTGTCTGAATTCGTATGTTATGTCCGACTGTATTCTAAAAACAAATGTTCTGAGTGTTGGGAATAGGATTCGTCTTCACCGGTCCTACGATCCGATCGAGCCTTTGAACTATACCTGTCTGCCTTGGTAAAGAATGGCCTGGAAGCATCCGTCAATGCTGCCGTCCGAAGGCGAGATGCAATATTGGCTTCCCCTGCAGCACAACCTTCGGTCACTTCCTCCCCGGATACCCTGCAGGCACCAGTTCTCCCAGCAACGCCCACTTCAGATCTCGGTATCAAACCCGAAGACGCCCAACCGCCACCTTCTTTCTCTTCGACAAGGAGCGAGTCTGTTGCTCAGAGGGTTCTTTCAAGCGGCGGATCCTTTAGCAGTTCCTTAGGTAGCGGATTCCATAAACAAGACCAACTTGCCGCTTCTATCGCAGGCGGTGCAGGGGGTAGTGGGAATCCAATTTATGTTACTCTTGCAGAACGTGAGCTGCACCCTCTGTTTCTTATCCATTTCTAAACTCGTACTTTTCGTTCAGCAAAAGGAACATGGGCATACCGGTCAATCAAATATGTCGCATCTCTGTGTGCTGTCGTATTTAGTGAGTGTTATAGCCAGCATCCCTTTATATCACACTTACAATCTGGGACATTCAGTCGTTGTCACCCTGTTGTCGGTCATGTTGGACAACACCGGCTTTATCAAAGCCGGACCTAAACAGTCTGAATTCGAGCCCCAACCAGGAAAAACCGTCAAGTTCAGCGATGTCCAGGGCGTCGACGAAGCAAAAGAGGTTGGTACTTGTTGTAGGTAGGTGCTGTGGGAGCTGACCGGACCTTTGGTGCAGGAGTTACAAGACGTCGTCGAGTTCCTTAAAGACCCTGCTGCGTTCGCCAGCCTTGGCGGGAAGCTTCCCAAGGGTGTGTTGTTGACCGGACCCCCTGGAACTGGAAAGACATTGTTGGCCCGTGCAGTCGCCGGTGAGGCTGGCGTACCGTTCTTGTTCGCTTCCGGGTGCGTGATTTTTTGCTCGATGTCCACTCAGCCTAGGCGGCAAGGTCACTTACCATCCCCCTTCCAGCGCTGAATTTGACGAGATGTTCGTGGGTGTGGGAGCCAAGAGGGTCCGCGACCTATTTGCTGCCGCCAGAAAGAAGCAGCCCGCCATCATCTTCATCGACGAGCTTGATGCCATCGGTGGGAAGAGGAGCCAGCGCGACCAACACTACCTCAAGCAGACACTCAATCAACTCTTAGTCGAGATGGACGGTTTTCTGCAAGATGAGGGTGTCATCGTGATCGCAGCAACCAATTTTCCGGAGAGTTTAGACCAGTGAGTGAAAAAGGGGGTTTTTAAATGGCGTGGAAAGGAGATAAATCGCTTCTCATCCCCTTTCTTTTCTTCCCTGCGGTTTTCAGGGCACTCGTACGACCAGGAAGATTCGATAGGGTAATCGCTGTCCCTCTACCTGATGTCAGGGGTAGAAACCAAATTCTCCAGCACCACATGAAAGAAGTGGTTGCCGCTCCAGGTTAGAGTTATTGGGTTACTTGTGTTATTACTCGCTTCTGACGCGGCCTCCGGACATCACGGTTCTCTAGACGTTGATTCAACTATCCTTGCACGAGGTACTCCTGGATTCTCTGGTGCAGACTTGCACAATATGGTCAAGTGCGAGCATCTTCTAACAAGAAACGTGCACCGCCTACTGACTTAATCATTTGTCGTTTTCCCTTTCTTTTTAGTCAGGCGGCCATCCAGGCTTCCAAGGAAGGTAGCAAAGCTGTAACCTTGAAACATTTCGAGTGGGCCAAGGTACGTTAACTTGGTTTGAAATCATGCTATAGCCCCCGGGGGCAGGGGGGACTTCTTTACTCCGGTCTCAAATAAGGCAGTTGCCGGTGACTAAGAGTGGTAACTACTAGGATCGTATCGTGATGGGCGCGGAGCGAAAGAGCTTTTATATCGACGATAAGGTCAAGCTCATGACCGCTTACCATGAAGTGAGTAGGGGAGTCTTGGGTTGCTGAACAATAGAGGTCGCGGCGACTAAATCTCTACGTTATCATAGGGTGGTCACGCGCTGGTTGCTCTGTATACCGATGGCGCTATGCCCCTGCACAAGGTAACTTGCGTTCCTCGTGGACACGCACTCGGCGTCGTAAGTATTTTGTGTTCTCCGATCCGGGTTCGCTTGCTGATAGATTGATGGGTTTTTGTCTTAGACGTCCCAACTCCCCCAGGACGACCGCATTTCGATTTCCTTCAAGGAATACCTCGCCGAGATTGACGTGTGCATGGGTGGTCGGGTTGCGGAAGAACTCAGTGGGTGAAATCCGCCGGAAAGTATTTTATCGTATTATGATTTAACTTGTTCCTTTTCGACGCAGTTTATGGGCCCCAGAACGTGACATCAGGAGCGAGTTCGGATCTAAGGCATGCGACAAGTACCGCCAATGCGATGGTCAAGGTGACGAACTCGTCCATTTCTCTTCGGTTCGATGTTGGGCTGAATAGGATGGTATTTCGCTCAAAAGCTTTGGGGTTATTCAGAGAAAGTTGGACCAGTATATCACAACGACCGAGACGATAATATGAGCAGCAAGAAGCGAGAGGAGATTGAGAACGAGGTTCGATCGTATGTAGTTCATTTCCTTGAGCGGGCCGTTTTCTGCATTTCACTCGGCTATTTGCGAGTGATGCCGAAGGACCAAGCGGGAAGTCGGATCCGGGGTCCGCTGATTCCATTTTCTTTTAGGATACTGAAAGCCGGCGAGAAGCGGGCGACTGACTTGCTGAAGGAGAGGGAGGAAGAACTCCATCGGGTAAGTAATCTTTCACCTCCTCTTCCTGGCTGATTTTCTGATGTTCCATTTGTAATCATTTGATGCTTCTTGATGACGTTGTGGCGTCCAAAAGTTGGCACGTGCGCTTGTGGAATACGAGACGCTGGATTTGGAGGAGGTGAAAAAGGTGATCAAGGGCGAGCCCATCAGAAGCATAGAAGAGGTTTTGGATGGGGATAAGGTGGAGATGGAGGGGAATGCGGTCTCGACTTCGACACCACTGCCCAAGGTCGGGCAACAGCAGACGGCGACGCGAGCGAGGGGTGTGTGACGAATTTTGGGTAAACGCACGGTAGTCCGACCCGGAGCCGTTCCTTCTCGAACCTGTCCTGGCCAGTGAATTGGGCGATTAGACTTTGTTTGGCCTCATTTTTGAGACTTGTTCAAATGTTCATATGTCCGCAGGAATAAATAAAAAAGTTCAAATACTGTGTGAGTGCGCATTTCCGCATGTGGTCCCTTCTGTCCCCACCGTGCTGCACCCTATACCCACACCCTCGCTGAAGCCGTCTCCTCCTACTCACCCCGTGTCTTCAAACGGGTTGAGTGACTAATTCTACGGTGAGTCTCTCTCTCTCTCTCTCTCAAGAACGTTGATCGCCTACTCTCGATGGAATTTGAAAACAAAGTGTTAATTTTCGCCTGCCTCCTACCTCCGCCGACCGATCGCCCACTACTGTAAGCCAGAACCGAATCCGTTGCATTCCCCGCGTTCACTGATGGTTCTTTTGCAATCGCCTGCAGATGTGTCATCGGAAGCTGTGGTTCAATAAACATACCCCCTGTGGCCATCTGACTTTCAGGAGCGGTCAGGATGTCGACTGCGGTCAGACCACCTGCCACAACTCTACCGCACATCCGACCACTTGTGTTGCTCCCACATGCCAATGTAGGCGATACTTCACGTCCGTACCATTTCATTCCTCTCTGCACCGCCGATCGTCGTTCCTCACTCTGCATCCATTCTTCTGATAGTCAACCGGAACGATTGATCTCCCAGGAAGTAAGGACAATCTCCTCCGACCCCGATTGCTTCCATTTCACAGAAAGGTTAATGTTTCCCCTCGCAGCTTCCTACCAAGTGCGGTCGTTGTGCCAGTGCCTCGTAACTTGTCCGGCCGACTGTCTCAGCGTGTATCCATCAACGTATTTAGGCATACCATTCTGTATACATCTCTCTTCACTTCATGTACAAGTTGGATCTGGGACAGTGATCTCTCATTCGTGTCATAATTGCTATAGATCGTCTAAATCCACCTCCGCAAGTGCAGCGTCACTTATCCAGTCATCCCCGTACTCATACTCGTCCTCGTCAATCTCTTCTCCGTTTTCACGCCGTCTCTGCTTCTCTGCAGCTTCCAAGTTCAACTCCCGTTGTTTCTCCTGGGCTTTCTGGATGTCTTCGAGCGTCCACAGAGAAATGCCCGTCTGGTTTTCTTTCGGGTTCTGAGATATTGTCCGCATGAACAGCTTGGATAGTCCAATTGCCATGTCCGTTGATAGGTTGGCGGCCGTTTCGGTGATATATTGGTTGATCCAGCGAGGTAACTTAGCCCTCTTATCCGCTCGTGCGAATCTCTAACCAAACTTGCAGTCAGCAGGGCCCAGTATACAACTCTAAGAAAGGATTCGAACCTTATCCGCAAAGACCATCAGACCCCAGTCTGTTTTACCTCTGAGGACACGCCCAACACATTGAGCCGCGTTCCGCATGGCGTCGAACCCGAGGAACTCGGATTCACGAATGCGGTATGCGTCCCGAAGATACTCCAGCCTTGCTTTCAAAATCCGGCTCTCAGTGTATTGGTACGGAACGCTGGGATCATGACAAAACATTACGTCAAGGCAGGGTCCGAGCGTTGAAAGCACACACCCAAACATAATGACCGCTCGTCCGTAATTGTGATCGAAATCAATGCCCTCTGATACTTTTCCACGTGCTACAGAGAGCAAAACGGCACCGCGTCCGTTGTCGCACGCCTGAAGATAAGGGGAATTATAGTAAGCGAACAGGAAGGCGGCCGACTCGGCGATTCGTTGTTTTTACACACCTTCCGGTAGTTTTCCAAGGCAACGCTAGTCTCATTTGCATCTGGGGTCTCGACGAAGATCAGTTTGTGCTTCCAAACTTCATTCAAAATGCCCTGGGGAATAGGCCGCGCATCAGAGAAAAAAAAACGGGGCACAGGGCTTTTTCCTACCATATCATGCCAGGCAGCCACGATGGATTCCATATACAGGTAGCTTGGGAAGAATGCGACGATCCCATCTGGCACGATTTTGCTGTACTCGATCAAGATGCTCCCAAAGTTCCTGACCACAGCCGGATCATTTCTCACTTCGAACCTGGAGCTGATGGCCACCTGATCACTACCCCTCGTAATTACCTGGTGATGAGGTTAACTCCTCAACGTTAATGGTTACGAAAGTGAACCTCGTACAAGCGGTAGGAACGCATTGCGCGTCAGCGTCATCGCATACGTTTCCTGAACGACGGGTGTAAATTGGAGCATCTTCGGATACATGTCGAGAGGGGATATCGTCCCCGAAGTGATGACCACGCTGCTAAATCGTTCGAACACAGGTTTAATGGCGATCGACGGGTCCAAACATCTGGGAGAGGGTGGAGGTGTCGGTTGATTTTAAAAGGTTCAGTTTGGTCTTTGCCGTAATGCGGACTCACGTCAGATGAAATATTGGGTTAGGCACTGTTGCATTGTCTGTCTCAAACGGTTCCAAAATCAGTAGGAATCCTGGAGGCCGACATCATGTCAACAGATGCATGGAAAAAACGCGACCCGGAGCTCTGATACACACACCTTTCTCGTAAGTCGCCACTAGGGTAGCGAACGAAGCGACTTTTTGAAGCGCGTTGATTTCATCTAATCGATTTAATTCCAGGGTCCTAACCAGCGACTGCAATCGCTCCGCACAGAACCTAAGTGAGACATGTCATGATCAGTGGGTGTTGGTAGAGCAACAAATTTAACCTCAATGGACGCCTCTCAATGTAGGTAATGTCCTTCAAATGCTGTAGGAATGACAATGGCGTCTCGGCAACGACGTGGAGGACCCGCATCCTAGTCTGATGATGATTTAAACGCCGCCTGCAGATCAGAAATATGACCAACTGACTTTTAAATATTCAACAAAACGTTTCAAAAACGCAACGAAGTGTTCCGCCTTCCGGATATTGCCCGGGACTGCCTCCTTGAGCAGGTCATCAGGGAGGACTGTTAACGTAATTTCAGCAATCTGTATACTGTGAAATACAGGAGCACACTAACCAGGGTTGGCCATGAATCCGTCCTCGGAATCTTCGGCCTCTTGAAGACCCTCAACCAATTTGGTATACTCGTCTTGCAATTTAGATGCATCCGTCTTCTTAATCCTGCAAATTAGGTTTGTCACAAAGCCCACACCTGGTTTCAGCGGGATAGGGACCCACTCGTCAATCTCGTCTCCAAGTTTTGTAACGCTTCGCGTGGCGGAGTCTAGCATGGGGCGGGTCAAGTCTATGCTTAGCGACTCGATACAGACGTTGTCTGTAAAGCGGTGAGTACATTAGTTTGAATTTATAATGACCGTATTTGCCTATGTTGTGAGCCTCGTCGAATACAACGATCGCGTCCTTCGCAAGTTCCTTTGATACTTGATCTGCAACTTTTGGGTCCAGTAGGTAGTGGAAGGAATAAATGATTACATCGACAAACGGCATCTCGATGGGGCTCAGTGACCGGGAGGGAGCCGTACGGTGTGGAGCTCACCATCCGACGAACGGTGAAGTAGGGGCACGTTCCGTGTTTGTGTCCGTACTCCATCACATCTGCTAGCGTCCATATCCCAGGAGGAACGAGTTTCCCTGGTTCCGTCTTCCCTAAGTTCTTCAAACGGTCACTCTCGAGAGAAATACTACTTGGTGCAACCCTTACCTCGTGCCAGTCGCACAAATCAACGGAGCCTGGATTATCTCTGCCTTTCTGGACAACTGTAGCATTGGTTAGATCCCGACATCGAGCATCTACGACGACCCCTTTCTTCTCTTTGGAAACCTGCGAAATGCTGAGCGGTTGTGGGTGATATGCGAGACCTCAACCATACATCGGGGTGTATGCATAGGTTCTTCCGGCTGGTCAACCCGAGCCCAGTAAAGTTGCGCTCCTTTTCCTTTTCCTCTTCCGTTTCAGCGGCTTCGACCCGGTACTCCATTAAGCGACGTAACTCAGACAAAGCTTTCTCGATTTCCGGAACAGTACGTGAACAGTAGACAAGCTTCCGCTTGGTCGGGAAGAACTGCAGGTTTCTGTTAGGACAGACCACGCACGGCAGGGCGTTCAGTTACCTGTTGGTAAGAGACGATCAAGGAGAGGAGTGAGACCGTCTTTCCTGTCCCCGACGGCATCTCGAGCACACAGTGTCCCTGTTGGAGGTTCTTGTAGTTGAGTTTGTAACAAATGGCAGATAAATTACTGTGGCATCGAGAGTACGCTTGAGGTCGCACATATAAGCATATTGTTCTAGCAGGGGGGTGTAAATGGGATTTGATTGACGATGTGGCAATGGAGCTGCGGACCAGGATATATACGGTCATAAGGGAAGATTATCTGGATTGGTGTCAGCTTATCAACCGTGAAAGTTTAGGAGGAACACGCACAGGTAAGTCATCGATGTAGAACTTCATGAACGCACAAGACGAGACGCGTCTGAGGTTTCCGCCATTTGCGATCGAATTTTGACCGCGATCTCTCTGATGTTCACCCCCACTCGTTCTGTATTCCGCCATTGTCCAAGGTTGGATGCACGTCTTCTACACCGTCGGGACGCACGACTGCGAAATATTAGCACGGGCTCTTCGCAAGACCCGCTCAATGTCATCACCCAAAATTACTCCAACCCGGCATCATTCGCAACCGAGTACTTCGGCAGAGTCTTCAAGTATTCCTTCGTTGGAATCCTCACCCTTGGTGTCACACTAGGCACAGCATTTGAGGCCGCTCACCTTTACGTGGAGAACGTCGCGCTTGCAGCTGAAACGGATCCTGATGCCCGAAAATGGGAATGGGACTTGCAGGGGGACAGATGGTCACCACGCGGTTCTGCCGGGACGGAACCCACGTTGGGCTTCAGATGTAGGCATGCGGTACGCGGTGCTTGGATGGCGCAGAATTGGGGAACAGGCTCAGGCGAGAGCGTTATTGGAGGACCAAACAGTTCAAGTGCTCCAAATGTAGTCGATTCCGCTGCCAAATCCGCTCAGGACTTCCTCAAGATTGCGATTAGCATGGCAATGACGGATCGCGCGAATGGCTCAAACATATCAGAAGATGCCCTACGAATGCTTATCACCCGCCACGCGACCCTTCTGGAATCTTTGAGCCACAAAGATTCTTTACTCGAGGCGAGGTCCGAGCTGGAATGCATGTGGAAAGCTTTCCCTCCCTCAGGGGTAGAGGCTTCACAGATTGCGCAGAGGTTAGGGGACCTCAATAAGCGGTTGGGAGACTTTGGCGACGCAATCGTTTGGTGGACACGGGCGATTCAGCTCGCCGAGGGAAAGGAGCCTACAACCAGAATCCCGCTCGCCGTACCTACCTCAGTTCCGCCATCTCCTCTTGCACAAAGGTCCCTCATATCTACCCTCGTGTCGGTCTCAGCCTTCTACGCCATAACAGGACAATTGAAGAAAGCCTGGGAAACAGAAAATTTGTCGTTGGACCTGATACGGTCGATCAAACAACCAGAGTCTCTCTCCTCCTCGTCACCCGGAGAAGCACTACACGCTCTCTACATTCTCCATCGCTCTGCGATTCTCTCCATACATCTCGCCGAAGTCCAGCATGGCCTCGGCTCGTCACCAGAAACTTCTATCCAATGGCTCACCAACGCAGCGGAATCTTCTGAACGAGTGGCTTTTGCCTTATCCGAAGCGGCACATCGAGCTTCCAGACGCGAGATCCCACTCCCAATCATCGCACGTTCCCCACTAATTACTTCTTACTCCGGATCAACTGCGATGGAACGACCAGCTTCAAGTCTACTTCGAGATTCCCGCAGGTCTGCAGCGGAAGCATGGCATTTGATCGGACTTCTTACAGAAGGGTCTCGATCTGGAAGCCCCTCAAAGGCAGCGGAATACTACGGGCGGGCCCTTGGATGGATTGGAATTGATGCGGAAAAGTTAGACGAGAGTGTTTTACCACAGGTGGACGAAGAATGGACCCCGCTACTCAAAAACTACATCCGCGTAAAATGTACTTCTGTACCAACAATCTAGACCCTCGATATTCTTTGTTGTCGATCCCTCCTTGATAAACCGAGCAAAAATATACCGCCGACGAGGATCGAACTCGCAACCTTCGCCTATGAAGTTCATAGGAAAGCGACGCGCTACCATTGCGCCACGACGGCTTACCTGGCGTCGTGATCAACCCTAATCAGGAGCGAGTGGGGATGGTGAATTACTCTAGTTTCCCCATATATTACGGAGATGGCGATAAGATTCGCGCCCAATTGACTTGGGCATTCTCCTTGTCACCTGCGTCCGTCTGATATCTCCAATCCACGCATCTTCGCCAGAAACATGACCGTGGTTTCCGAACGTTTCTTGGCTGACCGCGCTGCTCCTTTATGCAGCCTCGACATCGCGAACTCATTCGCCCTCCTCAGGTAAATTGGCGTGTATTTGCCGCCCATTCTGAGTTTATTTCATGCCCACCGCTTCTATAGTTCGAAGGAGAAAAAGTACGCGCATTACGTCTCCAAGGCTTCTTGGGCCGGTGCCAGGATTATCCAAGGGCAATGGACTGAACAAGCCCAGAGCCTCTACGACTTGATCACCCTGGTCTTTAGCGAGAACGGGAAGCTCGCTAACCTCGGAGCTCTCAAGAAAAAGTCTGGTGTGAGTGATGGGGAATGGGAAGACCTTCTGCAATACTCAAGTCAGGTGCGAGTTCAAACTTGCCGTTTGCCTTTCGGATCTGACCCGGGAATCAGGTCTTGAGCAACCTGGTGAACTATAAATCATTTGGGTTTACAAAATTCATTCCTCGTATCCCGAAGGAAAAGTTCGAAGCGGTGGTCAAGGCATCATCAAACGCCTCCAACGCGTTGGGTATCTGGGAATCGGTATGTGTTCGCGGCTGTGCGGGTGTAGGTCATAAAACTGATGATTTGTATTAGCTCCAAGTGCACATATACTCTATCGCACCAGATTCAAGCCTTCTCATCGGAAAACGCAGCCTCGGACACATCTCCAACTACTACATTGGTGAAGTGATCACCGACGAGGAGGTCGC
>Ga0307512_10004567_pt1 | contig 15094 bp, 14 predicted proteins | sample 14_EM_MG_FD_200267 | JGI IMG/M metagenome (GOLD analysis project Ga0307512, IMG submission 200267) | Populus trichocarpa ectomycorrhiza microbial communities from riparian zone in the Pacific Northwest, United States - 14_EM | ecosystem: Host-associated > Plants > Roots > Unclassified | place... | reverse complement strand
GCGCCGCCCCGAAGGCGGCGACCTCGTCGGCGACGATACGGCGGACCTGGTCGACGTCGGCGGCCATCGGCGCGTCGGCCGAGGCCTCGGCGAGCGACTCGATGTCCACCAGCCGCACCCCGGCCAACCGGTGCGCGGCCGCGTCGATGTCGCGGGGCATCGCGAGGTCGAGGAGGAAGAGGACGGGCGCGGGGCGCGGGGCCGCCACGACCGGCTCGGGCTTGCGGCGCTCGGGAATCCGTCCGACCGTGGCGACGGTGGCGGCGAGCGCGGCGATCAGCTCGGCGTCGGCCTCGGGCGCGCGCCGGGCGTCCCCCACTGCCTTAAAGGCGTGGGAGGTGCCCCCATCGCGACGGTCGACGGTGCCGTTGTCCACCCAGGCTGCGTGCTGCTCCAGGGTGGCCGCGTCCATCCCCGCGACGGCGGCCTCCCCCATCACGGAGAAACCCGACTGCACGGCGGACAGGTCGAGCGGGCAGCCCTCCTCGGTGCCGACGGAGGTGGGCGGCAGCGGACGCAGATCCGTCTGCGCCGTGCCGTTCTCCGCCACGGCGGCGGGCGCGCCCGTGCGGCCCTCGACGGCTGCCGCGACGGCCTCCGCGGGCAGAACGAGTCCGGTCGCCCCGGTACAGGACACCACGACGTCGGCACGTGTCAGCTCGAACGGCACCGATTCCATCGGTACCGCGCGGGCCGCCACGTCCGTGCCGTCGCCCTCGGTGAGTATCTGCGCGAGGCGCTCCGCGCGGTCGGCGGTGCGGTTGGCGACCACGATCTCGGCGACCCCGGCCCGCGCGAGGGTGGCGGCGGCCAGCGAGGACATCGAGCCGGCGCCGATGACCAGCGCCTTCTTGCCGCGGGCCCAGGCCTGGACGTCGGCCCCGGCGGACAGCTGCTCCAGGCCGAAGGTGACCAGGGACTGCCCGGCGCGGTCGATGCCGGTCTCGGAGTGGGCACGCTTGCCGACCCGCAGAGCCTGCTGGAACAGGTCGTTGAGCAGCCGCCCGGCGCTGTGCAGCTCCTGCGCCGTGGCGAGCGAGTCCTTGATCTGCCCGAGGATCTGCCCCTCGCCGACGACCATGGAATCGAGCCCGCAGGCCACCGAGAACAGATGGTGGACGGCCCGGTCCTCGTAGTGGACGTACAGATAGGGCGTGAGCTCCTCGAGCCCCACCCCGCTGTGCTGGGCGAGCAGCGTGGACAGCTCGGCGACACCGGCGTGGAACTTGTCGACGTCCGCGTACAGCTCGATGCGGTTGCAGGTGGCGAGCACCGCGGCCTCGGTGGCGGGCTCCGCGGCGACCGTGTCCTGCAGCAGCTTGATCTGGGCGTCCGCGTTCAGCGTGGCCCGCTCCAGGACGCTGACCGGGGCGCTGCGGTGGCTCAGCCCGACGACGAGGAGACTCATGCCGGCATCACGGCGGGTACGTCCCCGTCCGGGCCCTGCTCGGCGGACTCCTTGCGGGCGGCGGCGGCCGGGTGCGCGCCATCGGACGCCGCGGCCTCCTCGCCGGCCTTGCGCTGCTCGTGGAAGGCGAGGATCTGCAGCTCGATCGAGAGATCCACCTTGCGTACGTCGACGCCGTCCGGGACGGTCAGCACGGTCGGCGCGAAGTTCAGGATGGAGGTGACCCCGGCGGCCACGAGCCGGTCGCAGACCGGCTGGGCGGCGCCGGCGGGGGTGGCGATGACGCCGATGCTCACCCCGTTGTCATCAATGATCTTTTCCAGGTCATCGGTGTGCTGCACGGGGATGCCCGCGACGGGCTTGCCGGCCATCGCCGGATCGGCGTCTATGAGCGCCGCGACACGGAAGCCACGGGAGGCGAACCCGCCGTAGTTGGCCAGGGCGGCACCGAGGTTACCGATACCGACGATGACAACCGGCCAGTCCTGGGTGAGCCCCAGCTCACGCGAGATCTGATAGACGAGATACTCGACGTCGTAGCCGACACCCCTGGTCCCGTACGACCCCAGATACGAGAAGTCCTTGCGCAGCTTCGCGGAGTTGACCCCCGCGGCGGCAGCCAGTTCCTCGGAGGAGACCGTGGGTACCGAGCGCTCCGACAGTGCGGTCAGCGCGCGGAGGTACAGCGGAAGCCTGGCGACGGTGGCCTCGGGAATCCCTCGGCTACGGGTCGCCGGTCGGTGAGTTCGGCCAGTTGCCACGGTGCTCCTGCGGGTAGAGCGGGGCTGCAGGCGGTCACACGTACCCAGACCGCCCCGTCGACAGCAGGCTATGTCTTTGTGAACGCGTGCACAAAGATGGTGTCCGATTTGCCCGGCCAACGTGACCGGGGTCACGCACACGCGTCCCAGGCGTATCCCACGGGGCAAAACCGACACACTCCTCGTGAATCCCGCCCCCGAGACCAGATCGCCATCGATCCTAAGCGACGTTCGGTACGACCTTGTACTACTCGGTCAGTTCTTTGCGCAGGCGACGCTCGTCCACCCGCCAGAAGGTGTGCTGGCTGCCGTCGACGAGCACCACGGGGATCTGCTCCCAGTACGCGTCGTACAGCCCCTGGTCCCGGGCGATGTCCTTCTCCTCCCAGGGGACGCCGAGGTCGCCGCAGACCTTTTCGACCACCAGCCGCGCGTCGTCGCACAGATGACAGTCGGGCTTGCCGATGAGAGTGACCAACCGCTCGTGCGGAGCGGGCCTGCGTCGGAAGAGGGGACTCATGTCGGCCATTCTCGCGCGCGGGAGCCCGGCGGCGGGACCCCCCGCGAGACCACGGAGAACGCAACGACCGGGCGGATCAGATCAGTTCTTTAACGACACGGTCGCGGAGAGTTCACAGCCTTCAAACCTCTCGCGTCTGGAGGCACCGAACAAACTGGCTATGCTCACGGACATGGCCGCTCTCGGATGGCTCACTCCCCGTAGGCGCTCCGCCACGGCGCGGAGCGTGTTGGCAGGCGAGGCTTCTGCGGAGGCAGCACGCAAGTCCTCGCAGGACGTCCCCCCGGAGGAACCGGAGTTCCCCGTGCTCGGCGACGACAAGGCTGCCGCCTTCTTCGACCTCGACAACACCGTGATGCAAGGTGCCGCCCTCTTCCACTTCGGCCGGGGCCTGTACAAGCGGAAGTTCTTCGAGACCCGCGACCTCGCCAAGTTCGCCTGGCAGCAGGCGTGGTTCCGGCTGGCCGGCGTCGAGGACCCGGAACACATGCAGGAGGCCCGCGACTCGGCCCTGTCCATCGTGAAGGGCCACCGCGTCGCCGAGCTCCAGTCGATCGGCGAGGAGATCTACGACGAGTACATGGCCGAGCGCATCTGGCCGGGCACTCGCGCACTCGCCCAGGCACATCTGGACGCGGGCCAGAAGGTGTGGCTGGTCACCGCGGCCCCGGTGGAGATCGCCACGGTGATCGCCCGCCGCCTCGGCCTCACCGGCGCCCTGGGCACCGTGGCCGAGTCCGTCGGCGGCGTCTACACCGGCAAGCTGGTGGGCGAGCCCCTCCACGGCCCGGCAAAGGCAGAGGCCGTACGGGCGCTGGCCGCCGCGGAGGGCCTGGACCTGACCCGCTGCGCCGCCTACAGCGACTCCCACAACGACATCCCCATGCTCTCGCTGGTCGGCCACCCCTACGCCATCAACCCGGACACCAAGCTCCGCAAACACGCCCGCACCCTGGACTGGCGCCTGCGCGACTACCGCACAGGCCGCAAGGCGGCGAAGGTGGGCATCCCGGCAGCAGCCGGAGTGGGCGCGGTGGCAGGCGGCACAGCAGCGGCAATCGCCCTCCACAGGCGCCGCCGCTAGGCGTGCGGACCTGAACGGGACGAACAGGCCGGAGGCGCACAGAGCCCCCGCCGCCCTCCGGGGCCGGCGGGGGCTCTGAACGTCGGTCCGCCCACTTCAGCCTGCGCACCGCCTCCGATCACACTGCCGCTCAATCCGCCCCGAACACGCCAATCGGCAGGACATACCCCCGCACCCTTCTGTCCAGTCACGTTGGCTGCACACGGCCACAACACGCCCCGTTCCCACTCGTAACCCGACCCGATTCGATCAACAACCGGTCACGCAAAGGCACTTGATCGGGCGTCAATCGGTTACAGAAGCGACGTAATCGATGATTTGAGCAACTGGGTGTAGCAGTGCCTGCACGAAGCGTTATTCTCCTCAGACGCAAACCGGTACCCCTCCGTCGCCACGACGGGTGAAAGGTCCCGCACTGCACGTGATGGAAGCTCTGCCTCTGGGAGTCCCGTGTACCCACACGTCGGGGTTGACGCCTCGGGCCTGGCTACGCTGCGCGCAACGGTCCAAGACCTGTTGCGCGGCTTCGTCCCCACCGCGTACGCCGTCCCTGCCCTCGCCGTTGCCACCACCCCCGTCGGCCCGTGCTACGCGCTCGCCGACGGCAGCGCCGCCGTCGGCAGGCGCAGCCGTGCGACCGGCGCCACCACTACCCGCCGCCCGGCCGCGGACAGCGACAGCGCCCGGATGATGGATCTCGTCGAACGCGCCCAGGCCGGTGAGGCCGATGCCTTCGGCCGGCTCTACGACCAGTACAGCGACACCGTGTACCGGTACATCTATTACCGGGTCGGCGGCAAAGCCACCGCCGAAGACCTCACCAGCGAGACGTTCCTGCGCGCACTGCGCCGCATCGGCACCTTCACCTGGCAGGGCCGCGACTTCGGCGCCTGGCTGGTCACCATCGCCCGCAACCTCGTGGCCGACCACTTCAAGTCGAGCCGCTTCCGCCTCGAGGTCACGACCGGCGAGATGCTCGACGCCAACGAGGTCGAGCGCTCCCCCGAGGACTCCGTCCTGGAGTCCCTCTCCAACGCCGCACTGCTGGATGCCGTACGACGGCTCAACCCCCAGCAGCAGGAGTGCGTGACGCTCCGTTTCCTCCAGGGCCTCTCCGTCGCCGAGACCGCGCGCGTGATGGGCAAGAACGAGGGCGCCATCAAGACCCTCCAGTACCGAGCCGTACGCACTCTGGCCCGCCTCCTCCCGGACGACGTCCGCTGACGGGGCATACCGGGCACACTCCAGGCAAACACCCAGCATTCACCGGACCTGACAGAACACACTCGGTAATACCCAACTAGCTGTCAGTGAAAGTGCGTTGACTTCCCGATCCGATCATCCGTCGTCCGTAACCCAAGTGCCGAGCCGCTCGTTGTGCGGGATGCAGGCTCCCTGTGGTCACTCCCTGGCCGTCTCCGATCGCTCGATCGTGTGGATGTGTTCAGGGCGTGCCACCTCAGGACCCCCTGGGGAGCCGACCGTCATGATGAGAGGAGGTGCCGCCAGTGATCGCGAACGTATCGGCACACCGGCGGGCGAACGCCTTCGCCCAGGCCCTGGAGGAGCAGTCGGACCGGGGCACGGCGGCCGAGCAGTCCGAAGGACCGACCCCGGCCCCGGCTGCTGCGGAACAGACCGAGCAGGGCCGCCTGTTGGCCCTCACAGAGGGTCTCGGCGAGCTGCCCAGACCAGAGCTGGACCCCGAGGTCAAGGTCGTCCAGCGGGCCCAGTTGGTCGCCGCGTTCGAGGCCATGCTGCAGGAGGGCGCCGGTGGCGAGGCGGCGGATGCACCGGTACCGGGGCAGCGCTCCCGCGGCGCCCACCGGGCGAGCCCGTTGGGCAAGCTGCGACCGCGGTCACGGCTGTCCAAGGGCCTCGCCGCGGGCGGGCTGAGCGTCGGCGTTGCGGCGGGTGCCTTCGGCGGAGTCGCCGCCGCCAGCTCGGACGCCCTGCCCGGTGACTCGCTCTACGGACTCAAGCGCGGCATCGAGGACTTCAAGCTCAACTACATGTCCGACGGGGACGACGAGCGCGGCGTCGCCTACCTCGATCAGGCCTCCACGCGGCTGAGCGAGGCCCGCCGTCTGATGGAGCGCGGCCGCGGCGGCGGCCACCTCGATCATGAGTCCCTCGGCGAGATCCGCCGCACCTTGGCGGGCATGACGCACGATGCGTCCGAGGGCCACCGGCTGCTGCACGAGGCGTATGAGCGTGACCCCGAGTCCCTCGGTCCCATCCAGGCCCTGTCCGCCTTCTCCCGCTCGCACCGCACCGTCTGGGGCGCCCTCCGCCAGAGGCTCCCGGTCCAGCTCGGGGACGTCGGCGACCAGCTGTCGTCGGTGTTCGACGCCATAGACGAAGAGGTCGCCCCGCTGCAGTCCCTGCTGCCCCCGTCTCCGGCCCAGGGCGGCGGCGACGGCAAGCGACACGGCTCGGGGACGGCGTCCAAGGGCAGGTCCGGCTCCGGCCGGGGCTCGACGGCGCCCAGCACCGGCAGCGGCTCCTCCGACGGCAGCCACTCCAGCAGCCCCAGCCAGTCGGCCGGCTCCACCGGCGAGGGCCTGCTCGGAGGCAGCACCGGCGGCCTGCTCGACCCGCCGAAGGACAGCGGCACCGCCTCCCCGTCCGCGAGCAAGCCCCCGCTCACCGAACCGGACGTGACCATCCCACCGCTACTCCCGGGCCTGCTCCCCGGCCTCGGCATCAACGGCGAAGACACAAGTCAGTAGGCCATACGACGACGGGGGCGCCCCTCTCAGGAGGAGCGCCCCCGTCGTCGTACCGAAAACCGCGCGGCGAAACCGAGGAACGCCCTCAGAAGAACACCGACCTCCGCTGCACCAACAACTTGTACAACGTGTGCTGGATCTGCTCCCTGACCTGGTCGGTCAGGTTGAACATCAGCATCGGGTCCTCGCCGGCCTCCGGCGGATAGCCGTCCGTCAGGATCGGCTCGCCGAACTGGATCGTCCACTTCGTGGGGAGCGGGATCCCACCGAGCGGGCCCAGCCAGGGGAAGGTCGGAGTGAGCGGGAAGTACGGGAAGCCGAGCAGCCGCGCCAGCGTTTTCGCGTTGCCGATCATCGGGTAGATCTCCTCGGCCCCGACGATCGAGCACGGGATGATCGGTGTGCCGTGGCGCAGCGCGGTGGAGACGAAGCCGCCGCGGCCGAAACGCTGGAGCTTGTAGCGCTCGCTGAAGGGCTTGCCGATGCCCTTGAAGCCCTCCGGCATGACTCCGACCAGCTCGCCCTGGCCGAGGAGCCGTTCGGCGTCCTCCGCGCAGGCCAGGGTGTGACCGAGCTTGCGGGCCAGTTCGTTGACCACGGGGAGCATGAAGACCAGGTCCGCCGCCAGCAGGCGCAGATGGCGCCCTGCGGGGTGGTTGTCGTGGACGGCGACCTGCATCATCAGGCCGTCCAGCGGAAGCGTCCCGGAATGGTTGGCGACGATCAGCGCGCCACCGTCCGAGGGGATGTTCTCGACACCCTTCACCTCGACCCGGAAGTACTTCTCGTACACCGGGCGCAGCACGGACATCAGGACCTGGTCGGTCAACTCCTCGTCGTAACCGAAGTCGTCGACCTCGTAGTCACCGGTGAGGCGGCGGCGCAGAAAGGAGAGGCCGCTCGCGACGCGCCGCTCCAGACCACCGCCGTCCTGCGGCTTCTGCCGCCGCTGTTCCTCATGCGTCACGGGAACATCATGCTGCGCAGACGCCCTGCTGGGCAGGGGCTGGACCTCGCCGACCAGCGCGGGTTCCGTGGTCTTGCGTCGGCTCCCCACGCCCCGGCGCCGCGACGGCCGCTGTACGGCGCTCCCGCGGGACCGGTCGTCGTCGAACGGAATGACCTTGGCATCCGCCATCGTTGATGCGCTCCTCAGTTGGCGCTCGGCGCCGGGGGGTGGCCGCTGCCCAGGACGGGCAGCGCGGCGATCCGGTCGACGGCCCCCGCAAGGGCCTCTGGCGGCAGGAGCCCGGGGCCGTGACTGCGCGCGAAGTCCGCAAACGTCTCCGCCGTCGTGTACTTCGGCTTGAATCCGAGCGTCTCGCGCATCTGGTCCGTCGCCACGACCCGGCCGTGGGTCAGCAGCCGGATCTGTTCCGGCGAGAAGTCCGTCATGCCCAGCGTACGCACCAGGGAGCCCGCCCAGGTGACCGCCGGCAGCAGCAGCGGCACCGTGGGGCGGCCGAGCCGCCTGGAGCACTGGGAGAGCAGCAGGACCCCGTCACCGGCGACATTGAACGTGCCGCTGTTGAGCGTGCCCCGGTCCGGGTCGTGCGAGGCGATGCGCAGCACCTCGATCACGTCGTCCTCGTGCACGAACTGCAGCCGCGGGTCGTAGCCGAACACGGTCGGCAGGACCGGCAGCGAGAAGTAGGAGGCGAGCGGCGTGTCCGCCGTGGGCCCCAGGATGTTGGCGAACCGCAGCACGCACACGGCCACATCGGGCCGCCGCCGCGCGAAGCCCCGCACATACCCCTCGACCTCGACCGTGTCCTTGGCGAAGCCGCCGCTGGGCAGGGACTTGGGCGGGGTCGTCTCGGTGAACACCGCGGGATCGCGGGGCGCGGACCCGTACACGTTCGTACTGGACTTCACCACGAGCCGCTTGACCTTCGGCGACTTCTGACAGGCACCGAGCAGCTGCATCGTGCCGATGACGTTGGTCTCCTTGACCGCGGTCCGGCTGCCGCTGCCGAGCCCGGTCGCGCTCACATCCATGTGTACGACCGTGTCGGCGCCCGTCTCGGCGAGCACGCGCGCGATGGTGGGCTGCCGGATGTCGGCCTGGATGAAGTCCGCACCCCCCAGGTGGTGCTCGGGTGGGATCGCGTCCACGGCGACGACCCGGTCCACCTCCGGGTCACGCTGGATCCGTCGTACGAACCGGCCCCCCAGCCTGCGGGCCACTCCGGTCACGAGCACGACCTTGCCCAAGATCTGCGCCTTCCTTCCAGCCCATCCGGTACTCGTAGCCTGCCGTGTTCCCCGTGTCCGGCCAACTTAGCGGGTCGATGTTGCGCTGTGATGACCACCCAATGCACGAAGTGACGACATCCACAGACGTACGAACAGACCAAGCCATGTGAAACACCTGCGTAGGCACAGAGCTTGTGCGAGATCCTGTGCGAGGTCCCGTGTGCTTCTGGGGGCTTCTGTGAACCCCAAACGCATGTGGCCCCCCACCGGTTGCGGTGGGGGGCCACAGAACACGCTCCTGGAGCGTCGCCTACTTCTTGTTGCGACGCTGAACGCGCGTGCGCTTGAGCAGCTTGCGGTGCTTCTTCTTGGCCATCCGCTTGCGCCGCTTCTTGATAACAGAGCCCACGACTACCCTCGCTCACTTCTCATCACTCGGTGCTGGGCGCCATGGGCCCATACGACCTACAAGGGGCCAGCCTACCCGCCCCAGCGCTGAGGTCGTAATCGAGGGTTCCGGGGAGATCCAGAAGGGCCCTGAGGATCCCCCCGGACCGACGTCAGGCCGTTTCCACCCCCACGTAGCTCTCGCGAAGGTACTCATGAACCGCGTTCTCGGGGACGCGGAAGGACCGCCCCACCCTGATCGCGGGCAGATGACCGCTGTGCACCAACCGGTACACGGTCATCTTCGACACTCGCATCACCGAGGCGACCTCCGCCACGGTAAGGAACTGAACCTCGCTCAGAGGCCTCTGCTCAGCAGCCATGACACACCTGAACCTTCCGCACTCGACGCGTCACCGGCTTCCCCTTCCGGTGACTCTTCGTCGCTGCGTGCTCACTCCCCAATGTAGGGGCGTGTGATGCGAGTGGGGAAGAGGTGCACCCATCGGCGGCCTACTGTGACAGACACGCTCGATTGAGTACGTAGCGGGTAAGCGGCCGGTAGTAATCAGACCGCACAGCGTCATCAAGTGGAACGGCGACGGACACGGACCCCTCGGCCTCCCCCACGAAGAGCGCGGGGTCGTCCGTATCGGCAAGACCAATGGTCTCGAACCCCAGCTGACCTGCCCCGCAGACCCAGCCGTGGTCCCCGATGACCAGCTCGGGAAGCGGCCCGCCGACCTCGGCCGCGGCCGCCAGCGCAGTACGAACCGGGAGGGGAGAGTGCGTGTGTACGCCGGTCGCACAACCGGGGCGCGGCGCGCCGGGTTCCCGCACCATCGCGACTCCTTGTACGTAGTCAAGGTTGTACGTGCGTAGGCCGAACCGGGTCGTTATGTCGACACAGTGACCATGCGCGGGTGTGAGAACGGCACATCCAGCCGCCGACAGCGCGTCCGCCAAGGCGGCGTAGAAGCCGAGCAGCCGGTGCGGGTGGCCGGTGCCGAGGAGTACGGGGGCGCCGCGCTGGGCGACTGCGGCGAGGCGATCTGCGAAAGCATCCAGAGCGGTCAGAGTGCGCTCCGGATCGATCACATCATTGCCGGAAACCTGCTGCGGATCGGCCGAAACACCGCACTTGTCCGCCATCAACTCGATCAAATCCCGCTGCCGCCAGGTCCATTCGGGATCGAGTCCGATCAGCACCCGCGGGTCGCGGGCGGCGAAGAGCCGATAGCTACGGAGGCTCTCCTCACGGGAGGTGGCCACGGGCCCGGCGAGGCGGGCGGCCAGCAGATGGGCTCGCAGGGCTCCGGTGCTCAACACGTCTGCGATCGTGTCGGACCACGGAGGGCGCGGCCACACGAACGGGCAAACACCGCACAGTTGGCGTAACGACCCCCGTGACACTGGTGACACTGGTGACAGAACAGCGACAAAAAGGCCTACAACTGTCGGGAGGGCTCCCCGGTCTCATTGGGCGTGAATGGCAACGACCAGCCGGACACAGCGCATTGACCAAGACACCAACAGGGGGAACACCATGAAGTCGATCCACCGCAGGGCAGCCACCGCCGGCGCCCTCACCGTCCTCGCCCTGGGCGGCACGCTCGCCGCGACCGCGCCCGCCTCGGCGGCGACCACGGCTGCGTACAACGGCGCCTGCGGCACCGGCTACCGCGTCGTCGCGTCCACGCCGATCCACTCCTCGCAGTCCGCCACCACCGGCACCACGTACGTCACCTTCAGCAGCACAGCCGGCAAGGTGTGCGCCGTCACCGTGCGAAACAACCCGGGCGCCCGCGTCTTCATGGAGGTCACGCTGGACACCTGGCCCTACAGCAGCGGCGAGGCCAGGGACTCCGGCTCCTACACCAGCTACGCGGGCCCGGTGTACAAGGACGCGCCCGACGACGGCCAGTGCCTGACCTGGAGCGGCTCGATCGACATCTACTACAACTCCGACAACGGCCTCTGCACCTGAGCCGACACCGGGCGGGGGCCGCCGGCGCGGCCGCACCGGCTACGCCAGCAGCCCCCGCAGCGGAAACACCGCCCGCCGAGTAGCCAGCACCGCCTGGTCCAGCCGGTCCGCGGGGTCGTACCCCGCCTCCCACTCGGCCCACGACACCGGCCACCGGCCATCCGTCATCCGCGCCGGCGCCAACTGCCGGGTCCGTGCGAACACTTCCTGCCGCCAGCCCTCCGGGACCATCGTCTCCGGCGCGATCTCCCGCCCCGCCGCGATCGCGACGAGATGCGTCCAGGACCGCGGCACGACCTCGACCACCGCGTATCCACCGCCACCGAGCGCGATCCACTTCCCGTCCGCGTACTCGTGCGCCAGCTCATGACAGGCGACCTGCACGGCCCGCTGGGCGTCCAGCGAAACGGCCAGGTGGGCGAGCGGGTCCTCGAAGTGCGTGTCGGCCCCGTGCTGCGTCACCAGCACCTGCGGCCGGAAATCGGCGATCAGTTCCGGAACGACGGAATGGAAGGCCCTCAGCCACCCCGCGTCCCCGGTGCCGGCGGGCAGCGCGACGTTCACGGCGGATCCCTCAGCGGAGTCCGCCCCCGTCTCCTCCGGCCACCCGGTCTGCGGGAACAGCGTCCGCGGATGCTCGTGCAGCGAGATGGTCAGAACCCGCGGATCCTCCCAGAACGCGGCCTGTACCCCGTCCCCGTGATGGACGTCCACGTCGATGTACGCGACCCGCTCGGCCCCCAGCTCCAGCAGCCGCGCGATGGCGAGCGAAGCGTCGTTGTAGATGCAGAAGCCGGACGCACCCCCCGGCATCGCATGGTGCAGCCCGCCCGCGAAGTTCACCGCGTGCAGGGCGTCCCCCTGCCACACCGCCTCAGCCGCTCCCACCGACTGCCCGGCGATCAGCGCGGACACCTCGTGCATTCCCGCAAAGGCCGGATCGTCCATCGTCCCCAGCCCGTACGCCCCGCGCGCCGAGTCCGGATCCGCCGAAGCCGCCTTCACGGCCTCGACGTAGTCCTCCCGGTGGACCAGCCGCAAGGTCGACTCCCCGGCGGGCTTCGCCGCCACCACCTCGACGTCCTTGTCGAGCCCGAAGGCATCGACGAGACGTCTGGTCAGCGCGAGCCGGACCGGGTCCATCGGATGGTCCGGACCGAAGTCATAGCCCGTTACTGCCTCGTCCCACATCAGCTGTGCGCGGCCGCTCATGCCCGCCACCGTATCGGTCCGGTTGAGGAGCGAACGACCGGGCGTAGACCAGGGTCACCAGCACCAACACCATCGGCACGAGCATCGCCCAGCGATAGCTCCACGCATCCCCCAGCGCACCCACCAGAGGCGAACCGATCAGGAAGCCGACGTAGTTGAACACATTCAGTCGCGCGACGGCGGCATCAGAGGCATTCGGGAACATCCGCCCGGCCGCCGCGAAGGTCTGCGGCACGAGCACACAGAGCCCCAGCCCCACCAGCGTGAACCCGAGCATCCCGGCCCACGCACCCGGCGCCACGGCCACCACCGCGAACCCCATCGCCGCCACCAGCGTCCCCACCCGTACGACCGCCGCGGCCCCGAACCGCCGTACCCCGGAGTCCCCCAGCGACCGCCCCAGCAGCGTGGTCACCATGTAGACGTTGTACGGCACCGTCGACAGCTGCTCCGAACTGCCGAGCACGTCCTTCAGATACTTGGCGCTCCAGTTGGAGACGGTCGAATCCCCGATGTACGCGAAGGTCATCACCAGGCACAACGGCAGCAGCAGCTTGAAGACGACGGACTGCCCCTCGCTCTTCTCCCGCCCCTGATCCGCCACGGCCGCGGTGGCGCCGCCGTCGACACCGCCGACGTACCACCGGCTCCCGATCAGCGTGGCGGGCAGCAGCACCGCGACGACCGGCAGATACGACACCCACAGCGCCAGGTGCCAGTGCGCCCCCGCCCAGGCCAGCGAGGCCCCCACGATCCCGCCGAGGCTGAACACGGCATGGAAGCTGAGCATGATGCTGCGGCCGTACGCCCGCTGCAGGCTCACCCCGAGCATGTTCATCGAGGCGTCGAGCCCGCCCACGGCAAGCCCGAAGGCACCCAACGCGATCCCCAACTCGGCCAGGTGCTCCCCCGACCCGACGCCGAGGAGCGCCAACAGCACCACCGGCTGCAGACACCGCAGCAGCAGGCCCGGCCGTATTCGCTTCACCAACTGCTCGGTGGTCACGCTCCCGACACCGGCCAGGATGGGCACGGCGGCCAGAAAAGCGGGCAGCAGCGCGTCGGAGACGCCATACCGGTCCTGGATGGCCGGAATGCGGGTCACCAGGAGAGCGAAGGTGGCGCCCTGAGCGAAAAAGCTGAACGCCAAAGAGGCCCTACCGCGCCGCAGCACATCTGTCATGGCGGCGAGCGTAGGGCCCCGGGCTACCTGTGGGTAGATCAAGCCAAAGATGAATTTCCCTCAACTTTACCTGCGCGCTCAGGCGGCGACGGCAACCTCAGACCTGCGGGCGTCGGCGGTCTCGGCCTCGGCCTCGGCCTCGGCGGCGAGCATCCGCTCCATGGGCCCGGCCGCGAAAGCACCGCCGACCAGGATCCCGAGGGCCACCGCGACGATCAGGAAGACGCCGCCGAGCCAGACCATCGTGTCCACGGGAATCGTGTACGCGCCCGCGACCCGCGCGATGCACTCAGCGAGCAGCGCCACACCCCAGACCACGGAGAACAGCCGCTCCTTGCGCCGGAAGTCCGCCGACCCGGATGCAAGCCCGCCCGCCAGCCGCTGCCAGGCGGCCTCCTTCGCCGCGTCCCCCTTCACCAGGAAGGGCTTGAGGCCGGCGGTCATCATCGGCTTCCCGAGCGCCACGGAGACCAGGATGCCGATCGCGACCGTGCTGCTGACCCCGCCGTCCTTGGCGAGCATCAGCCGAGGGTCGCCGGAGACGAAGCTGAGCAGCAGCCCGACGACGTTCACGACAAGGATCAGGAGGGCCAGACCGTTGGTCGCCCGCTCCTTGACCACGCTCCACACCGTCCGCGCGGCCGGCACCACGCTGCTCCAGGCGAGCGCCGCGAACGTGCTCATCCCGAAGCCGTCCTTGAACAGGTAGTACGAACCGAGAGGTACCGCCACGTCCACGATCAGCGGGGCGAAGGGGTTCTTCTTGCTCGTCTTCGTCGTCATGCCCTCAGCTTGCCGTCCGGCACCCGAGCACCAGTAGAAACGATCGTCCGCATCTCGGCATGACAAATGTCAGACCAGCAGGTCAGCCAACTCCCCCATGTTCGAGAAGAGTTGATCCGCCCCCACCAGCCTCTCGGCAGGCGTCATGGCGGTGAACCCGAAGACATCCATCCCGGCCGCGACAGCCGCCTGCACGCCCAGCGGACTGTCCTCGACGACCGCACACCGCTGCGGTGCGACTCCCATCCGCTCGGCCGCGTAGAGGAACAGGTCCGGTGCCGGCTTCCCCCGCCCGACATCCTGCGAACTGAAGATCCGCCCGTCATCGAACCACCGGTCCAGCCCGGTCTTCCGATGCCCCACCCGAATCCGCTCATGAGTCCCGGAGGACGCGACACAGTACGGCACCCCGTCGGCGGCCAGCTTCTCCAGCACACCGACGGCCCCGGGGACCGGCTCCAACTCCCGCTCGAACGCGGCGAACACGCGCGCGTGGAGAACGTCGTCGAAGTCGTCCGGCAGCCTCTGCCCGGTTCGCTCCTGGATGAGGTCATGGACCCGGTGGACGGCGGCACCCATGTAGTCGCGAAGGGAGCCCTCGTAGGAGGTCGGGTGCCCGAGCTCGGTGAGATAGGCGGCCAGGAGGCGGTTGGAGATCGGCTCGCTGTCGACGAGCACGCCGTCATTGTCGAAGATCACTAGGTCATAGCGCATAACCACGAGCGTAAACGCAGAAAACCCCCGCACCGAATGGTGCGGGGGTTTTCTCAATGATTGTTCGGCGGCGTCCTACTCTCCCACAGGGTCCCCCCTGCAGTACCATCGGCGCTGTAAGGCTTAG
>Ga0307512_10004565_pt1 | contig 15100 bp, 11 predicted proteins | sample 14_EM_MG_FD_200267 | JGI IMG/M metagenome (GOLD analysis project Ga0307512, IMG submission 200267) | Populus trichocarpa ectomycorrhiza microbial communities from riparian zone in the Pacific Northwest, United States - 14_EM | ecosystem: Host-associated > Plants > Roots > Unclassified | place... | reverse complement strand
CAAATATAATTCTCAATTTAACATTTATTAAATACACACATCAACTTTTCATTTCTAGATTAGATTTTGTATACCAACATTTAACTTTGTTTTTCTAAAAAAAAAAATAGCAAAGAAACACGAGCACGTTTAAGCCCTATTTGATATTGCAGCTCAACTATGTTTTTGAAAAATTTTAAAATTTTTTAGTACTCTTGGATAATATGGTGATATAAAAATTAAATTTTAAAAATAAAAAAAATATTATTTTAATATATTTTTTAAAAAATAAAACACTTTGAAATAGCTTAAAGAAAACTTATTTATTCTTATTACCCTAGAAACTCAATGAGAAGCCCAAACACGCCAGGTCGATAAAATCAAAACCCGACCCGCCCCGCTTAACTTACTGTTTCCATTTCCAAAACCCGTAAAAAGTAAAAACACTCCTCCTCCTGGCACCTTTCACCTTTCACTCAATTTCCTCTCTCCGAACTGCCGTAGCCACTAACAATGACATCCACCACCATGGGCCCTCCTCCTCCAAGAAACCCCAATCCCACCACCTCAACCGAAGCTGCCTCCATCACAGAACCCGAATCCGAACCCGAATCTAAAACTTCAGTTGTCGACGAACCACAGAAAATCTCCTCAACAACAACAGCTGCAAAACCCTCCATGGCCCCGCCACCTCCCACAAACCCTATTCCCACCCCACCAGAAACTTCTACAGAGCAAGAGAAAATAAAATCAAAGGATCCGTCAGTGCCGTACACAATTCCTGAATGGAGTGGGCCACCTTGCCATAAATTCTCCCTCGAGATTCTCAAAGATGGCTCCATTATCGACCAATTCGAAGTGTAAGGCTTGTTCTGGTCTTCTTTTTTTGGTTCTAATTGTTATTAACTAATGGCAGTGTTAATGGCCTTCGTTTGTTCAGTTGTGAGAAAGGGGCTTACATGTTTGGCCGTGTGGAGCTCTGCGATTTCATTCTCGAGCACCCTACCATCTCTCGCTTCCATGCCGGTACTTGCTGTGCTATCTCTCTCTAATTCTGGATGTTGAGAATTGTTTGATGAAATTAAGTTAGTTAACGAAGTAAATGATTCAGTTCAATTTTGTAATCAGTTTCGATCCAGGCATTAATTGAAATCGAGCTAAAAATTGTGATTATGTGTATTGTAGCATGTGCTATTTTTTTGGGGTTAGTACTTTTGAAACATCTGACTGTCCCATAAATGTCAAGATCAGACAGAAAAAAGCCGTGAACTTGGTTGCTGACAGGAACTTTTCTGTTTCTGTTGGTATTTAGCTAACCTCCTCCACTTTTCTAGCATGTAGACTCGTGTATCACCCTAGCTGAATGCAGTTAGTAACTTGCTGTTTTTTTACAACCTGCTGCTAATTTCCCATTCCAATAGCTGCAAGCTGCTCGGTGATTGTAGTCGTTATGCTTTCTCTTGGGAGACTGCTATCGGTAAAAGTATGATAAATATCTTCCTAGTAGTAGTTTTTTTTTCCTTCCGGCCAAGTGCATTGTTGTTTGACATGAAGATTACGTACGCAGATTATTTTGCATCCAAAACATGCACAACATTTGTGAAGCTTATTTTCTCAGAGAATTATATTAATTTTCTTTTTGTTTGTAGTGGTGTAATGTCAGTTATTATCTCCAGCTTTCCATGTCATAGAACCTGTTCATCGAAAGATGGGTTAAGAAACTCTTATTCATTGGGACTTCAAACATAGAGTTGTCGAAAGTTTCCTTAATTGTAGATGCTGGGGTCATTATATAACAAGTTGCTTCTCTTTGCTAGTTCTCCAGTTCAAAAGAAATGGAGATGCGTATCTTTATGATCTTGGCAGCACTCATGGCACCTTTGTTAACAAGAGTCAGGTAAGCATTATTTATGTTATGCTTCTTATATTTAAAATATATGCATTACTTGAAGGTCTGATGTAAGTGATACATTGATATTGTCAATGGAATTTGTGGTGTGTGGTTCATTACATGTTAATCTAATATATACCCAGCTATATAAGTCATTTTTTTACACTGACGCCTTCAATTTATGGTGTGTTTGAATGATATTTCTGAACTAAAGGAGCATCTGGTCGGGTACGTGGGACATGTTCTATTCCAAGTAAACTTATTGATACCAAGGAAATCATCAAGGACTAAAATATAAGCACAAAGAAAAAGGACAGGTAGATCCAAGTTAACCAACTTGGTGGAAATGTAATGCACTTTAAATCAGACATGAGGTCTGGTTCATGTCAACAGCAAATGTCCTGGATCCTGAGGAAGAAATTAAAAGAAAAGCGAACTAAAATGATTGTTTAGAGAAACTTTCCAAGAATTAATTGATTTTATAGCTGCTAAAGGTTATAGGGTACAAAATAAATGCTAGCCTCTCCAATTTGTACAATCACAATCTAGTTTCAAGAGGCAGAAAATATATTGTAATTGGGAATCTGATTACATTAATTACTAAAACAAAAGAAATCCTAATAAATATGAAATACACTGCATTGATCTACTACATTGGATACCCTAAACACTAGTGCCTTATTGGAGACGGATTCCTACACTAAGCAAACATTAATAGCAACCAAACAACATTTTTTCCATGTTAACACAGTCTTGCAGTCAGAAGAATTTTTTCTTGTCATGTCTGATCAGATCTAGAATCTTCCAGAGGAAAAAATCCTTCCTTGATAGGAAAATCTGAGTCTAATTGGCCTCACCATCATCCATCTGATCGACCATGTCATCAAATATCTATGTGCAATTAATTCCAAGCCAGCTTTGAGTCTATTCATGCTGTTGACACAAATGAAAGAAGTAGCTCTGGTTTATCATCAACCAAACTAGCAAAATTTATGGTTTTCAACTTTCCTCAATTTAGCATTTTGTGGGTTGAGACCGTAACATGAATATTTATTAGCTGATTATCTGGTAGAAGAAAGCCTTGCTCTCAGGTGGTAAAGGGGTGAGGCAGAGTTATGGTGGCTTCTTTGTTTGAAATTTGCCACTGAAAAGTTTTTGTAGAGTACCTTTGTATTTTAATGATGTGCTACTGGTTTGTCTTTTTTGTCAGTGTTTTTTCCTCTTTTTCTTAAGTGTGTTTTCCCATACAGTGGGAGATGGTTTTTGTTGCATTCTTAACTGCTTTTCCCTTTCTGTTTATCAGGTGGAGAAGGGTGTTTATGTGGCCTTACATGTTGGTGATGTTATTCGATTTGGACAGTGAGTAACTTTCATACTTGATTCCTTGACTTATCCCATTCTTCCGTATCTTTCATGCCTATAGCATTAGTTTAGTTCAACACTCTTTTTTTTATTGTTATCACCTGGCATCATTGCCTGCATAACTTAACATCACTGTAACTTGTGATGTTAAGCCACAATACATAATGCATAAGGGGCCATTGGCCAAAGACTGTAAGATTCATGGTCAAAGCCTTTAACAAGCTTTGTTTCACATATTCCTTGTCCTATACATACTGAGATTGTTTCGATCTGTCTTGCATTTGGTCTTATATTATGAGAGTGTTATGTTTAGAAAGGCATGAATTGGGAATGAATGTTGCTGTTTCTACATTATTGTCCTTGCATATTTCTGATTTTTACCTGTTCTTTCCTTGCACAGTTCATCTCGATTGTATATTTTTCAAGGACCACCTGACTTGATGCCACCGGTAAGATTGCTGTCACTATATACACACACATAATAAGTGCTTGATTGATGTCTGAGATTTTGTGTGTTGGACATTACTTCTTGTTTCTTTCCTCTTTTCAAGGACCACCTAACACATGCACGTATCACCTTATGTTCAAAGTGTTCTATAAATTGTTCACGTGGTGTTGACATGTATGCTGGTGCACCAGGTTTAAAAGAATAAACAATGCTAAGACTTTTTAGTTTGTAAGATTAAATGAATATAATTTTATGTCACAGGTATACCTCTGTTGTAGATTTAGTTCTATATCTCTTGCATAGATTTGTTAGTAGCCTGTTCAGCCAGTTATGTTATCTCGCTTAAACAGCAGGGATGCATCAATTGTTTTAATGTATCACGTGTTGTAGGAAGCTGACAGGAAAATTCGTAGAAATGCTAAGATCCGGCAAGAGATGCAAGATCAGGAAGCCTCACTTCAACGAGCAAGGCTGGAAGCATCTCTTGCTGATGGTATCTCATGGGGCATGGGAGAAGATGCTATTCAAGAAGTTGAGGTTAGTGTCACTCAATATTTTTCTGGATGTAATCTTGCGAGAATTATTGTTGTGGACTTTTTACAACTTTTCTGCTGCCAACACTTTTCCATAAGCTGCTTTGCAAAAAATATAGTAATATGAGATTATGTTTGTGTGCCCTTTTATGTGAGGAGGATTGCTTAAACTATTATTTGTTCAATATGAAGTATGCGTGCTGGACAACAGTAGTGTTTGTTTATAGCTGTCTACACTCTGTCATTCTTACCTCCTTGTTTCATGCTTATACAGAATTCTTGCATTTTTAGTAATCCAAAAAAGAAAAAGAAAAAGGACAATTCATTATGAACTTGTTTCTGTCTCAACTAGGAACTTGAAGACTAACATATGTACTCCTGTCAAATTTACCTTCGTTTACCAATTTTTTTCCATAACTCTTTTGCTGTATAGTTGAAAGCTGACGATCATCTTCTCTGTTTGTCTTATTGGATTTCTAGGATGATTGTGATGAAGTAACATGGCAAACCTACAAAGGACAGCTTACAGAGAAGCAGGAGAAAACCCGTGATAAAGTGATAAAACGAACAGAAAAGGTAAGTGGTTTTCATTTTTGCACTCCGAGATCCTCATTCTAGATATTTAATGTCTGATATAATGATGATTTGCTTACCTTGAACATGAGACTAATCTGTATCCACCATTTTTTAAATCTCCTTCAGATTTATTTCCAGCTTCTTTTAAAATGTTCATCTTGTTACCTTTAGACCACTTTAAGTACTATTTTTGAGATGACCCCTTTCCTTTTTTTGTTTCTTTTTACTGTCCTGCCATTCAATTTTTGTGGTATTAGAAGTGCTAAATCTAAATGGTTTATATGCTATATTGGTGCATGCTTTATTGATTGGAGAAGTGAAAACTTCATTTTTGCATTTTAACTGTTTTTGTTGCTTTTTCTTGCGTTCTTTTGAATATGTAGAAACTCTGCCTCTCCCCCATTCCTCATGTTAATTTTAGTGCTCATTTTGCTTATTCAACTGAATTCTGGCTGTAGATTGCTCATATGAAGAAGGAAATAGATGCCATTCGTGCTAAAGACATTGCACAAGGTGGATTAACACAAGGTCAGCAAACTCAGATTGCACGCAATGAACAAAGAATGACACAGGTAAAAAATCTATGAAGATAAATGTAAGCTGGTCTTTTCTCCCTACATGTTGTGTGATTACACTTTCTTATGATAGAAAGCAAAATCTCTTTTGAATTTCTCCCCACCTTTACATTATATTCTCTCATATCTTTTGTCAGATAATGGAAGAACTGGAAAACTTGGAAGAGACTCTTAATGAAAGTATCCGGGAAAGTATTGGGGCACGTTCTGGAAGGATATCTCGTGGTAAAGGAAAAGGAACAGCAGAAGATGGTGAGGATTTTTCAAGGTACATTATCTTGCAGAATTCTCTCCAAACCAAAAACTTGGAACTTTCATCAAATAAGAAAATAAAAATGTCATACTATGATTTATTTACACTACTGAGTTATTGTTTGTGAGTTATTCTCATGGCCTGATATTTTATAAACTAGAGTAATGATTTTGCATGATTGGTCATCCACTCATCTTTTTTATTTTTCTTTTATTTTTCCTTTTTTTTTCTTTCATAGAAATCATGATCATGCAAATTGTATAACTAATGCTTATTACTTCATTTAGTGATGATGATGAATTCTATGACCGTACAAAGAAACCATCAGTGCAAAAAGCTGGTGAAAATCTATCGGTTGAAACTGCCGATACCCTTCTTGACAAGAGAGATGCTATCATGAAACAAATGGAAGACAAAAAAGAAGTGCTTTTGATCGAGAAGAATAAAATGGCACCAGAAACTGCAGTTGAGAACGGAGCTGGAGATGCACTTGATACCTACATGTCAGGGTTATCGTCTCAGCTAGGTAGTGTGATATAAATTACTTATATTTATGCCATATTATATGCTTGAGAAACATTTTTGCCTCTTTGTGGTTTTGTTTCCCTTACCTGTCAGTGCTACTGCTGTGTCCTGTGTTGTGTGTGTGTGTGTGTGTGTGTGATTGGCAATTGCTTTGCAAACATTTCATCATTGCTGCATTAGTTGCTTATTTCTTAATTTTCTTGTCAGTTCTGGATAAAACCATGCAACTCGAAAAGGAACTATCCTCTCTGCAATCTGAACTAGACAGGACCTTGTTCCTATTAAAGATTGCTGACCCATCAGGAGATGCTGCTCGGAAAAGGGATTCAAAAGTGCAGGTTATGAAACCTGACAAAGCAGAGGTGCCTGTTTCTGCCACCAAAAGCCAACCACCCACAGAACCAAAGAAAAGTAGTGCATTGGGAAAACCGACCAATGTCTCCATGCAGAAACAGAAAGCTGAAGATGCTGTGGTTGCTGAAATGGTATCAAATGATGCAGCAGAAACTGACAAAAATGTCATTGATGCACCTGATGGTAAGCCTACTGTTTATACTGCTGTAAAACCCCAATGGCTAGGTGCCATAGACAAAAGGAAAATGAAGGAGACCCAACAAGAAGAGGTGCTGGTCATGGATGAGTCTGATCAGTTTGTGGATTATAAAGATAGACAGAAAATCCTGAGTAGTGTTGATGGTGCAGAGGTTAACGTGGATTCAGAGATTGAAAGTGCTGCTCCTGGTCTGATAATAAGGAAACGGAAGGGAGCTGAGGGACCTGGAGCTAATGATAATGAAGCTCCTGAACAGTTGACATCATCATCTGTGGGAGCAGAGCTCTTGGCAGAAGATGCTGTTGCACTGTTATTGAAACATAAAAGAGGATACCATGCAGAAGATGAAGAAGGAAATCATCAAAGCCAAGAGATATCAGGCACAAATCAACGTGGCAACGAAAAGAAAAGGCCGAAAAGAGTGCTGGGCCCAGAGAAACCCTCATTTCTCAATAGCAACCCAGATTATGAAACCTGGGTGCCACCTGAAGGTAAAAGCTCTCTCTGAAAACCTTGAATTTGGTTGTAAAACCAGTGCCTTGATTCACAATTAACATACATTGAAAGTGCGGTATTCTCCTCGTCTTATAACTTCTATACCTCATGCAGGGCAATCAGGTGATGGACGAACCTCTCTAAATGATCGTTTTGGATACTGAACTGATATTCTAGTACTTTCCTATGTTTGAGCTCACCACCTTCTCAGAGAAATATGGTTCATAGGAAAGCTACCAGAGTCTTAAATGTACTGAGAGACTGACGCAAACTTAGCCCCTTGGTCTTTCGTGATGAACGAATCCGTCTTCTCATAGTTTATGGCGTGCCTCAAGATTTATGCTTGAACTTGCAGGCCCTTTTTAAGACACACGGACACTGGTGGCTGAAGGCCATTCATTGTGATTTGGTTGCTTCAAATTTTCAAGACATCTAAGGACGGAGATGACCTCTGGGGTCAATTTCTAAATGGAGACATAAAATGTTGTGATTGGTCAAATCTTGGCTGACACAAGGCACTTTGGCACAATCATGTATAGCAGTTAAAGGACCACAGTTTGTATTACTGACTGCAAAACTTTGTAATGAGTTCTCAGAAGAAAAAAAGCAACGAGTCTCCTGGTGTTGCAGAGCAATGATCAAAGTCTCCAGTGCACATCCGTAGTAATTAAAAGCAGTTTTTCAATTTAAATAATTGAACTCTTATAATTTGGTACTTGATCAGTAGAGGTCTGCCTATTTATAGTCTCTTTGTTTTTTGTTAATCTTGACATGTAAAGATACGAAGGGACACATGTTAGTTTTTTTTTATTGGTTCCAATTAAAAAAATTGATTAAAAATTAAAAGAAAGACAAAAATAATAAACAAACTGTTATTTATTTATTATTATTATTATTATTATTATTAAATATACTAAAAAAAGCTAAGGTTGGTTTTTTTAATCATTATCCCTTGTCTTTTTTTATTGAATTCTTGTGATCTAATTCCATCAAATAAAGTTTTAAATTATAATAGAAATACAAAGAGGAAGAAAACATGTTGCAATCTAAGTTTATAAAATTTTAATTTAAAAGTTATTTTGTTCATCTCAAAAAATAAACATTTTTATAAAGAACTTTTTAAAAAATATTTTAATTAAATAAAGATCATTTTTATTTTTATTTTGGATAGTTAAGAGTCTTTTGGATATTTATTCTAATTGTCTTTGATTTTTATTTTTGGATATTTATTCTAATTGTCTTTGATTTTTATTAAATGAAGTACATTACTAAAAAAAGACTATATTTTTTAGTTGATAAAAATAGATTAATAAAAAAATAAGGGTTATGCTAATTTAAATTATTATGTTTTTTATAAAAATAATTATTGACATAATTAAACAAAAAAGTTTGAATAGCTCCCTCAAGATCAAATATTTTTTAATTCAACCTTCGACGAGGTCAATTATCTAGCATGGAAATACAAAAATTAAAACTACAACCATGCCTTTGTCAGAAGGGTTTCTAGTGCCCAGAAACCAGTTAAAACGGGAAAAAAAAAAAAGGAAGGGAAAAATTGAAAACTGCTCCACTATGATGGAATTACCTTCACAACAAAAACTAAAAGATGATACGAGTGGAGAGTATAGATTTCATTTGAATCATAAATTGACAAACTTTCACCAAATGAACTTTAAGGGTAGTTTAGCATCAAATGGTGGTTTCCAAACCACCCTGGTTTTTTGTTGAAATATTTCTTGTGCCTCTGCTTCATTTCTGTACACCCGAAAGCCAGTTTTTCGCTGGTCAAAAAAACCTTTCATCCCAAGTTGCCAATCATTACATAGAAACTACAATAATATTATTATTCACATTACATTTTCAGTGTGGGCGACAAGGATCAATGGCGGTATAATAACATTCCAATCCGTCAAGGCAGAAACATATGCATCCAGCATTTCGTAGCACATAACCATGGGCCCTCATACTCTCTCTCTCTCTCTCTCTCTCCATTCCTGGAGTCAAGGGATGTTTCAAAATCACGAAGCTCTGCATCATTCTCAAAAATCAATGAAGCCACCTTGTCATAAGCCCCTATAATCTTGCTATCTCTTCATTCACTCTTTGTTCAATGCAAGAACCCCAGAGAAGCCTATACCCACCACAAAATATCTGTGCTTGCTATACAGCAGCATTCAGAGCTGAGTCAATGGAAAAGAGACTGAACGAAGATCTCCCATGCTTGATGACCTCTTTCAAGATATTATATACAATAGTGAGGCTAGTCTCTTGCAGGAAGTTTTCATTAGATCACACCTTTCCATAATCATGCTTGACAAGAAACAAAGAATGAATGACACCCATTAAAGATTGGTGTCATGTTAGTGTAGCAATGTGAGGACCCGTTGCACTGAATCAGTTGAAGAAATAAGGTGATTCCAACACTTGCCTCAACTCAAAGTCTCCCCATTCAGGCAAAGGCGGAAAAGACAGTGTAGGAAAGGACTTTTGGAAGCTCTCCAACAACTGCATTCAGAACAGAAGGTATAAATGATGGATTTGACACCACAGTTATTTCAAGTGCAAATCCAAGTAGAAATTATAGGCATCTTTTTATCCCAAAACACAGTCGAAACTGCGGTTGAGAGCAAATTATAAAGGATGTTTTAATAAACGGCAGCAAGTGTTGTTTATTTAAACATAATGCCATATATCTCTTCATCCTTCTCTCCGCACCAAGACAATCACAATCGATTAAAGTGTAAGAAAATTAACTTGCCTCTTGTCGGCTCTACCAAAAAAACTTCAAAAATATTGTATTGGGGGGCTTTTCCCTTGTACAAATACATAATGATGCTAGGCAATGGATGGGCCATTTATCTTTCCAGTTTGTAGAGCAATATAGCAGTGCTAATACTTACATTTTTTAATATAGGTGTTTCATAGAGTTCAACAAACTTTTCCCTCAGTATCCTGTTCATTTCATCCACATCACATGCATGCGTCCAATATGAATCGTGAACTCCTGTAATGGTATGCCATATACAGTAATAAGAAATCAAAACTAGGAATAGGTCAACATTTAAGACAAAATCCAGTTACAAGTGAAAAAAACCTGCAAATTTTAAGCCTGCCCTTTTGCAGGCAACTGCAGTCATCATCATATGAGAACCATCAAGGGAATGAACAAAATTTGGTGGGAAAGCTGTTCTCTGTCGTTTGACCATAACCTGTAACAGTAAAAGAACCACCAAATTTGAGATCCAAGACCCGGAAGGTTCAACATTTTTTCCCTTTCTTTTAGTATTTTGATTAGTCCAGACCGAACTAAAAAAACAAAAGCAGGAAAATTTAGCTGGACAAAAAACTTAGGCACCTGCTAAAGTCTACCAGAAATTCAGTATATTAGGAAACAGTTTACAGAATGTACCCATGTAAGATAACTATGATCCTAGAACAATATTTTCAGCCATAAAAACAGGTTATTTCAGACCTTTCACAATTAGATGCGCTATCAACATCCTAGCAGAGACTCACAAGCCACAATAAATAATATGGAATCTCTATTAACTAGAGCAGAAAACAGAAACATTACCTTGTCAGTTTCCTTTTGTAGGGTTAAAAACTGCAAGGAGGTTTTGATCTGCAAAAATTGTATGAAAGGAAGATAAGAGAATTCAAAATGCCATTTCTATCGACATGAACGTAACAAAATGCCAATCAATTTCTTTTCTTAACTTTTTTTTTGTCCAGTAAGTACAATTAATGATCTACTATGCTTCTGCAAATGTTATAGAACTCACAACATGCTTCCCTAATTTACGGTAAGGCTGTACAACAGGAAGTCCTAGTGGAGTTGTCCATCGCACTGGCTCATTTTCAGATGCAATAATCTGGTCATGTTAAACAGTCAACAGTCATATGGACAACAAAAAGAAAAAAGGTAAACAGAATGTCAGTTGATGGTTTAGAAACAATAACAAAAAAAATCAACACAAAGGAAAAAACAAATAAATAGATGAGACAGAATCACCTTTGCACATTCCCCAAGCCAGTTCATGATACTTCGTGCAGCTTCAAACATCTCTCCTAAGGCAGTTAAGGTCACCTGATAAAGCAATAAAATAAAATATTGTCAGTGACCTGTTTTATGAAAGAGTGAGGCTAAGGAATTATCAATCCTCCTTGTCAGGATGCTCCTTTCACACCTTTGCAGCATAGCAAGAACAACCGAAGATCTCTGAATTGTCTGTGAGACCACGTTCCTTTAACCTCCTTTCAATTTGGTCTCTAGCACCAATGTAAGTCACACCATACACAGATGTCATCACTGTCTGCTTCACCAATTTCCTATCCACCTAGATTATGTCAAATTACTATTAGTTCGAAAGCATAAGAACTTACCCTCTATGAAAAGCACACCCTATTCTTTGAATGAGATGGAAAAAAAGAAGAAGGAAAGCATAGTGCAGTTTTGACCCAGTTGTAACCAAGCCATCCCTTAGTGACAGAAGACCACTATAATCGAGAATGAAAGCTTGAAGAAAACCTGACTGATTAATCTTCTTGCACGCAAAGCGTCAGGAAAAACTTCTGGATCTTCCTGTGCATCCCTCCGCATGATGTCAAGTACTCTGCATTACAAAAGTTCACATTCATCACGTTCTTTTTGCAGATATCTGCTTGCTTCACAACCAGCAATGCATGATCACAAAAAGAGGATGGAAAAAGAAAGATTCTTGTAAAGGCTATACAAATTTGGCTCCAACCAAACACATCCAATGGATACCACAGGAATTTGACTTCATGGATCTGGTCATAGGCCATGAAATATGCACTTAGCTGATTGAAGTTTTTCTTTGATTGAATTGAAACAAATTAGGAGTTCCTAATTTAAACAGAAATATTGATCTTTGATTGGATGTTACTTCTTAATTACATATACCTACATTTCCAAGAACGCCAGAAAACTCAGCCAGTTAAATACATTCTTCTTTGGCTTTGAGATAGTAATGCTTCCAAACTCTTAGGCTTTGAGACAATAATGCTTATTGCAGAATTTAATCGAACCAATACATGCTGGTGTGTTGCAAAAAAAGCTCCTAATTAGGAGGCGTTTTGGCTTATATTCCAAAGATCATATTTGTGGCTGTCCTCTCAAGAGTTGGTCAGAAGTCTAAAATTCAGATTATGTCTTCTTGTGATTTGGAACTTCAGAATTAAAAAGGGAATCCCTTAATTAAGCTAACTACCCAAGAGTTGCCTCAATTTTCAGCATATTTTTTTTAGTTTTTCAAATCTCTGGATTTTCAAGTTTTAGATCTAATCTTTAAATCAGTGGAGTAGAAAACCATCATCTCCATTGATTTGCTTCAACAAAAGCACATCTGAGTTCCAATCTTTTCAACGGTATCATGAGAAAACCACTTACCTAGCAGCTATTCCTGAGTAGACATCTGTGGGCTTCTCTCCAGCAACTAGATTAACAGCAGCTGCTCCCAACTGTTCAAGACTCCAATGATTTAACAACACAGAGGGGTTCAAAGTATAATCACAGGCATTTTTTTTTCCAAAAACAAAAACAAAGTTCAAAAAAAGAAAGTTTGCATAAAAAGGCAACTTGAATTCAACAAGGATTGGCATCAGCATATGAAAATCAGACAAGCAGATTGCGGGTATCGGGTTTTGTATATCAGCAGTAATCATATAGAAAAGTAAAACTTAATACCATCTTCCAATTCAAGTTAGGGACACTACCTTGTCTCTTCCAAGTGCAGCATAGTGTTGCAGACCATTGCAGGAACCATCCTACAGAGAACCATAACAGGGAAGGGGTACCTCAGAAGGCAGTACAAGTTATGACAATATACAGAAATATCAGAGTAAAATAAATTACTAGGCCAGAAGAGCAAACATAAGCCCAGGGAAAAGAAAGAGAACAGTCTGGCATTAGTGTTTAAGTTGAGTGTCCCACATAGTTTGACTTTTTTTTAGCAATAGTGCCAATAGAAGCCACCTAAGCTTATCATTTCTTTCATTTTCCAAAAGCAATTGGAGCAAGGTACAATAACAAAGAATCTTGACTCTCCTTCTTCCATTCATCTTACTAATACCTCTGCTTCTCTCAATCCATTCCCTATAATTTCAGTAAAACTGTGCTCAACTGAGAAGGATGCTTTATAATCCTTCTAAACAATGTCTACAAGAAGTTCATATGAGCACAAAGCAATGACATTGATAAGATATACCTGATGAATAGGAATATGTGAAAGGCATGTTTCAGGAGAGGAGCTTCTCAAAGCTTCAGTGAGGTTAATGCACACAGCCAAGCACTGAAACGGATCTTCTGCGTGCAACCACCAACGCTTTCCTTCAAGTGGTTTGTCCGCAGAATCAAATATATCATCAAGGTGATTCTCAGTAAAAGCTATTCGTCCCTCATGGGATAACTTGTCTACACCACAAGCAAACAGATTTGCAAGGTGTATCTTCAGCCAGCGTAAGCCTGACTTTCCAAGAGGACGTCCCTCTGCAAACTCCAAAATACCCCGGCATAGATCTGAGCCGAGATGGTTTAAATATGGGTGCATGGGGTAGGCACGGCCACGAAAGTCAAGATTGTGTGGATAATAGAAACCTTCTTCATTTTTCATCTTCCGTGCTACCTGGAGCCCATTAAGAACATTGACATAAACCCCAAGGAAATTGAAAGTGTACTATCTAAAATAAAGTCAAATGAATTTTACAGCAATTTTAAGTTCTGTGTCGCAACGGCGTGAATGTCTTTCCCTATTCTCTTTTTTCACACTTTTGACTTTCCACTTCCACTTCTTTAGCAGTGCTTCATCTTCTGTTTCCGGCTTCTCAGGTAAAGGAACCTGAAATGAAGCCATTAAATGAGAGGTTTTCTAGTTGCTACAAAAATCATAATCAACTATTAGAACACAAAGAAAAAGTAAAAGAGTTTCTAAAAAAAACTGGAGTTACTAGGAGCAAAATTAGAAAAGATACTCACATCACTGCGGTCTACCAAATCAGCAAGACGACCTCCATTATTCCATATCCTATCAACAACACTAAGTACCCTCTTATTTACCCTCCATTTGGTATTTCCTAATGTATCCAGGGCCTGGAAAATTTATTCAAACAAACGATTAGCTTCTTGAAAAATCTACATACATGTGATAGCACATACGCGATTCTCCGTTTTCACATGTTAGTACCATATAAGATTTTGTTCAAACAACACAATATGCAGCAGTAACCATGCAATGCATCTAATATGTACAGACCTCAAAAACTAGCTGTAGCTGCTTCTTAGGTGTCCTCTTAACTGCTTCACGTTGCTGTTTAGCACCATGTATCCGCATGACATAGGATGGTAAGAACAGGTGTGCACCTTTATCATAACTGCAAAGGGCATGAAGGTTATGGTTGACACAAGTCAGAGAGTTAAATATCACAAGCTATTATGCAATTATGTAAGAAGTGCATAGAACTCAAAAATGCTACTTAAATGCAAGGTCCTGATTTATTACTAGAAGCAATAGTGGTGTTAAGAGTTGCAATAACTACATGGGAACCAGAATCCATCCACCAAGTCAAAAACATCCAGATTGAAGTAACGTGTGTGAGGAACCTGTAAGAAACATTTGCATCTTCCAGATTTGTATAGGAGGATCTAAAATGAATTATAGTAGGGACTATGCTTATGTGCCTCCAGCGATGGTTTTGGCCTGATGCTCGATCTAATCAAATGTAAGTTATTCAGAGTGCAATCTCTGGTATAATCTATCTTTGCTTTTTGTTGATTGACAGTTCTTCCTGGAATCCACTCCTAATGGATACAACCAAAAGTGCTAGGGATCTTATCAGATTTCAAGGCAACAGTTTGAATGGCACAAGCTGCTCTAGAGGCCTCTTCATATTCC
>Ga0307512_10004564_pt1 | contig 15106 bp, 15 predicted proteins | sample 14_EM_MG_FD_200267 | JGI IMG/M metagenome (GOLD analysis project Ga0307512, IMG submission 200267) | Populus trichocarpa ectomycorrhiza microbial communities from riparian zone in the Pacific Northwest, United States - 14_EM | ecosystem: Host-associated > Plants > Roots > Unclassified | place... | reverse complement strand
AAAGTATTAAAAGTTATTAACACACCACATTATTCTTATCCATAAAGTACCATCTTATCATAAGGAGAATACTTAAGAAAGTACAATATTAGTAAAGAGAAATGTAGATACTTCCGTATTTTCAATAGCTCCTAGACTGCTTCCACGACCTCCACGGACTACATTTGCTTGCCGATCCGCTTCTTCATTCCCAGGGATGCCCGAGTGCCCAGGGATCCATCGAATCTCCGTTTCGATACCGTGGTCGTGCAGGAGGGCCCAAGCTCTTTGTTGATACTTCTTGCCAATTGCTATCCAGGGCATATCTCCAATGTTGACACGTGTACACTGCGGTGGGCGTGGAAAGCTCGTCGGTTGTCTAAGTCTAAGGAGAGAGACGAGAAAAGGAGAAAGCTAAAAGACACGATGTCTACAATACTATACTAGAAATGGCAACCCACGTAACAGCTAAGTAATCACATGACGCCCGTCGATGATCTTGGGCAAAGCCCAGCATTTCCTTCAACATCCAGGCGAGCCGTCCGTCGAACTGCTGCCTAGGAGTCAGTGAAGATTGTCGTTTTCGTACCCCTTGTATCTGCAGTGCCTCCCCTCTCTTTGTAGTTTCTTTGAAGTGCGAACCATATCACCCACAACTCGGTGTTAAACACCTCCATGCGCCCCTTACCGAGGTAGCTGCGGAAGGCTTTTGTCGGTGCTGCATACGGCTGCTGTTGCCACGTCAGATCGGGATCCATCTGTACATCACGTGTGTAAGCGATTTCCTTCTTCAGTCCATCTCTCCGCGAATCTCTTGGTAGCTTCCTTGTCTTCGATTATAGTTTTCACTAACGGCTCTTCTCCTGGGCTCGGCCGGGGATTCTGTGTCTGCAACCCCAGTGTTAACTCGCTCTGGGGACTTGAATAATAATATTGAGTGTATTTATTTGGTCCGTGTGGGAGAGGGGTGTGATGAGATATTAGATTTGACTTGCCGTAATTCCAGCGAGCTAGTTGTTGGCGGGTTGAATTGGAAATAGTGGTTAACTAATAAGAATAGGTATTTCTTAACTTAGGAGAAAATCAATACTTATTTGTCATAACATATCTAGCCAGCTCACTAGTTATACGGATTTCTACAAACAGGTAGCCAAGCTAAGTTGACAATATAAAATTTGTGGATAACTATAGCAGAGACGCTCTTCCGAAGCGGTAGATATGCAGCGAATAGTTTAGATGGCGGTGTTGGCGACGTTGCGATAAAGTGTGGCTTATCAGGGTTGCATTTCTTAGCGGGTGACTTGGCAGCGAACAAGTCTATCGGGTTTTGTCAACGGAATGACGTGGGGATCCGACATCACTTTCAGCAGATGCTTGTACACACACCGCAAATCCCTGGCATAGCTGTTGCAAGGTATCGTCTGGTTGGGGTGCTCTGTAACAAATTCATGATCATAATCAGACCTCCCGACATCTCCTGATGATACCCAGTTGCAGATACAGGTCTACAGAACAATAAGCATGAGTTACCATTGTATTATCTAGTACTGCCGTCACTGCGAAGAATTTAGGTGCAGCATTTCACATTGTAAAAGATACCAAGCGAGTACCAAACGATGATGCATCATGTGACCACGACAGTGTTCATCTGGTTGAGTATCGGAATGATCTGTACAGGGACGACAACCGGAAGTTTGATGAGGCGACAGAAAGTGGAGATTATGGTAGGTGGGTGCAATCCTTCTGGTAAGACCAAACGTTCAAAAGAGTTTGGGCAGTCGGATGGAGTTAGAGTAACAGGAGATAAATTAATGTGTGACCAACAATTACGATAGTGGATGAAACCACGAAGATTTAACTTCGCAATCCTTAGATCCAAAACCAAACTGCTAATGATTCACCCTAAACAGCTTTCGCACCCATATACTCCCCTTTTTCCGTTGTTCCTCTACCCTTTTCTCCCATTGTTCCTGTCTCCTCCGTTGTTGCTCTAGCTTTTTCTCCCATTCTTCCTCCCGTTGTTTTTTTATCTCTTCGGTATAGGCCTTGTACGGCTTTACAAGGCGAAGAAATAGCTCATTTACTACGGCAGGATCATGAATATCTCCTGTGACAAAATCGCATTCTTCTTCTTTTGCCCATTGGCGAATTTGCTCCGCATACTCCTCAGCACCAGGTAGGGCATTTTGGTTGTGGAAGATGATAATGGTACAGCTAGGAAACGAAATGGGGTGTAGGTAAATAAGTTCCTCCTTGGCCCTCTTGATCATGGCCACATGTCGCTTCATTTCAAGAAACGTAAACGAAGTCTTTAAATCGCCGTCGGCACGAAAAACGTACAGGAATAGCTCCGACTTACGGAAGGTACTATCGCGGTAAGCTTGAAACGGATCGTTAGCGTCGTTTGTATCCATGATTTGAAGATTGACAGCGCTGTTTCCATATGACCGACGGAATTCCTTGCCATACCAGTCCTCTCCCGAAAGTTGGAGAATATCACCCGCACCAGCTCCCACTTCTCCTATCATAGTGAACCCAAACTGAGGTGATATCTTGGAGTAGGCATCTAAGCTGTACTGAAGATAGCCAGAAAACAAAATCATCTGCGGGATGGCTGATTCGGGGTTAGTCCGGCTAGCATTTGGTCGGATGGTTTCCGCATCGTTGTCTTCTGATTGGTCGAGGCTGAAAGTATAACTGTCAGAGACTGGCACAGATGTTCCTCCACGACCCTCAGTACTACCTTGGGGTCGCATGTTCGGATGAAGCTGATCACGGTATCCATCTCCGGCTAAAAAGGAGTTCGCGGATGACGCAGGGGTACCGAAGTCGAACCAGCGATAAGACTGAGATAAGTCGGCACGACAGATAGGGAGAAAAACTACTGAAATATCGGAGATCTGAGATAAGGAAAGACCAGTGAGTTGCGTCCAGTTCGATCCAAACGTGTGAAGGCTGAGAAATGAGCTTGTAGTCGTGACTTTCACTGTGCGGCTATACACCCGCGACTTGTAGAGAGTGTCTTCGAATTCAAAATGGAATTGGCGGGTGGCTACTATTTTGTCTTGCCTTGAGACGGTTCTGACGCTTGCTACGTTTTCCGGACGGATAGTGCTTGCGTTATCATCCTCTTGGTAGATGGAATTTTGCGTCTCTTCGAACCCAGAATGGAAGCTCTGAGTGGCTGCTATTCCGTCTTTCCTTGAAGAGACCGTTCTGCTAGCTGCTACGCTTTCCGGACGGATAGCGCTTACGCTGTCGTCCTCTTGATAGGCGGAATTTCCCGGCGTTTCCTCCAGTTTCGTTCTCTCCACTAATGATAGCAACCGCTCATTGGCCCGAACCAGCCTTTCAACTTGTGCACGCATCTGATCCATCGCCACCTCTGCCACTGAATTCGACTGGCTTCGTTTCATTAGCTATGAGGGGACAGCAGGATTCAGCAACCTACCAAAGCAGCACCGTTAGCATCAAGTTCAAGCTTGACTTATGCACGGCAAGTTTGTTGACAATTGTCTTCAGCGTGGGTTCTTTCTGCGTCCATTTGATCCTCTCCCACCATCCAATCTCATCTACCGCGTCGAGGCCGTCCAATTCCGCTTCCAATTCCGTAAACGCTACTACGCAGCCTGTTAACATGACGACGAGGTGATCAACCGGGACCTTAGAAGTGCGGCCGACGTGTGGAAATGTGCGCTGTAAAAGGATATTCTGTAGTTGTTCGAAGATGGCAGTGAGGCTTTCGGTTTCATTGCGGATATGAATAACTATGTTTGGAGCGCTATTGACAGAGGATACGAAGGCAGTTAAAGAGCTGACCACTTTGCCGCCGAGAGCTAGTAAACCAGCAATCGATGCTGCGAGAGAGAGAGGATCCATATCGGGTATGAGAGATAGTAAAGTGGATGTTGAGGAGTTGATAAGGTGCCTGCGGCAAAGCACTCGGGTTTGGCCTAAAAACCGGCAAAGGACCTGGAACAAAAATTAAGCAGCTTGAAACGAGTCCAACATGTGAATACAGTATGATTACACAACGAGTCCAACATTCTGGCAATTAGCAAAAGATTGTATGGGAGCTTTGATCACCAACAAGCTCGTATTTTTCATCTTTTTGTCTCACAGCACCCTCCTACTATTTAGGGGGTTGTATTTTTTCCGATTTTTTGGCCCATACCCGAGTAGCTGAGCTCAAGGCTGCCTATTGGCATGAAGGATAAGCTCAAACCCAGCACCTAGGAAATTGGGGCTGGTTAACAGGCTTAGCATGCAGTTGGTTTTGGGTGGCTCGGGATCTTATACGCAGGGGAAGGGGGCTGTGTCATGCAATGTACGAGGCTTTCAGGTAGATCATTCTACCACCGCTACTACACATAAAATGGATGCCGTCCAGACAGCGTGTTACAAACTTTCCAGGGCACGGGACGCTTCTAACACCACCGGTAGAGCACTTGTTTGTTCTTTTCTTTTGCTGATAGGAAAAATTTCTTTATAATTTTTGTGTGGTTGTGATGGTTGCATAACGAGCAACTTTTGTCCCCAGCCTCGCACAGGGGTCGTCAACCCACAACCAACCCGCAAAACACTGCTTCCAGCCGTGTGCATTACCACGAAGGAACTCTCATACGGATAGATCCTTATCCGTCCTGATAATTTAACCGTGTTCAGGGTAAGCAATAAAGATTGGAACGCTTCTGCTCTGGTAGCTATCATAGATCTAGTAATAATCGAGAGTGCTACACATAATGTTCGATAAAGCGCGGTACGAATTTTACCAACAGCCTAGCAGTTGCGCACTGACTCAAGGCTTAGCATTTCCCCCTGGTCAACACCCTGATCTCCCAGCAAAATTCATTACCACCACAGGAGCGTCCCAATCTTCATTGCCTGCCCCGAGTTATTTGTAACAAACGACTACCGTTTCGCGGTAGTTTCATTTAGCATGCAAATTTTCACAGAACTATGAATACTCATTCTTCTGAGTTGTTTTTAGTGTTGGTATCGAAGAACTGGTCAACTAGCCCATGCCGATATTTATATACATATTCAGTACAAAACACCAGTGCATGCATGAAATACAAATGAAACCAAGATCGTAGGTTACGTTTCGGGGGAAATTCATCACGCCCATGTCAGTACACCAGGAAGGGGTCAGCGTAAGTACTCCACATAGTAATACTGTGCGAAATCCATAACTGCCGGCCTACACCGTATTTACGCCTCGTACAGGCCGCCCTTCTAGAGAGAGCAGCACCTGATTGCTCGGACTTGCAACGGTTTGATATAAGACAAATACATCCCCGCTCAGGCATTCTATTGCTATTCCACTTCCAAATGTGTCCTGAGATTACCTAACCACGATCACTCGGTCCCAGACTTCCAAAGGCGAGTAAACTACGCACATTTTCCGCGGATTGCCACACCAGAAGCACGGAATGGCGGGGTTAAACACAATATAGATACACCAATCTCTGATATTCCTACAATCTTCGGGTTTATTGTGTAGAAGGCCAGAAACTCTGGAAGCGTTGAGTACGCTATACTCTCAAATTCATCACTTCATTCACAATTTTTACAATAAATCAATTTGCACTTTTTGGAGCATATGAATTCATTCCCCAGATAGTTCTAGTTGGCTTACTCTAAGATATTAAAACTGATCGGGATTGCGGAGCTGATTTTGAAGAACTTTGAAGGTTCGGTGGAGCCGCTGTCCATACTATAACAGGTAAAGTGTTGTCTTGTTAGAAACTCGCTAAATTTACCCCACCATTTAGTGCGCGAACACCAAACCCCGCCTCATTGAGGTACAGGGCCTAGCAGTCAATGTTCTAGACCACCGAATCTAGATTGCCACGTTATTTTTAGATCTAGATAACTACTGTAGTGTAATAATTATACAAAGCACCTCAGGATAGTGAGAATGACTGAGGGAATCACAACAAGAGTGATAAACATCAAATATGAAGCATAATCCTGATGGGGGAACAAATGGTCGTCAAGATACCGCTGCCTGGCGTACATCAATCACCAACTGTATCTTTCATCGCCCTGCGTACGCCAAATAGTTCCGCGCATGATCCGTCAAGTCGGAGCATACGAACCAAATCGGTGGGTCTGTTTCCCGATACCCAAAACAAGGCGCAAATACAAATGCAAACGGTCATGGAGTTGGACGCGATGCTGACAGATAGGCAGGTGCACTAACCAGATACGTAGTGTCAGCGATAATTTTTGACTGTGTTGAATGTCGGTTCGTTGTGTAGGAGATCTAGTGGGAGGGTGTGCCGAGACAAATGCTTCAGTGTAGGCAATCCGATGCCACGTGTCCGTTCATTGGGCAAGGGACTGAGTTCGTCGCACATGGTAATTATTCTCGGTTCAACGGCTCGGTAATAGTCCTCGGCTAACACCACGCTTCTTTGCTTTTCGGTAGATGCTTGTGTCGATCTCCCGCCGTGCAGTCGGTCATTTTTCGTGCATTGACTCCACCAACGAACTCACGAGCGGTTCCATCGGTTAGGGTGCGCACGACACATCTCACTTTGCACGACACACAAATGGAAAGAATATGCTCCTTCAGATAGCAAACCCACCGGGGGCCAAGTTTCATAATCCCTGCAAATACACAAAATGAATGATTTAATGCAAATCCCCACCAACCAAACACATCGACCAACGAACACGGCTGCGACAAAACCCAAAACCCACAATCTCCTGTCTGCGATACGTCCAACCCAAGCCAACATGACAACCCGCTACCTAGCACGCAATCCACACTGCAACCGCATGGAGAACAGCCTATAACCCATCGTCAGCTAACACTCCAACCCATCGCACTTGAACACTTACCGCCCCCAAACTCGCACAAGAGTCCGGATTCCCCGACCTCAACGCCTCCGCCTCATTCTCCTTCAGCCCCTCAAACGCCGCCGCAAACCCCTCAGGATCACGCCTATACTTCTTCACCATCTCGGGATCCAAATACAGCCTCTCCAACGCCTTATGCATCGCGCGCGAAGTCTGGTACGGCTTGTACCCAGCAGGAGTAGTATGGTTCTTGATCTTTTCAATCACTGATTTTTCGTACGCACCATATGCCTGCTGGCCCGTCGACAGGGGACAGTACGGCAGCGGGGGGGTACGTCTTGACCTGCACGGCGGCTTTGTCGGTGTTGAGGTCGAGGATGAGTTTTTTGCCGGCGGCGGTGAGGGGGAGCAGCTCCTTCGGCGGGATGTAGAAGGTTGACACCCCCGAGATGCTGGCTTTCACCGAGTCCTTGAAGAGCTCGGAGATGGTGTGGCGCTGGATTGTGGGCTCGGCGAGCGGGGATACGGCTGCGACGTAGTTCACGACGGGGTGGTTGGGGCCGTAGTCTTCCTGCAGGCGGGTGACGAAGTGGTCGAATTTGTCGTTCTGTGTTGCGTCAGTAACGGAGAGATGGTACTCTGCACAGCGCTTACCTCGATCGAGTGGAAATCGAAGCCGCTCTTGCAGATAACTCCGACCTGGTAGATGACGACATGGCTCGTGGTTTGGAGCGGGCGGTTCCGGACTAGGACGTCGGTTGCTTCCACTGTCTGCAGGCCGGGATAGCAGGGGTCGATGAGCAGATCTGCGAACAGGCAGTCGTCGGCAGAGATCCCCGGGAGCATCTTCGCGACGTAACCTTCGTCCCGGGCGATGGCGAGGGCGCGACGGGTGGGGGAGACGAAGTTTCCGGGATGGCCGTAGAAGACGCCGACGACGCGGAGGCCGGATCTGACCTCGCGTAGCATGATCTAGGAGCGGATAGTTAGCAGCGGGTTTGGGGATGGATCAGCGTTACTAGCCTCGGCCATTTGGATGTAGGTTTCGTTCCTGAGCTTCGTGTTGGAGTAGTACTCGTAGAGATCGACGGCGTTGGGGTTTTTCTCCTTGATGAAACCTTCGGTTACGGGGTCGCAGACGACGTAGAAAACTTTGTCCGCGTTTTCGATGTGCATGATTGCCTCCAGCGTGAGCTGGGCGATGCTGCGGATTCCGGATCCGACGATGAAGAGACTACCCTGAGTCATTGCGAGAAGATGGGTGGGTTTGAAGAGTAGTTTGGAGTAAGAGTGGTGTGCGGTGAGGAATGATGTGTGAGTGTGTTGAATGGTGGAGTTAGATGTGAGAGGATGGCGGATAGGGACGCTTTAAATACTGATTGCAGTACTCTCTAATAGTTCTTTGAGAGGTCTAAAATGCGCTCGCTTCGTCACAGAATAGGTCAACACCACCCCCAAACCCCCGCGTGGCCCCACCCGCTCTTGCCTCAGCTCCGAGCCGAGTATACCCTGAGCCCTGGTATCAGCGTCCTTTGAATATACTTCACCCTGTCCGTCGGCGCGTCACTACAACTATCACTAGTGTCCTCACCACATACCCATACTGGTTCTTCAAACCTAACAGTAAGGTGGAACCCGGGATGGAAGTAGTCTTTCTCGTCCGTCCGAAGGCTCTCCCTATCCCTGACTACCATTTATGGGGCAAACATCTAGGACTATTTACCCTGGGTATTACAAACCTTGGACGGGCAAACTGCGGGAGCTCTCCGGACTCGCTATCATCCCAAGACATTTTACCGCGGTTGCGCGCTGAAGATGCTAGTCCCATCTGTGCCTTAAGTACAGGCTAGAAGATACACTGTACCACACAATAAACACTGTAATGAGACTTTTCGGGCTCACAACTGCGCAGTCACGGTGGATTGAACAGAAATACATACCGTTGGTTGCATTTAATATAGTAGCAGAAGCGGGGACAAGACAACAGAAAAGGGCGTAGTGGGAGGAAGAATGGAGTAAAAATGGCGGAAAAATGGCAAGATGTTACAACCTAGGCTCTTACAATGGCAATTTGCCTTCTTGAGTAGCTTCTCACTATTTCCCCAGAACTGCCAGGGAGAATGTCGATACAATGTATTTTGAAAAATAAGATCTGGTAAGCAAACACACTTTACTGCGGTAAAATGTCTTGGGTGACAGCGAGGGTGATAGTGAGGGTGCTAGTCCAGAGAGCTCCTGGGCAAACTGCAGGCCCTGGAGTTGGCCGAGTGATGAGTCCATGATCGAGTGATATTATAGTGAACGAGTGATTGGAGCATCACCTCACTGACAGGGACTGCAACAGCCGTGTAGCTGCCAGAGTTGCCCTTTAGGCACTGCAGATGAACACATATGCAGATAGATTCTTCCGTATTTGTGCTTGTCCTGCAAGGTGCACTGTGTTTGGAGATATCCAAAACTGAATGTAAAGGCAAGTTTTGATACATGCTTACAGTCTCCTTGGCGGGGTTGCGGTCCTCGGGAGACAAATACTGGAAGCCCCGGTCTATATCATTTGAAACCTTGCATTGGTCGGCGACGCCGGGCGTTGTACGGACTGGCGCGCGGACAGATCGTTTCCATCCGGTGGAACTAACCCACATGAAGCCCACGAGTTTCTTCTGAACTGCACGACATGGGGAAGTTTTCACCGACCTGTTGCACGCCGTACGTGGAACAATCCCATCAGCCGATTTCTGCATATTGAGTACAGAATTTCAGGATGGGGTTTCAACCATACAAAGTGGTAAAAATGCATGCCCTTTGACCTTAACGAAGCATCTAAAGCTCTTATAGCACACAAAACGGATCACTTTCTGCTGGATATTTAGAAGGTTACGTCATTCGAAATGACTTAAAACTGAGGCCACGCACAAACAGTGGGTAACTATATGTGTACGTTCGCCTCATGTAGAATCACCCCATCCGTGGATGGGGTGATTCCGCATATGGGGTGCAACATATTGCTATCTCGGTGAATAAACTCGGGCATACGCCGTTAGGTTTTGCTTTGTGGGGCAAATAGTCTTGCTTAAGGCATGCTTGTCATGTATACATGACAAGGCTAGGCAAGGCAAATGGACTTTGTTTATCACTGTCGGTTTCAGTTCCTAGTCTCTAACGGAAATACTAGTACGACTTCATCAGGGCGCCCTGGTAAGGCAACGTATAAACGTATATTCATCGCAGAAGTCAGAAAGTCATTGACATGCTAAAAAAGGGCTCGAAACATGGCAAATGTACCGGTATACTCGCGGCGGGGTTTAGACTTCGGAGATAGGGCTATATCCGCAGAAAGATTACATGAACACGGCGGTCGAATGATACCAGGTTCTGCATATAGGTTTTCAGTGTTAAGTAACTGGGTCTGAAATTCTGAGGTTGTTCCATCTACCGGATGCTGGATACTATTGAATAGAAATAGCTTTCACGTCGGCCAGCTTATAAATCCAACCACAAGGCAACTTACAAAGAATATTCATCACAGAAATAAGAAAGACGTTATATGCCGGGAAAGCTTAATTATACGCGAGACAGGGCTTACGGGTAAAATCACTGGTATACATACTCCCGGCTGAACTGCGTGTGAGGTTAATATCCGGTGGCGGTGGCTGAACATATCCCGTCGTACGATCATCACATGTCAATGTCAAGGTTCAACGGGAGGAGCTCGGACCAGGAATGGGGACAAGGAATGTGTGAGATCCAAGGTGTTTGTTTGTTTGTTTGTTTGTAATCATTTTGAATTCACCCCGAAGGGGTGCCCAGCTAAGTTACCATAAGCCGGCCGACCACTGGTGGTCATGGCATTTAATTAACATTTTTATCCCTGTCCATCGGAAACTTCCTGTCCATCCATCGGCTAAACTACGGCCAAACTAGCTCACATAGCACCTACTTCTGACTCAGGCAAAGTCGTCTCCTCCCACTTCCCGCTACCCAATGGAGGGCACTAAGGCCACTGACCCACCAAGCCCACCCCCATTACTAATCCTTCGAATGCTCGACCTGTGGTGAGTTTGACACAGGGAACTCGTGGTGCGACATCAACTGGTGCGACAAGGAGTCTGCTCGGGTAGAGGAGTGGCGCCGGGATTCGAACCCGTAGCAATGAGCATAGTGGTGGCAAGACCAAACCACTACACTACGGGGCCACTCCGAGATCCAAGGTGTTCGAGAAGGGTGATTCCAGCCGGGGGTGAACGAGAAGTAGAAGGTTGTAAAAGAGACATCTCGAAGTCAATATATCGATAGCGGACAGGTATGTACTACTATTAATGTCGGGTCGACCGACTGGTCGTGTACTGATTGTGCTTTACTTGATATAAATCGGATGTAGGAGGAAGATTGATGCCGGCGGAGTGACAGTGGCAGAGGCAGACGAGAGAACGTGATTCGTACTGGAAAAATGAGATAAGAGATCCATAGAGAAGATAGAAGACTAGTAGGAAAAGGAGAAACTGTTAGACCTCAGTGTTTAAGCGCGAGAGGTTCACAATGGCATGCGCGCGAGTGACTGTTGATGCATGTTTATCTGGGTAAGCACATAACGGCTATATTTAGGACCATGGGCCGGCGAGACTTAGGGCTCATACTCATTCTCATTCTTTTACATCCCTCGTACCGACATGAACAACTGTTATTGCTTTCAAAATAAGGTATTGATTGTATTCCTATTTATCAGAGCTTGCATAGCAATATATACAGGACTAACTTCATGTATGCCTTGTACACATTAATACGCACTCAGCTGCCCATATACAGCTAGAACGTATCCGTTCTGAGGCGCTAATCTGGCAGATCTTCACCGCCGTGGATGTTTTCTACCCTTCGGCTCTCTGCTCTCTTACATTGGACATACAATCTATCCCATATAGTTGGGCTACCGGCATAGTCTTTACCGGGGATGGAGACGGTCCGTCACCTACTACTTCCACAGGGTCCCTGGTAGTGCTGCCAAATGCATGGATTTACCCGTGAGTGGATCAGGGCATCCGAGCCGTTCTCACCAACCGGAATTGCATTGGTATCAGAATTGCTTAAGGGAAAACATCCGGAAGTGTTCCGATTTGCCAGTTCGGCGTCGGTACAGCAGGGCCCAGAAAATACCTCATGTATATTTACTGACAGCATACAGCCGGCACGGCAACTCGGCGCGGCATACTATATCGATCACTCTTAGCACTCGATTAACGTCTTAATACATGATTGGATTAATCCTAGCGCTATCTAATCTACTCGTATCTTATCAAATTCATCTGGTCATCTCTCACGTCTCTTATTAGACTTAATTATTCTAATGGCCAATACTTATACATAACTTTTATTCTACGAATGGGACCCTATAGGGCTCGTCAATTTATTCTTATGATTTATTCGGCTGTCAGGTGATTTTATGGTGGGGTATGGTGGGTGCACAGGAGATACAGAAGGGAGGCCGGATCGTTGAACGCTAGATTTTAAGTATCCAGACATCAATACATCCCCCCTCCCGGCTCACTGCTTTTTATATGGTTCCTCCTATCTGTGGCTGCATCTGTTCCCGAACTGGCGAGGAATTTTTGCGATATTCTTGACTTTAATAAGGATCGTGAACGAGGAAATGCTTCGGAACTAACTAGCCCTAAACCACGTATTTCATTGCACTTGTATCTATATCATCTCTTTTGTCCAGCGGGACTGTTCATATGGATCTACATATGGACCGGTGGGTTGCACAATTTCATCGCTGTATGTCAAACTGACAAGACGTCAGTTCCGGGTGCGCATGCTACGGAACATATTCATGCCACGAATCCCAAAGTCCTCTGGCATCTTTCTTCTCTAGCAACACCCACCATTCCTTCCTCATTTCCTCCAACTCTCCCACGGGAAAAATACACTCCTCAAACCAAACCCTCACGACGGTCATGTCCGGTTTTTCTGGGAGCCATACCGCAGGCCATGGTTGTGCTACTGTCGTCACATGCTGCCTTGTAGCCCTTCTAGATCGTCGGTATCGTAAACGATGGGTACCTCATGGTGTCATTATCTCGAAGTATTGCCAAAATACATCGCAACGTGCTTGCATTGGCATGAGATGCTAGGCGGTAGCAGAGATGATCCATGAACGACAAGGCCTCACCATCCAAGCAAAAGAGCACTCGCTTCACCGGCGTTGAAATCAAAGGCGCGGAAATAATCATATCTATAGCAGTTTCCCTTTCCACCGTACTCAATTTGGCATCTATATCCTCGATTTCAAATGAGCCCTCAGCCTCTGCAATCTGGCCATGACCAATTCCTCAGAGATAACAGCGTGAAGTGTACGGAGGAAGGATATGCGATTGGGGTGTGCAAGGAGAAGACGCAGACATTCCAGCTCTCCTGCAATGATGGCTGCAACTGATGCGTTGAATTTGTATGCGAATTGAAGCGAGAGGACGGATTGATCGGCAGGAGAGTGTGTGGAGATGTAGTGGAGCAGGGACGTGGGCGGGACTGTCGGGGTGGATCCATACGTCCAGGAGTCAGGACGCCAGAGTTTCACAGAGTCGCGCCATTCCTGGTGCAATGGCGTGCCAGATTCAAGATGATACAAAATGAAATGTAGCTTCGCGCTGGATCCTTCGCTGGCGAGATATGCGAGGAAGCCGTCGGCTACATCAGGAAGAAGCTGAAGAAGCTGAAATATCGCCGAGTGGAATAGAGAGGAGGTGAGAAGAAGGTTGTGTAGGTCTGAGGCGGACAAGTGTTCAAGAATGGGGGGGAATACCTCCAGCGGGAGTAAGCAGAAACGGTTGGGCCATCGCTCCGGGGTAAGTGAGAGAGGTAGCCAATTTCTAACCCTGGCTAGCGACTTCGCAACCTAGGTACTTCAAAAGCGGGATAATTTAGCTTGTCATACAAAGAGCTGGTTTGGGATCACCCGAATGATCTCTTATGACGTGGTATGTTTTCCATCAATATTATAATGATATATGGAGGGATGTGAGAAAAGAGATGAGGTTTATTCTCCTACGATCGTTCGAACTCTGCCTACTATCGGTGCAATTCGCCATATCACCCAGCCAGAATCCTCTGCTATCTAATCTAGGGTTATCTCATCTAATCTTATCTCCACTGTCACTCCAAAAGTGAAAACCTCAACTGATCACGTCGTATGAAAGCTAAACGATGAGTGGACAATTCATGATATATAATTACACAACACGGCAATAACAAAGATTCATTTGATATTGCACTAAAATTTAATTTCACCCACCATCCAGCAAAAACAGCAGCCTCCTTAACGATTGCCGTTTCCAACGGAAATTCCACGGCATACTGCACTGCTCGGATTTCTGCGGCTTGTTGAATCTGAGCACAGTGAACCCAAGCACAACAAGGTTGCGGAAGTCCTATACGATTTGGACTGAATGCGCATCTTTTTTGAACTGTTCAGATTGTTGATGTCTCTACGACAGGAGATATCGCAGAACTTTTTACAATGGTGTCTGTGGTTACTCGCTACAGCATGAGTTGAAATACGAGCAGCGGTGACATTATTGCTACACTGTGTAACAGTTTTGAGGTTAGGGACGATGGTCGTCGAGTCTGTTGGCTGGAAAAGAGAGCATTACGGCTTATTTTAAGTGGTTAGTTGTATAACGGTTGTTGCGTTTGGTTTTATGATGGTGGTGGGCTATCTTGAGAGGAAATTCATTGAAAACGTGAGTTCGCTCATGGAAAAGCTATTCAACAAGCAAGTCCTTCACTACACAGACACAGGGGTTTTAGAAGGATGAATTTGGAAGTTATTTGATTAACACTCCAATCAAACCTCCCAACGGTGGAAACCGGTTGGAAATCGGCCCCGAACTGCACAGTATGGTTTATACCAAATATTTAAGGGTTCAAACAGCACTGTATGCAGAACCAATTTAGTAAATATGTTGGGAACCAGATTACGATTTATATTGATTTCAACCGCTTAACTGGATTAAACCAGTGCAACTGCTCCATACCTGATTCCAAGGCACTGTATATTCAGAGAAGCTCCTGCAGAAGCTGCTGAAACCATAAGCTTGTTCCCGTATTGACTAGAGCCCAGGAGGGATGAGTTTTCCGGCCATCGCTTATACATAGTATCTCACTCGGCATACATAACCGCACCACTGTTGCATATATGGTCTATCTCCCTGGCGTATGGCTTCAGTTGGGCTGATGCATAATCTCCCTAAGATGATGGTCATTCCAGACTCAGCTGGAGATGCCAGCTGAGTGCGCATGCATGCGTACAAGACATACAAGACATACTCCG
>Ga0307512_10004563_pt1 | contig 15107 bp, 15 predicted proteins | sample 14_EM_MG_FD_200267 | JGI IMG/M metagenome (GOLD analysis project Ga0307512, IMG submission 200267) | Populus trichocarpa ectomycorrhiza microbial communities from riparian zone in the Pacific Northwest, United States - 14_EM | ecosystem: Host-associated > Plants > Roots > Unclassified | place... | reverse complement strand
ACTATACTCTCTCATCAATATTTGTGGCCTTAAAGTGATGGTTCGCTTAAAAAATCGTCGATTTTTGATGGGGTAAGGCCGTTGCCACGCAGACCTATAATACCCGCCGGGTCCAAAATTGGAACTGTTGCTAACACTAAGCGTCAACGATTTTTGGGACTGTAAGTCGGGTAATAAAAACGCGATTTGGTAGTGAATACACATAATGGAAGTGTTGCCACCCTATATAGGCAAAAGAGACAGCATCACGCTCCCTGCCCTATCTTGAAAATGTGTGTCAACAGAGCGTCAACGATTTCAGGTGCTGTAAGTATGGTAATAACAACGCGATTTGGTAGTGAATACACCTAATGGATGTGTAGCCACCCTTTATAGGCAAATGAGACAGCAACACGCTCCCTGCCCCATCTTGAAAATGAGCGTCAACAGAGCATCAACCATTGTAGGTCTTGTTAGTCTGGAAATTGACAAGTAATTTTGTAGTGCTTATACATAACGACAGCATTGACAACCTTTATGTGCAAAACAGAAAGCAAGACGCTCCCTGCCCCATCTTGAAAATGAGCGTCAACGGAGCGTCAACCATTTTTGGTCCTGTAAGTCGGGTAATAACAACGCGATTTGGTTGGGAATATACATAATGGAAGTGTTTCCACCCTCCATAGGCAAAGAAAAAAGCAACATGCTCCCTGCCCCATCTTGAAAATGAGTGTCAACTGAGCGTCAACAATTTTAGGTCTTGTTAGTCTGGTAATTGAGAAGTAATTTTGAAGTGGTTGTACATAAGAACAGCATTGACCACCTCTATATGCAAAAAAGAAAGCGAGAAGCTCCCTGCCCCATCTTGAACATGAGCGTGAACAGAGCGTCAACGATTTTCGGTCCTGTAAGTCCGGTAATACAAACACGATTTGGTCGGGAATATACACAATGGAAGTGCTGCCACCCATTATAGGCAAAAGAGAAAGCGACACGCTCCCTGCCCCATCACGAAATTGTACGTCAGCGGAGTGTCAACAATCTTGGGCCTTCGATCCTGGTTTATCGAAGCGCACTCTGGCTGTTAAAGTCCATATACTCAGGTTTGGCTGTTTTTGTAGTCTAAAACGCTTGTGAACACTTAGTTGAGCCTTTGTAAATGAAATAAGTTGTTCCTGTTCAGGAGGCTATCGCGGGAATATCACTTGCTTATTTGCTCATCAAGGCTGCCAAATCACTTGTTTATAGATACGTGCGATTAAGCGCCACTTAGATTACCCAAGATGCAACACCATCAATTGTTGACGCTCCATTGACACTCATTGTCAGGATGGGGTAGGGAGCGTCTCTCTCCATGATTGCTATATAAAGGCTGTCAATACATCCGAACATGACAATGCAGTACCATAGTCATTATTTTGCAATTAACACTCGGATATCTCAATGCGACCATAAAGAGAATGACCCGAAACGCACAGCCAGAGATTGGAACCAATGAATCTAGCCCAACCCAGCAAAACCCGCGGGTTGACAGGTACAGGTCTGGGATTGGCCCGCCAGGAGGCAGCAGTTCCGGTTTCTCGACAGGTCTCAAACCGAACCGACATGTGTGTACGGTCCGAACCCGGACCGCTGGTGGATTACCCGGACCCGTTGCCAACACTACACATGCTGCATCACACCCTCCAACTGCGACTGTATGGTCACTTCACAGCTGCTGCCAACTCTACCACCAAGCTTGTTTGCTCACGGCCTTGCAATCCATATCCCAACTTCCTGAATCATGGTCCCTCTGTGCTCCCCTATGTGTACCCCACAGCCAGCTCCTGCTGCTGCTCTCATCGCCCTCCAGTACTGTTTGCAGCCCAATTGATTGCTTGATGATATTGTGATAGAATGAACGAGATAATGCATGCCATATTTCACTGGAGCGAATTTGGTGAATGTGAAAAACAAATGTCTTACAATGATGAATACGATAGATTATATGGCTCAGAGTTATATAACTGGGGATGGTAACAACCATTGCGGTGAGAATTCAAGCACAACCTTTAAGGACTCCCACAGACCTATACAGAGGTCTCAGCTGCTGTTAAGGTATCCCACCGACCTCCACATACCTCTCCGCTGCTCCAACACTTCACAATCAGATTCATCATATCTGATAGTGGCTTGAATACCCCGCCATAACTCCAGGTGCTTTCAAGGACAACGGAGAGTGCTTCTGCACCCTCCGAGCGTATTTGACCCAGCAGCAGTGGGGTGTTGAAACATCAGGAATCATTGAGGAGTCCTAGTGAGGCTGGCCGTAGTGTTTGCAATGCTTCTGGGAGGCTTCTGGACAATTTCATCTTTTGCTGATATACATGCAAGATTAACCTCTTGGCATCCCTTATGCGTTTGAACTCAAAAGTCAATCCACAGCATCTAGCGTTGGCAATGGTTCCAAATCCGCTGTTCGGTTCCAGGTCCCGGTTGGAACTGAACTGGAACCGTTGCAAGGGGTTCTACGCCATCAAAATACTGAACCACACCAAACCCACGTTTTTTTGGCCGGTTGCACAATTTTGCCAACTCTGAACCTGGTGTCAGGAGTTCTCCCATGATTGAGGTATTGGTACTAGTCTACTTCGAGATCTACATAATGGGTTCTATAATACCATATAGTACACAACACCGATCTCAGTTGAAGTAGTAAGCTGCCATACGTATGATCCTTAGCGGGAGATTACATGCCTCGTGTTGATTTGATTGCGTGCCTCATCGCTAGCAGATTCGTTGAAAGTTCACACACTCCAGTAGAACTGATTTGATGATGCAATAACCTTGGCCAGTTGATAAGCCTTCAAGGCATATAGTGATGCCAGTTATTTCTTACCACACTCATTCAATCTATGCTAAGGGGACTAGGCACGGCAGTTGGAGGAATGAAACTGACGTGTCAGGCAGACGATAGCCAATAGGTGATCAATCAGGACTCCAAGCTAATCCATTGTGGAGAAGAACAACTCAGCATCTCCCCGGTCAAGGAGAACACTCTCGGCATGAGCATGGTGTGTCTGATTGATGATGATGTTGGGCAATGTCAATAAGACCTGATAAACCTCCGACTACCTGGCAGGGAATACATGAGTAATGTCAATCACTATCAGTTGAATAATACTGCTGTGGTACGTCAAGTCAAATGTCGACAGGGCAGTGGTTGGTCGCCACATAGGTCTATGAAGCAGATAAGCTATAAAGCCTATATGGCGAAGGTTGTGTCTTAAGTTATTAAGCGATCTGTTTAAAGCCTCCCAAATAACCACGCCAGGCGATGGAGAGGTTTTGGCTATCCGAAACACTCGTGTTGCAAGATATCTAAGTTGAACCTGTTGTTTGATCAAATCATATTATGGATGATGGCCTGAGGAGGGAGTGTAACGCTGTAAATCCAATCACGTAATAACACGATACTCTTTGGGATGCGTGGTCTTCCATCATAGAGCCTGGCTCGTAATAAAGGAGTACTCTATGTTATGACAGATGTGATCACAGCTAAGGTTCAGACATAAACTTTGGTAGTCCAAGAAAGGCTACAAAAGAATGACACCGCTGACACTTTGGAAGGGTAGCACCACAGTTATGAATGATACCTATCTGCCAAAGACAAAGCTGAAATTTTGTTCAGTTTGACATTCTTATTTACTATTATTATCATTATCAACTATATTCATATTATCTATTAGGATTGAACTCAGATCCCCCACCCTGTGATTGAACGAAAGTTCGATAACGATTACGATATCATTGTGTGTGCTTTGTCCATACTCATACGACCATTTCAAAACAGGATAATATATTTGCTGCTCAGTGTAACTGGTGGTTGGCAAGTATTATGCAATGTACGGAGATATTAAAGTTCTATTTGCAGTATCAAATATTCCCTTCCGATTACGTTAAGGACTGCGTTATGTCACTGTTAAGTACACCTTTGGAAACAGTTGAACATGATTCCGATATTCCTGTACTCCGGTTGGGTTCAGATATGGAGCGTTGTTGAGAATCAGTATCCCCAGACATAGCACAAGCACGAAGTGTTCTACCATATAATCGAAGGACGCGATCTGGATCAATTGTTCAACCAGTTAACCTTGGAAATCACGAGTTAGATGAACAATATCCTGCACAGAATCAAAACCAGTTTCAGGCTTTGAAGACTTCGTTAAGGAAAGACGGTGTAATTAATTGAAGATATAACGTTGAGTAGAATTGACATCTACTATTGAGTCTGTGAAAGACGATGAATTGAGGCACATTACGCAGAAGATGTATCATTGCCAATACTATCTGAATACCCAATCTATTAGGGAAAAAGTAAGAGGGATTTTGTGAAGATACGTGGGAATTTAGATTGCACTATCAACAGGCAAAATATTACCGCCACAACATTAATCAATGACCGAGATTAATTATACAAGCATACATTACGATAATAATCAATCATTGAGATTAATTATATAAGTGATATGTATTGTCAATATTGCATCACACCACGAAACGATGTAGTTGGTATTCATTCAATAGCTTCTGATACGACAATACATAGTTGCCCTCTTTGCGTATACGACCTATACAGACATCCAATACACTTTGTGTGGAGATACACGTAAAAAGATTATGATAAGAACTTCGGCTAAGTGCCCCTAGTACTTACTTAAGTATCAAGGGATACTTGTATAAAAGTATAGTTACTTAGGTGGTTGCAACCCCGCAACACTTGGCTCCAATCAAGTATTAGAGTTCAGAGCATATCACTATATGATATATTTGTAAAAGATGCGGTTTTGCATGCTCTTTCACCTCCTACTCTCCACTTTGCAATCTGATCAATATTGGTTGAGTTGCTGTGAAACAAAGCCAAAAATTGGGCGTTGTTCGCAGTGCCACAACGAATATTGATTCGACTGCAAAGTGGAGAACAGGAGGTGAGAGAGCACCCAAAATTACCTCTTGTATGTATGTATCATATTGTGATACGATCAGAACTCAAACACTTATTTGGAGCCAAAGTTCTGAGTTTGCGAAAATGAGCCTCAGTTGTATCTGGAACCTAGCCAAAAACCCATCAGTTGATGTGCGGTCCAGGTAACAACCCCACCAAGACAAAGGGGGTTGGGTTTTTGGACGGGTCTGGAATCTAACCAAACCGTTTGTCTGGTCCAAACCTGGACTGCTGGCAGGTTACCCGGACCCGTTGCTAACACCAACCCCATCTAACAAGTTGGCTGCTATATCAGTTACAGATATAATCACCAAGTCTTCTCCATGCAGTATATGCAATTGGTATAACAGCCAGCATTCTAACACTGGTGAATTCATTGACATACTCTCTAGCCACTATGATCCTCTTCAGCATCTGCTTTATTGCTTTCTTCATACTCATTGATCAAGTCATGTTGTGGGCTCTCAATTGTCTCAGATAAACTGCTACCTATCAATGTTGCTCAGAAAAGACATATATTCTTATTCATTTGAATGGCTAACCGACAAATTCATTGTGGATATGTTTTCCCATCTGGAAGAAGAGCGGTTGTATTACAGAGGTTATGGTTTCTTTAACAGAGCACAAGGAGAGACTGATGATGATTACCATTTGGACTCACGCTGGATTGGTACAAGATTATGGGCTTCAGAACAGGTTCTAGATGCATTAGCTTTATGTACAGAATTTGGGAGATCATCGATTCTCATCTCCATAACCCCAATTGCAAATTGACCTGAATTCAAGAAACGCCTCTCTCGTGGTTAGTGTTGGCAACAGATCCGGGAAACCCGCCAGCAGTCCGGGTTTGTACCAGAAACACTGTTCGGTTCGGTTCCAAACCCATCAAAAGACCTGACCCACTTCGTCTTGGCGGGGTTGTTACCAGGATCGCACATAAACCCACGGTTTTTTGGCCAGGTTCTACATACAACAGTGCCTCATTCTTGCCAACTCAGAACTTGGGCTCCAATTCAGTATGTGAGTTCTGATCATATCACAATATGATATATATGTAAAAGATCCAGATTTGCATGCTCTTTCACCCCCTATTCTCCACTTTGCAATCCAATCAATATTCGTTGAGTTGCTGTGAAATAACTCTGAAAATTGAGCGTTTTTCACAGTGATGCAACGAATAATGATTGGATTGCAAAGTGGAGGATAGAAGGTGAAAGAGCATGCAAAACTGCATCTATTACGTATATATCATATTGTGATACGATCAGAACACAAACACTCAATTGGAGCCAAATTTCTGAATTGCCGAAATTCTGGAACCAGGCAAAAAACTGCGCGTTCGGTGCAGTTCGGTTTATTGATGGGGTAAAACCCATTGCAACTTTTCCAGTTGTGTTCGAACCAGGACCTGGAACCGAACCACAGATTTGGAACGGTTGCCAACACTACTCATGGTCACAATGACTGATAGCAATCATAAGTCATCACTCATAAGTCATCACTCATCCTTTCAAATTGCCATATTTATTGGTGATGAAATCTATCTCATGAGATATGCTGTTGACACCCATATTATGTTTTCGACATAACAAACCTCAATTGTCGCTCCAGTCTGGGTCAATGAGCTGAGAAAGGAAAGGTCATCAAACTCCGGAAGTGTGGTTTACCTCATACACATATTGTCCTAAAGGTTACACCCTACAGTCTATTTATTTCACCACTGCTGTAATATATTGTCCTTGGGATCTTTTCCAGATAATTGTAGGTTCATGATACATCCAGAACTAACACTGGAAATGATTGACACTCTTGTCAAAGCTGAACTTCCCAGCACTGAAAACACCTGAATGCTCCTGCAAATGATCCTGAAAAATCACATCCACTAAGATTATCCCTGTTCCTCTCCCAGTTTCAATTGCTTCAAGCATAGACAATGTCAATATGGTTATCTGAAACCTTTCCAGCTATTAACAGCCCAGAACTACTCCACAAGGGTGATCTATAGGCTTTACAAAGCTGAAGACAGAATAGTCATTTTGTGTATGCTTTTCCCAAATAACCCTAAGTCTTGTCATGTTAATGTAGTTGCCACCTTCACTGTTAGTATCTTCATATTTCTGTATTGATCTCTCGTCAATGGACCAGAGCGCACTCAATATACAACCATTGACCCATGAAAGAACCCTGTCAACAAGAGCAAAGTACATGAGTTTATCAATATGTGTTATATTTGTACTCCTGATGCTGCCTGGAGAATATTTAGCTTTGACATTATGAGAGAGTTTCCCAACATTACCAGCCTTCCTATACTCTTGCCTGGACCAACTCTTTACCAATTGCCTCAATGTAACAGAACTGCATCTACTGCATCCAAATTGTTGACAATTTTCTCACATCCAAATGTTCATTTGTTTTCCACTCATAATGACACTGAATTCTACCCCACATTCATACCGAAACATATCACCAGAAATGAAATATTTCCTCCCAGTAAGCGGTTGGAATGTTCTGTACCTGATATCAATGTGCATCAACATATTTCAGCTCATATTTGAAACATCATGTGCAGACCGGTTTTGGTACCCAATTCATTAATCAATCGTTCTATTTACACCAAAAATATTTACAAAGACCAGCATACAGTTTCAAAGAACTCAGAAACATCAACAGCATCACGTATATTATCTTTCAGACAGCAACCACAGACTTTGGTTGATTTGCTAATACTGCTGAGACCAAACATTTTGGATAAGAGGCTTTATCCCTGTGCTATGCTCCATACCATTTGCCTTGTCTCTATACTTGACTCATAGTTGACATTTCAGCTCCTGCTCTTGATCAATGAAACACATACCAAGATTGGTATTCTGCAGACCATGACAAATGTCATTCCAACATCGAACATGGATACATAGAAGTATTGCATGATACCCAAATACATGTCACACTATGTCTCACTAGTCTAGATAACTTTGGTCATTCTGTCCCTGGCCTACATATCCACAATGGTGAAGTTGCACATGAAATGTTAGGGCTTAGCTTTGACAAATTAGCACTCACCACAAACAATATGTTCACCTCTATGAATATGGAGCAATCAGCTGTAGATCAAGTAGTATACACCTCAATTACTGATTCTCCGTGTCACAATATGATGTTGTAACTCGATGACAAAGCAGGTCACAGCCCATCATTGATTGCACTGGATTACTGTGGCAAACTCTGATTCAACCAACATACCCCGGTTATTGCTGGTACTACTGATGTGAGCTTGACCATGTATAAATGTAGATGGACAGCTCATTCAGCTGTCGGTATTCCACAGCAAATCGCGTTCCTCTTTCTGCTCTTTGTCCTTCTCTTGGTCAACTACTTTACCACTGTAAATCTGACATTCACTGTGATATTAAATGCCACTCTCAGCCTGCCCTATACCTTGCTATTGCTGAGTGTAGCATTTCAACAGAATTGCCCCTGGCTCACAGATCTGCTTTAGAGTGTGTCAAAGAAATATTGAAAGGGATAACTGGAAACAATTTCTCTTTGGGCTGTAAAGTTGTCTGAAGTATGAGCAACTATCACTAAGTAGCTCCAGTCATCCATATGGGCAGGAGAACCAAAATGATTGATGCTTTCAATATTTCATGTCCTCTGTGGTGTAACTGTTCTTCTCAAAGGTTCTAACAATCCCTGCGAAACACTTTCATTCCTGAATACACCTGATCTGGTGATGACATCAGCGAACAAAGTCTCTCAATGGATGAAGCTGATTCATCCCTCAACATCATTCCTGATCTTGATAAAATTCCTAACACCATTTCTTTATGGTATTGACAATTGACATCATTGATACTGCATGTATGTTGAACAATGGTATCACAGTAATACCAGATCGCCAAGCTGGTTTTGTCAGCACAAGTTGCAGCAGTATTGCTGTTGATTCTCAATGTATATGTATGCATTCAGTTCAGGGTTGATGGTGAGGATGGTGATAGGGATGGTGAAGGTAACAGAGATAATTGTGGAATGAAAAGCACTTAGTTAAGTAGGGTAGCAAAGTCAACATCAATATTCAATCTTTCACAGACTTAACACCTTCAATGGCCCAAACTTTCCAGAAACCTAGAAGTTTCAATTGGCACAAAGATTCCAGTGGAAATGCTACTTCTTCCAAAGTACAGCTATTTCAAATATGGCTCCAAACCAGGCTCTCAACTAGACTCTCCAGAAGACTTGCAACTGCACTCTCATGTGGACTTGAAATGACCACTCAACATTGCTGACAACTAGTGTTTTCACTCCAGCCAAGCCTGTTAGTAGTAAACTCTTACTGAGGTTAATTCGGTACCAGCTATGTACACTTCCATTATCCTTCAGGCAGATGTCTATGGACTGACAATGAATGTCTGTAATCTTCCCATTGTAGAAGAGTCTATGGAAAGCTATATCTAAGCTGCACAGGTGCACATGTGTCCAGAGCACAGCCAATGGTTAATTTTGCACTTTGGCTGATGGCACAGATAAACTTCAATCAATTTTAGATTTCCATAATGCGAATTGCCAAAAGGCTTTATATGTTGTATTATGGCCTATATAGGCGGTCAATAGTTCCGTTATGAGCTCATATGCCCGGGCAATGCCTTGACTATCCAATACACAAGACCACAAATATTTGACACTCCATTGACGCTCATTTTCATGATGGGGTAACATATATGTCATGCACAGTTTCGGTTGAAAAGGCTGCCATTCCATCGTATATGAACCATCGCAACAAGGCGATAGTTAGATCAGCCAAGATGCAAGACCACCAATCACTAATGCTCGATTGATGCTCATTGTCAGGATGGTCAGGGAGCGTATTACTATTGTTTTTCCCCTTAAAGGCTGGCAATACATCATTGATGGATGTTTGCTTTGAATCGCCAGTTAGATTACCCAAGATCCAAGACCAAAAATCGTTGACTCTCCATTGACGCTCATATTCAGGATGGGGTTGGGAGTGTGTCGCTAATATTTTTCCCACTAAGGGCAGCCATTACCTCATTTATGGATTTGTGCAACCAATCACCAGTGATATTACCAAAATGCAACACGGAAAATTGATGACACTCCGTTGACACTCATCTTGAGGATGCGGTAGAGAGCGCGTCACCATTGTTTTTGCCAGAGAGAGCAGCCAATACATCATTTATGGATGTTTGCAACCAATCGACACATAGGGTACCCAAGATTGATAGCCACAAATTGTTGATGCTTGGTTGACGCTCATTTCCAGAATGGGGCAGTGACAATGTCACTGTCGCTTTTGACTACAATGGCTGCCAATATGTCGGTTATACATAACAGCGACCAAATCAATTTCCAATTATCGTACTTAGAAGATCAATAATTGTTGACACTGCATTGACGCTCATTGTAATGTATTGTCCATGTGATTATCTGCTGCCATTGGTAATTGCATCGGATAAATAATTGAACTTATAGGTTGCCTTTCTGCCTGATTGAGACTCGGCCCTTTGGCAAAGCCAAGCCCAGTAATATTCTTGCACTGGTCGCTCTCATTCTATAAAAATTTATACATCATGCCAAATGATTCATTTTGCACACTATACTGCTGTTTATTAACCAATATTCACATGTGACTGCCCAATATTCTCCCATCATATTTCTCTAAATGAAATTTTCAGTCACACAACATAAAGACCCTGGTGAAAATACATTGACACATTCAGTCATACTTTTTCTTGTTCCCCTTATTCCTCAGCATTTACATTGAATTGACCATCATCAACACATTTTCAGCCTGCCTGATTGACTTCCCCGTTGGCCGGTTCAAGCTGGGAATGTCTTGTGCTGCACTCACATCGCGCAGCGCTGGGCATTCCGGATCATCGACGTTGTCATCTGGCTCTATGTCCGATTCAAACTCAGCTACTCAATCCTCCTCGCAGTGATTACTGTGGTGTAAGATGCAATTCCAGTCACGCCAATTCTTGTGGCCCGAAATGTTTCCCGGTGCGCTATCCTCATCACTTTCCACTCGTTGATGTTTGATTCTTCGTATTCGGCAGTTAGTTAATATTGGAGTTCTTCCTCCTGGGAGGTTATTTGCAGACACAGCTGGTCGCAAAGGTGATCTTTCCGACAATTTGAATGCAGCCACACCATCATGTTGAGAACCAGACAAGGATACTATGACAATCTTTTCCGTATCCGAAATGTAACTTACGGCTGTCATCTTCTTGTTTTGAGTGCAATATTCCTTCTGTGTAGCATGTAGGTTTTGGCTGCCCTGCCACATCTCCAAAAGTCATAGACCTTGGCCATTCTGTGCAATTATCTATCCTCTGCCACTCTCTGCATTTCTGAGAAATTGTCTGTGTGAGTTGTATGCAATGCTGCGTCATCACCTAACAAAATCCCATTATTGCCTCGAGGAAACTGCCTTACAACCACATTCTCATGAAGGGTCTCGCCTGTGGTGATTCACTGCTTCCAGCCAACAACATCTCACCCAAGGGAAAAACTGTCCTCCACTCCAACACCCTGTGGTATAATAGACAACATTATGCGTGCCACATTGGGGAGATCGGCGTAATGTGAGTGTGCTTCCTCTTGTCGGCACCCCCAGTCAGTGATTTCCGGAATCTTCAATGTACTGCTAATCTCCATTGGGTCGGAGTGGTAGTCACTGAGATTTGGATTAACTTGCCGCCAGTTTTTTGGTAATTCAGGCAGTGGATTCAGATGGAGCCTGGCGGTGGCCAATATGCATCCTGCGCGATCGCTTCCTCCGGGTGTCATTTTAGCCACACTTGTTGGCATTAAGGATATTCCATCATCACTGGACATACCATATGAAGCAAAGGAACATTGATTGGTTCTTGTACCTGTGGCGGAGGGGAAGAGATTGTTGCTCGGTACGCTTTTGGGTTCAATGACCAGAACAAGTCCATGTTTGGCACAGTGTTCATTCTCCACTGACTGCAGAAATGGCTCTTGGTATTGACTAGTATATGAAGTCCCGTCCTCTGGATTAATATACATTCCAGTGTCCAACTTCCTAAACGATCGCAAAGTGCGGAAAGGATTGAGGATATGCACCGAAATAAGAACCATACCCACCATTGGACTCACTTCAGCATAATATTTGGACAGCTTCTGTGGGGCCAACTGCGCGGCAAAGTACAAGTCATCTTCTTAGCTACAGCCCGCGTAACGCGATCCATATGATGGAAAATTTCATCATCGAGTGTGATATCCTGAAGCAATGTGACCATATGCGTCTTCCACATCCACAGGGTCCAGTATCAGAATGGGCTCAAAACTTCCATGATGTACTTGACAATGGTCCATTCATTCTGTGTTGTGAAATGTGGCCGGTTATCTCAATATCTTTGATTCTAGAGCCACTCACGGGGTGGATTCTCGGAATCGATAGGCTTGCTGAATCAACACCATTGTCGAATCCTAAGATGTCTTCACATAAATAATAGGTAGTAGCACAATCCAGACATTGGCTTTGTAACTGTCAATGATCTCATTTTGACGACCAGGTGTCAGCGTAATGAATACAACAAGCATTCTCTGCTATGTGAAGGTTAGTTTCAGCACTTTGAAGATATCTTGAAATACATACTTTCTCAATTATCATTGCTAAACATGGTCTCAGGGGTGACACCTTGTTGATTCTAGCATTGCCCTCTTTTCGAAGTCTTTGACTGTTTCCCATGTCTATGCCTTTGTTCTCTCCAAATTGCTGATTGCGCTCATGAGCTTCCCAAGACTTGGAGAGGCCTTTTAAACTGACACTGCTCATGAATCCACCCAAAGCCAGCTGAATGAAGTGCACCAGGCATGGTAAGTGATTCCTCCATCCAGGCAACTCAATTGTAGCATCCTGAAGGATCGATTGCAGCTTACGACTCATCAAGTAATTTCAGGAAGCATTATCAGTCGAAATTCCACGCAAATGGCCATTGGTATGCTCAAAACGATGAAGCATGGCCTTCAAACCCACCGCTTGCATTGCTCCAGTATGTTGGCTCTTGAGCTGGCATCCTTAATTAGGTTGCGAAAAATGACAAGAATATGTGATCATCGTAATCAAAATTGTGCTGTACTTGTCATAATTCCCAATTCTGATCCATATAGTAAGCAATGACTGACGTTATGGCTACCTTATTTGTGGATGACCACAGGTACAATGCTACTTTGACTACATTTCATCACGGCAATTGCTTCATAATTTGATTCACCATCAATGACTATTCCCTCCAGTTGATGTTGCTACGGGTGGTGGCGGAAGGCAGCACAGCTTCACTGGGTCATGCGTAATAAGACTATCGGAACTCGAGATGTGATATAGCGTTCCATGGAACATCAGCCGAAACAAATCCTAACCCGAGGTAGCGATCGCACATGTCTTGGTGACATTGAGGAGTTTCATCGTCCTTTGCTGCCAGATAGGAGCGTTTTGTCTCTCAATTCAGTTAATATGAATCATACCTGAATGTCGAATATGAATTTCTTTGCAAACTTACGATTATAATCCCTCAACTTCCTTGTCTCCTCACTATGGCCAAAGCTGGTTCATCGAGTGTTGAACTAGTCAATTCGGTAACTTCTAACTCTGTGAATTTGTTTAACTTCGCGATGTGAACTTTAGCCAGCAAGTATTTCCCAATTCAGCTGGTCCCATCTTCTGGTGGATGGCAAAGATCTTGATGACAAAAGATACAGATGATGCCAGGTCTGCTGGCCTCTGCAATTGCGCAGTGCGGATAGAATCGCCACTAAGGCGCCTGTCAAGAAATATTCCAAGCGATATGACTTTATGAGGCAACATTCATTGAAGCCCAACAAGCATCGAAGATGATTTACAAAGTGAGGTTGCTCCCAGCACAAATAAAGACAGATTCATGATTGGAAGAGATAATAACCTCTCACAATGAGGTATTAAAAGATTTTGAATGAGACCTCACAGTACCAATTTGATAGCTGGGTGATCTGACTCAAGAGACTACCAAAAGTTACGTTATAGTAAAGTAGAATGTGGGTTCTTAAATATTGATGCTAGAGCTACAAGCAAAAAGATTCAGATCTGTGAGACATTGCATACATATTTGTGATGTTGTATACAAAGACATATTGCAAAGACTGACCACATAAAAGTCAATATAGGAACAATAAAATGCAGTTCAGTGCTGTGTAGCTTACTAAGCCCACACGAGAATTGTTGACGCTCAGTGGGGGCTCGATTACAATAAGCAGACGCAATATCGTCACTAGCATTTTGGCACATTAATACAGCCGATAGGTTGAATATGGTTTGAAGACTTTCTACAGCCTTTGGATTGTCCACAATGCAAGATCAAGATTCATTCACGCGCTGTTGACATCCATTTTTAGGAGGTGGTAGCAATATCCTCAATAGCATCCTTGCCCATAAAGGAGGCCGATATATTGATTATGCGTTAATTCTGATGCACAGCACTTTGGGTATCTGTGATGCAAGACCAAAAATCATTGACACTCCGGTGACGCTCAGTCAGAGGAGGTGGTACTGATACTGTCCGGAACATTTTTGCTCGTAACGGTGGCCGATACAATGATTATGGGTTGACACAGTTGAATTGCCCGTTGACTATCAAAGATGCAAAACCAAAAATGATTGACGCTCCATCGATGTTGTTTGTTAGAAAGTGGTAGGGGTATCGCCAATACCATTTATACCCATAAAGGTGGTCAACACTTTGATTATAGCTTAATGTCATTGCACAGCAGTTTGATTTTCCAAGATGCAAGAACAAAAATTGTTGAAGCTCCCTTGACGCTAAATTATAGGAGATAGTAGCTACATAGTTGCCAGCGTTGTTGGCTTTAAAGTCGGCCAATACTTTCATTATGGGTCACAGTGTCCAAGCCTTTTTTTGATTAGCAGACTCACAAGACCAAAAATTGTTGACTGATAAGGGTTATCTCTTGATAGCGATAAAGATACTTGAATTAGTATACGAGATGCATACATATCTATGATGTGAATTAGACCTATGCATGTGAACGTTCAAGTGGTCAGCAACATGCTCTGAGGGGAGAGTACATGTTGGTCGCGCGAAGTGAGGGGACTTCGTTCACACCC
>Ga0307512_10004561_pt1 | contig 15110 bp, 16 predicted proteins | sample 14_EM_MG_FD_200267 | JGI IMG/M metagenome (GOLD analysis project Ga0307512, IMG submission 200267) | Populus trichocarpa ectomycorrhiza microbial communities from riparian zone in the Pacific Northwest, United States - 14_EM | ecosystem: Host-associated > Plants > Roots > Unclassified | place... | reverse complement strand
GGACGTGCTGCCCGGGGGCACGGACCGGCCATACGGCCGCGACGTCGGCGCCACGGCGGCCAGCCACCTGCGCTGGAACCACCAGTTCACGCTGCTGGCGCGGGCCGTCCGGCTGGGACGGCTCGGCCGCTCCGCGGAGGCGGCCGCCACGGTGGCGGCCGCACAAGACCTTGCCCAGCCCTATCCCATGGCCCTGCACCTGGGTCTGCGCCTGGTTGCCGAGGCGGCGCACGCCGACCACTGGGGTGATCCGGTCACCTGGCTACGCCGGGCCGCGGAGCACTTCCATCACGCCCAGGTGCCGGCGGTAGCCGGCGCCTGCCGCGCCTTGTTGCGACAGATCGGCGTGGTGATCCCGCACCGGAGGGCCCCCGATCGGGTGCCGCCGTCGCTGCGCCTGCTCGGCGTGACGGAGCGCGAGTACGAGGTGCTCCAGCTCTTGGCGGGCCGGCGGGACAATCGCAGCATCGCGGCTGCCCTGTTCATCTCGCACCGTACCGTGGAGAAGCACGTGGCGAGCCTGGTGGTCAAGACCGGCGCGGCGAACCGGGCGGCGTTGGACGGATACCCGTGCGGGGCCTCGGAGAGTTAGGGATCGGCTCTGCGGTAACCGCCGCCGAAGAAGACCGCGGGTGCGGCGTCGTGACCGTCGAGTTGGGCCGCCTCCGCGCGATCGTCACACCACTGTGGAGAGCCCAGCAGCAGGGCATGGTCGGCCACCGGGATGATCTGCTCCACTGTGCACACAGCCACCCCGAGGGCCCCGTCAAGCACTGGCACGCCGCGCCAGAGCCGATGCTCCACCCCGCAGAACCGGTCACTTGCCGCGCCGGCGAACTGCTCGGCGAGGTGGCGCTGCCGCCAGGTGAGCAGGTTGACACCGAAGGCACCCCACGCCGTGGCCGCGGCCAAGGTGTGACTGCGCTGCGCCAGCGAGACCAGCAGCAGCGGCGGGCACAGCGACACCGAGGTGAAGGCGTTCACCGTACAGCCGACCGGCGTTCCCGCCGAGCAGCTGGTGACCACCGCCACGCCGGTGGCCCACTTCCGCATGAAGCCGCGTACGGCCGCAGGGGTGGCCGTCGCCGCCAGGTCCGTCCTGATCATCGGACACCGGTCAGGTCGAGCTGATCGCGCGGGGCCGCGCCGGCCTCTCGATCCGCGCGGCTGGCCGCGGAGTCGCCCAGCTCGGCGTAGCAGCGCCCCCGCCGGCTCAACAACTCGGCGCGGTCGGCACCGGGCAGGGCCAGCGCCCGGGTGAAGTCCTCGACGGCCCCGCTCCACTGACCGGCCGCCTCCTGGACGAACCCCCGGTTGTACAACAGATCGGGGTCGTCGGCGGACAGCGCGATGGCGGCGGTCAGATCGGCGATCGCCGCCGCGTGGTCGCCGCCGTCGAAGGCCAGGCCCGCGCGGCTGGCCAGGGCCGCGACCAGGTCGGGCTGAACTAGCAGCGCCTGGTCGAAGTCCCGCCGGGCGGCGTCCTCGTCACCGAGTTCCAGCGCGAGCTGCCCGTGCAGGTGCAGCAGACGCGCGTCGCCGGGATGCCGGAACAGGCCCTCGTCAAGGTACGGCTGGGCCCGATCGGTGTCGCCGCCGTCCAGCAGCAGGCTGACCAGGTTGACCCGAGCGTCCAGCTGGTCGGGTTCAAGCTCGACAACGTAGGCGAAGTCGGCGATGGCGCCGGCTGGGTCGCCCAGTTCCGCCTTGATGTCGGCCCGGTTGTAGTACAGCTCGAAAAAGGGCGGCGACAGGCTGATCGCGATGTCGCAGTCGGCTATCGCACCGGTCAGGTCGCCCAGTCGCCGCCGTGTGTCGGCCCGGTCGAAGTAGTAGTCGGAGTAGTTCGGGTCGAGCTCGATCACCTTGCTGAGGTCGGCGAGCGCCTCGTCCAGCCGGCCCAGGGCGACGTACAGCCGGCCCCGGTTGTGCACGAGCACCGAACGGTGCAGCCGGTGCTTGTCGCCGGGTAGTTCCCGGTCGAGCCGCTCGATCCCCTCGCTGACCAGGCGCAGCGCCTCGTCCAGCCGGCCCAGGTGCATCTCGACCAGGGCGAGACCGTTGTTCTGGAAGACGGTGTGGAAGGCGCGTTTCTCCGGGTCGGGCAACAGCGAGGCGATGGCCAGCGAGTTGTTGATGTACGAGCGGGCCAAGCCGTGGTCTTTCAGCTCCGGCGGATGGAACCGGGTGTACAACATCGCCAGCGCGTACCCGGTGGACAGGTGCAAGTCCGGCAGCGAGTAGCGGCTGCGCAGGTCGATGTAGGTCGGCTCGGCCGCGACGGTGTCGCCGAGCACGGCCTTCGCCGAACTCAACCTGGTGCTCAGCCGCCAGAAGGATCTCATCTGCGTGTCCGGGTCGATGATGGCGCAGCCACGCGTGCCGTAGTCGATCACAGCGTGGTAGTAGCCCATCGCGCCGCAGTAGCGGGCGGCCTCGTGAAACTCCTCCACACCGGCTCCGGCGGGATCGCTGCCATGCTCCAGGTGGTAAGGGATGGCGCCCAGGTGCAAGCTCCATTCGTTCATCGCTGCCAGCCGCGCGGCGCGTTGGTCGTGCAAGGCGACCCGGGTCGCGGGTTCGGCCCGGCGGTAGGCCGCCGCCTCCGCCGGATCGTCGGACGTTCCGTCGGCATCGATGTACGCCCGCAGCAGTTCGGCCTGGTCCCGGTCGCCCGAGCGGGCTGACCCGGGCTCGGCAACGGTCTGGCGGGCGTACCTGCGCAGCGCGGCCAGCAGTTCCTCGCTCAGATCCGGGCCGCTCGTGGCGACAACGACCTTGATCCGATCGGCGTCTGCCCGGCGCAACAGGAACGCGAGGAACTCCTGGTCGGTCGGGTCGGCCTGGTCCACGCGGCGGAAGGTGAGCCCGAGCGGGCGGGGACCGGCCAGCGTCGCGTACCCGTTGAGAAACTCCACCGCGCCGTGGGCCAGCCGCCTGGTGCGGTTCGCCGGGTAGATCCGGGTCCGCTCCTCCGGCACCGCCAGTGAGGTGAGTGTCTCCGGCGCGGCGTCGATCTCCCCGCGCAGCTCCGGCGCGGCCGAGAGGATCTCGGTCACGTGCTGCCGCACCAGATCCGGCCGGTGCTGGTGTGCCCCCGGCACAACCAGCCGCAGCAGGCTGCCCAGCCCGGTGTAGGGACCGCGCAACCCCCGATGGCAGTCGACCTCGAAATCGGCCTGCCGATCGCCGCCGTCCGACGGCGACCCGACCCGCCACACATGTGCGGTCATGCCAATGCTCCTTAACTGGTGGTGGTGGGAACAGCGCTCGGCACTTGGTCAGAGCCGGTTTGTGCCCTGCGCCGGCCGACGCGGCCCGCGATTACCGGCATCACGACGAGCTCGAAGCCGACTAGCAGCAGCGATCCGATCGAGTCCCAGAAGCCGGCGCCGGTCACGCTGGTCGACATCGCCGCCGCGATGCGGCTGCCGAACGCCACGACCAGCGGTGCCGTCCACAGCACGATGGTGACCGCGAGGAAACCGACGCCGCCGAGGGTGATCAGCGCGAACCAGGGAGCCACCTTTCGGTCCCGCGGCGACCAATCCCCGCTCGCCCAGTCCGACTCGCGTACCCACGGCAGCCAGCCGAACCTGTCCCGTAGGTAGGCCCTGGTCACCTCGTGCAGGTTGGTGCAGCCCAATGCCGTGGTAAGCACGTAATACAGGTCGGTGCGCAGGAATATGTAGAACTGCCAGGCCACCCGGAACATGATGATGTAGGCCACGGCCAGGGCGAGGCGCCCGACCAGGGACAGCCCGGCGTACGGATCGGCCGCGGCGACCAGCACCAGCACACCGAACAGCAGCAGGTCGGCCAGCATCCCGGCGAGCATCGGCAGGTACCGCTGCCGCCGCGGCACGCCCAGCAGCGCGTTCAGGTGAGTTTCCACCACGACGTAGTAGTAGCGCCGCCCGATGGTCAACCGGGACGGCAGACCGAGCCTGCGGGCGGCAAGCAGGTGATACCACTCGTGAAAGAGGGTGACCGGTGGCTGGAACAGGGCCAGCACCAGCTGGACCATGATCAGCGACGGAACGAAGAAGACGTTGCTGGCACGCGGCCGCAGCTCGGGCCGCAGCGCCATGGCGAGCACCGCCGCCACCGCGACAGCACCGTAAACCACCCAGGCGGCCGGCGAGAAGGCCGCCCGGCCCAACGCGCGACCGCGAACCTTCGGTGGCTCGGCCGGCGGCTCCCCGTCGTCCCGGACGAAGCCGAGATCGTGTAGCGCGGCCACGAAATCATCCATGTCCACCGGCTCGCCGAAGGTGCTCTGGTACCAGTTGGTCGCCTCCGGCACCGGCATTCCGCCGGCGAGCTGCTTCAGCAATGCCACACCGTCGGCCGGCAGCAGGGCATACGACTCGATGTCGGCGCGGCCGACGGCGATGCCGTCCCGCTCTTCCACGTAGGTGAGCGGGTGGAATTGCAGGCGGGTGGTTGACATGACGCCTCCAGCACGACGGGCGGATGGGCCGCGTTAGCCGCCCCCGCGCCGGTTGCGAGGGGGCGGCCTCGCAGCTCAGCAGCAGGGGTCCGAGCAGTACAACGCCGCGGACGTGGTGAGCTTGATGGAACCCGCCTTGCGGATCGTGATCTTCTTCATGGCCTTCACCTCCTCGCGCCGGGGTTCAGGTGCGGCCGGCATGCCGAAAAGCTGTCAGCCCGCTATCTACGGCGTCATGGGTGTGGAACCCCCATTCTTTGCCCGCTGCCGGCGGGGCAACTTGGGTGCCGGCCCCCATACCGCCGGCGTCAGCGCCCCGGCAAGCTCATGGGCATGCGAGATGACGCACTTTCGGTGATCGTCTGCGGATCGAGCGCAGCGCTCGGGATGCCGGCGTACTTCGCCTGGCTGCGGCAGGAGATCGAGCTACCGCTGCGGGTGCTGTTGACCCATAACGCCGAGCGGTTCCTGCAGCCCCAGGTGGTCGCCTGGTACGCGGACGAGTTCTACACGAGCACGGACCCCGGCCTCAACCCGACCGAGTTCGCCAAGCGCTCACTCGGCATCGTGGTGCTTCCGGCAACGGCCAACATGCTCGCCGCCGCGGCACTCGGACTGGCCGGCACGCCCGCCCAGACGGCGCTGCTGGCCAGCGACCGGCCGGCGATGTTCTTCCCGAGCATGAACGAGAGCATGTGGACGAAGAACGTCATCCGCCGGCACGTCGAGGCGCTGCGCGACGAGGGGCACACCGTGGTGGAACCGCAGGAGCGGCCACGGTTCGAGCTGTGGCAGCGGGAGAACGCCATCGGCCCGGTACTGCCGACACCACCGGAGGCGATCGAACTCATCGCGGGCTGGCTCGAAAGTCTCCTGTCGCAAGAGCCCGCACCGACCACGGACCCCGTACCGGATCAGCCACTCCGAGCCTGATCCGGCCCGGCAAGCCGCACTCGACCCTCAAGCTCCGGCGCGTCCGTTCACGCCGGCCCGGCTCGCCGCGAGCGCTGCCTGAGTCCGTGAAGTCAGGCCCAGCTTGCGGAGGATGTTGCTGACGTGGGTACGGGCGGTGCGTTCGCTGATGAACAGCAGCCCGGCGATGTCCTTGTTGGCGTACCCCTCGGTGAGCAGGACCAGGACTTCGCGTTCCCGCGGGGTGAGGCGCTCGAGGGGCAACACCGTGGCTGTCTTGGCCGGGTGGCTGCTGGACCCGGTGCGGTTGGTTGAATCGGCCCGGGGAACCGGCCAGGCCGCGCTGCGCGGCAGGTCCACCAGCCGCGCGGCGACCAGGAAGTGCGCGAGCACCAGCACCCCCCACACCAGCCCGAACCACAGTGGCCACCAGTAGTCGGCGCCGTAGTCGCGTGGCAGCGGATGGGGATTGCGCGTGGCCTGCCACAGGCCGAGCACCGCGCCGACGGTCACCACGAACATACCGGCGTGGGCCCGCCATCCGCGGTCCTGCCAGCCGAGCCGCCACGGTCCGACGTGCTTGGGCTCGTCGACGGTGAGCCGATCCGCGACCGCGCGCTTCTGCCACCAGGCAGAGGCCGCCGCTCGGCCGGTGTCCCTCATCCGGAAGTTTCTGTCCATCCGGCCATCTCCCGATCGGTGTTCGTCGTCTCGGCGATGCCGGGCCCTGACGCCGCCCCGGCGTCCAGTATCGCTGGTCGGCACCCGGCCGGCCTCCGGGTTTCCACCCGATTTTTCCGTCGGCCGACGGGACGAGACGGTCGTAGGACCGATGTCGTACCCGAAATCGCCGCGAAGATACGGCATTGCGCCGAGGCTGCCGGAGCCGTCCGCGGGCCACCGTCGTGGCATCCGAATGGCAAACCTGCGGAGCCGAGCATGCGACGTCCCACCGTTCCCGATCGTCTCGACAGACCGGTTCTTAACGTACCCAACGCGATCACCGCGGTACGCACCATCGTCTCGATGGCGCTTGCGGTGTACGCCCTCACCGAGATGAGCGTCGCCATCGCGGTGGCGGCCTATGCCTGCTACTGGGCCGGCGACATTCTCGACGGCATGGCTGCCCGCCTGCTCCGCCAGGAGACGCGGGCCGGTGCCGTGTTCGACATCGTCGCCGATCGGGCCTGCGGCTCGCTCTGCGCAGCAACTCTGCTGGCAATGCGCCCCGCCGCGGCGCTGCCGATCGCGATCTTTCTGATCCAGTTCATGGTCCTCGACTGCCTGCTCAGCCTCACCTTCCTGCGCTGGCCGATCCTCGGGCCCAACGACTTCGGCGTGGTCCACCGGCAGGTGTACCGGTGGAACTGGTCGCCGCCGGCCAAAGCGATCAACACAGGCGGGCTCGTCGTCCTCGTGCTCATAGCGCCGTCACCGGTCTGGCCGACCGCGTTCGCCCTCGCCGTCGTCCTGGTCAAAGCACTGTCCCTGGGCACGGTCAGCCGCCTTGGCGGCGGCCCGATCAGGCCGTCGTGATCGCGGCCTACCTCGGCGCCGTGATCGCCGGGGCAGTTTCGGCATTCTCACCGGTCACGCCGGTCGAGCCCTATCTGGTAGCCGTGATGAGCACCACCGGGTGCCAGCCGGTGCCGTTGGGCATCGCCGCGGCCCTGGGCCAGACAGCGGGAAAAATCGCGATGTTTCTCGTCGCTCGCGGCACCCTGCGATCGGCCCGGCTGCGACGCTGGAGCACGGCCACGGCGCGACGCCTCAACCGTCGCCGGACCGGGCGAATGGCCCGGGCCACCGCGGCACTGCGAGCCATGACCACACTCCTGGATCGCCGCTGGCTCAGGGCACCGATCGTCTTCGCCAGCGCACTCACCGGCGTACCACCGCTGCTGGCAACCACGGTCTACACGGCACAGACACCGATGCCGGCATCCACATTCGCCGCGGTGTGCCTACTCGGACGCTCGATCCGCTTCGTCGCCATCGCGGCCGCACCGCAACTGCTGCGATAACCGAAGCATCGACAGTGAGCCACCGGTCGCGCGGCTACGTTCCGGAGGTACCGGCCGCAAATGGGTTTTCGCGCCGCGCGATCGGTGCTGACATGGGGGCATGACGCAAGCACTTGTCCGCCTGACGGATCGTCTCCGTCTTGAACCGATCGGTTCTCGGCATTCCGATGACCTGCTGGCGATATACCGGGACCGGCCGTGGCCGAGTGGTACGGAGAATGGACTCGCGAGCAGATCGACGAGGAGGTCGCCAGAATTGCGCAAGCGTGGCTTGTTGCGGGCGTACACAAGTGGATGGCCTACGACCGGGTGACCGGCGAACGCATTGGGCGTGGCGGCCTGTCCCGAGCGCACGTCGACGGCCGGGATCGCCTGGAGATCGGGTGGGCACTCCACCACAAATTCTGGCACCGCGGCTATGCCACCGAGATCGGGCGGGCTGGGCTGGCGTTCGCATTCAACGAACTGGACGCTGACGAGGTCGTGTCCTTCACCGAGACGCACAACGAGCGCTCTCGGGCCGTCATGGAAAGACTCGGATTCAGCTACGAGAAGGACATCATTATCGACGGCGGAACCTTCGCGCTTTACGCCATCGACCGGCCTCAGACTCGAAGTCGTGCGCAGATCGACCCCTCGGCAAAACTTCTTGATCATCGTGGGAGCCGAAAAAGGGCGTAAGGTCAGCATGCTGCACGGATTCCGCACGTCCACCGACCCGTTTCAGGGAGGTTCGATCATGTCCAAGGACTCGACGACCAAGGCGAACGTCAAGAAAAAGGGCAAGACGATCAAGGAGAAGCAGACGGCGAAGCGCCTGAAGCGCGACGAGCAGAACGGCCACTCCTCCAACATCCCGCCCACCGGGCACTGAGCACCGGCCCCGCTATTTTGTGACCTCGGCGAGGGCGGCGATCTTCTCCGGGTTCATCATCCACAGCAGTTGCTCGATCCCGGCCTCGGAGGCGACGGCCGTGACCATCCCCAGGAGCGTGTCACCGCGGCGCATGATGGCGCTGGCCTGCCCGTTCGTCGTGACCCATTGCACGTCCACGCCCTCCCAGTACCAGGTCGAGAACGCCGCGATGTACTTCGCCACCCGGGCCGCGCCGGACACCACCTTGCGGGAGACCTGCCGCGCGCCGTTGCCGTCGGAGACGCTCGCCACATCGGCTGCGAACAGCCTCTCCAGCGCCTCGAGATCGCCGCTGCGGGCGGCCTCGAGGAAGGTTGCCAGCAGCCGGCGCTGGGCGGTCTCGGGCACCGGGATCTTCCGCTCGCCGGCGACGTGCTTGCGCGCCCGGCTGACAAGCTGGCGTACCGCCGGTTCGGTGGACTGCAGGATGTCGGCGACCTGGCTGTACGGGTAGTCGAACGCTTCGCGCAGCACGTACGCCGCCCGCTCTTGCGGGGTCAGCTTTTCCATCAGCATCAGGACCGCGAGCTCGAGCGCCTCCCCGCGCTCGGCGCCGAGGAAGGGGTCCGCGCTGGTGTCGACCGGCTCCGGCAGCCACGGACCGATATAGGTCTCGCGGCGGGCCCGCGCCGACTGCAACTCATTGATGGCGAGCCGGGTCGTGGTCGTCGCCAGGAACGCGCCCGGATTCTTCACCACGCCGCGGTCGGTCGTCTGCCAGCGCAGCCAGACGTCCTGCACCAGATCCTCGGCCTCGCTGGCGCTGCCGAGCATGCGATACGCGATCCCGAACAGGCGTGGCCGCACGCCTGTGAAGACCGACGCCGCCTCGTCGAGATCCCCCACCGCCGATTCCCCCAAGCTTGTTCGCGGCTCCCCAGGCTAGCCGCCGGCTTTCGACGGCACGACAGGCCTGGCCCGCTCGGGCGTCGCCGGGCGTTCAGCGGATCTCGCCGGCGGTGGGCACGCCGCTCCACCGGCTGACCTCGGCGGCCAGGTCGAGGGGTTCGAGGGCGGCCTTGGTTGCGTACGCGCTCCACTGCTCGCGCGGGAGCACCCACATGATCTCGAACTCGTTGCCATCGGGGTCGGCGCCGTAGACGCTTTTGGTCGTGCCCCCGTGGCTGGACTCCCCGGTGTAGGCGCCGGCCTCGGCCAACGCTTTGCGGGCCTGCTCGAGGTCGTCGACGGTGTCGACCTGCCAGGCCAGGTGGTAGAGCCCGATCCCGCCGCGGCGCTTGGGTGGCGCGGACGGGCCGACGCCCATCAGGCCGAGATCGTGATCGTTGCCCGAGCGCGGCAACCGCAGAAACACAGCATTCGCCCGGGATTCGCGCAAGGCGACGGCCATGTCGAAGACTTCGGTGTAGAAACGCTCGGATCGCGCTAGATCGGTGACAAACAGAACGGCGTGGTTGAGTCGCACCGGGCCGATGCCCATCGGAGTTCTCCTTCTGTCCTGGCTGCTCGGGGGATGCGCGCGCCCGCTGCACATCCCCCGGCGGCGGCGTCAGTTGGCGAGGGCGAGCCCGCCGGTCCAGGAGATCTTCTCGCCGGCGGCGAGGGTGAGCTGCAGGAAGCCGACCGCTTCCAGCTCCCGGGCCCGCTTGAGGCTGCCCGCGTCGACGGCTCGCAGCCCGGCGGCGCTGATCACGCCGGCGAGCTCCGCCTTGGCGTCCGCGTCGTCGCCGGCGAGCAGCACGGTGGTCGGCTGACCGCCGACCGCGCCGGTGGCCAGCGTGCCGGCGAAGTTGGTGTTGAACGCCTTGACGACGCGCGACTCGGGCAGCGCGGCGGCGATCTCGGCGGCAGCCGAGCCGTCGGCCGGGACGGTCAGCGAGTCGAAGGTCTCGAAGTTCAGCGGGTTTGTGATGTCGACGACGACCTTGCCGGCCAGCTGCGCGCCGCGCTGGGCGATGACCTGCCGTACCGACGGATACGGCACCGCGAGCACGACGATGTCGCCGGTGACCGCCCGGTCCGCGTCGGAGCTGCTGAGCAGCTCGACGGTGTTGCCGCCTTTGCCGGACAGACCGGCGATGACCTGACCCATGTTCCCGGTGCCGATGATGCTGATGTGCGCCACGATGGCCTCCAATTGGTTGTAGCTACAACCATGGCAGACCGGATCGGTTGTAGCAACAACTATTTTCCTGACATACTGTGAGCGTGGACACGCGATGGCTCACCCGGCAGCAGCTGGCAGCTTGGGTACGGCTGGCCGCCCTGCTGGAGTTGCTGCCGCCGGCCCTGGACAGCCAGCTACGACGCGACGCCGACCTGACCCACTTCGACTACTACGTGCTCGCCATGCTCTCCGAGGCACCCGAGCGCACCCTGCGGATGGCACGGCTCGCCGCCAGCACCACCGCCACCCTCGCCCGGCTCTCCCACGTGGTGCAGCGCCTGGAGGCCCGCGGCCTACTGGAGCGCTTCCCCTGCCCCACCGACCGGCGCGCGACCAACGCCCGGCTCACCGAGGCCGGCTGGCAAAAGGTGCAGGAGGCCGCCCCGGGTCACGTGGACTTCGTCCGGGACAACGTCGTCGACGCGCTCACCCCCGACCAGATCACCCAACTCGCCGACATCAGCCAGGCCATCCTCAGTAAGCTCGACCCCGACGCCAGCCGCGCCGGCATGTACCGGTCGTACGACTCACCCGACCCCGCGAGCTGACCACGCACTGGGCCCGGGAGTTGTCCACAGGGGCCGAAACCGGGGTCGCGCGAGCCGAAGATCAAGTCGTAAGGTGTGCCCCTCGGCCGCGCCGGACGCGGTCGTTTCGCGGGGAGGACCTCACTCATGGCTCGGTGGTCTCGATCGAGGCTGCGCACTTTCGGCGTCGCCGCCGTCGCGTTTCTGGGCGGCTCGCTGCTGGTCATCGTTCCGGCCGTCTCGCACGCCGAGGACGAGCCCGCGCCGGCAGCGCCCTCGCCGACGGTGGCCGCGGCGCCCGACCGGATCGCCACGCTCGCCGGCAAGAAGGGCCGCTCCCCGTTCGAGTTCAAGCCCGGATCCGGTGACCGCGACGCGCCCTTCGCCTTCGTCTCCACCGGCGGGAAAGTGCGCGTCCAGCAGCTCGGCGGCAGCTCCAGCGCGGCCGCGCAGGCGAAGACCGGTGCCCCCGAGCCCGCCGCGAAGCTCGCCGCCGCCGCAACCAGCTACAAGACCACGCTCACTGTGGACTCGACGAACTGGACGGCCTGGAACAAGACCCTCAACCTGTGGAACCGGGACACCTGGACCGCCGTGCCGGTGACAAACCCGCAGAGCTCGCTGAGCGCGACCGCGAGCCTGCCGCCCGGCAACTACTACGCCGCGGCGATATACGGCATCTACGGCGTGAACAGCTACCTGCTGACGAAGGCGTTCACCGTCACGAACAAGGCACAGACCATCCACCTGGACGAGAAATCGGCCAAGGAGGTGGCGATCACGGTCGACGACAGCACCGCGCGGCAGGACGCGAGCGCGGTCTGGATGGCGCTGCCGAACGGAGACCTGGTCGGCTTCGCCGGCGGACAGCAGACCTGGACGTACGTGACAACCGCCTCCGTCGCCGGCACAACGTTGCGCGTGCACGAGGTGCTGACCAAGACCGGCTCGTCCGCGCTCAACCCCACGCCTTATCGGTACGACCTGATGAAGAGCTGGTCACACCCGCTCCCGGCCACGCCGGTCCTCGCGGTCAAGACGGCATCCCTGGCGAAGACGACCACCACCATCCGGGCGCAGGGCATCACCACCGACGGGTCGTATCTGACCGTGCCGGTGACCGGCGAATGGACCGGTGCTTTCCTGCCGACCTCGATGCGGGTCCCGGCGACGTTCACCGAGTACGTGACCCCGGGCGTTACCATGTCCCGGCTGGTCGACTACGGCGAAAGCCAGTCGCTCGGCCTGAGCGACCGGGTCCTCCCGGCGGGCACGTCCGCCGGCGTGACGGTGGGCGCCGGGCCGCTGGTCCCGAGCCGCCGGCGCTACGACGACGACTCCCGGCGCCAGCTGAACCAGCTGCAGATCACCGAGAACATGACGCTGGGCGACGCGGCGGGCAACAAGGGCGCCGACACCTCGAGTACGACGTCGACGACGCTCAGCAGCGGCGGTCAGGTGCTGAAGACGTCGAGCACGGCGAGCCTGTCGGTGGAGGTTCCGCAGATCCGGCAGACGTACCAGCTGGAGCAGACGGCCACCCGGAAGGTGGGCTGGTCCCAGCTGTCCACCAAGGTTCGCAGCGAGTGGACGTTCCCGTCGGCTGGCCCGGCGTACGAATTGCTCCCCCTGATGGACCTGGCCGTGGCCGCGACCGGGCTGGACCAGCGCAACCGGGCCGGGAGCACGCCGGTGCGGCTGACCGTCAAGCCGTCCACCCGGCAGATCACGGCGACGAACACTGTGGACAAACTCGAGTGGTCGGCCGACGACGGCGCTACCTGGACCGAGCTGCCGCTCACCGCGTCCGGCGAGAGCGCCGAGGCGTCGCTGACCGTGCCGGCCACGGCGGCCTTCGTGTCGCTGCGGATGACCGCGAGCAACGACCAGGGCGGTGCACTGCGCCGAACCGTCCTGCGGGCGCTGGCGGGGCCGGCCACCCCGGGCGACGAGGCCGTCGGCGGCACCACGATCTCGAACGTGAAGGTCAACGGTGGCAAGGCGGTCGTGGTCGGGACGTCGGGCTCGGCCGAGTTCACCGCGACGTTCACCGCGACCGACCCGTCCGGCATCGCCGGCGCGGGGCTGTATCTGTGGCACGGCAGCTACAACACGCCGGACGGGCTTCAGCTGGGCCGCACCGAGTGCGTCGCGGTGAACGCGACCACCTCGAACTGCACCGCCTACCTGTACGTCTGGGATGTGCGGTATTCGCTGGCGAGCAACGCGCTGGCCGGGGCGTGGCGGGCGGAGGCGTGGGCGTCGGCGAAGGACGGCACCGGCTTCATCGACCGGCACAGCGCGGGCAGCGTGGCGATCAAGCGGGCCACAGCACTGACCGCGAACGCCACCCCCGAGCCGGTGAAGAAGGGCAAGACGATCACCGTGACCGGCGCGCTGACCCGGGCAGACTGGGGCAGCTGGAGCTACAAGCCATACGCGTCACAGACGGTGGCGCTGCAGTGGACCAAGATCCACACCTCGGCGTACGCCACGGTGAAGACGGTCAAGACGGACGCCAACGGCAAGCTGAAGGCCACCGTGACGGCGGGGTCTGACGGCTCCTACCGGTTCAGCTTCGCCGGGGACGCGACGTCCAACTTGTCCACCAGCACGGCGGACTACGTCGACGTGCAGTGACCGTCGCGGCACGCGGCATCGGGGCTACGCACAGCTACACAGCTGTGCGTAGGACCGGGCACGATGATCAAGCGGGCGGACACGGCGCTGGCGCGCTCGTGGTTACGAAACGCCATGAGTGCACAGAATAGAGGGGCTACGCGCCCGGGTATCGTCCATTTGGGACAGACGTGGCTGATCGTGTGATGTGGAGCTGATGTGGAAGCTGGGACTACGGAGAGTGCCGAGCCGCACGAGTCCGGTCCGTCCGGCGGGCGGCGAGCGCCGGTGGGCGGCGCCGAACCGTCCTCGGCCTTCGCGGGCGAACGAGCCGCGTCGTTGCGAGCGATGTTCCCGGTCAACGCCCGGATGGCGAGACCCGCACCGGCACCCGACGCAGCCGCACCGCCACATGACGCTGGAGCGTCGGACGGCGCCGCCGCGCCATCGCACGGCACCGCCACGTCGTCAGACCGCGCTGTTGCGTCGTCAGACCGCGCGGCCGGGTCGTCTCATCGCACTGCCGGTTCCTCGGACCGCAACGCCGCGTCCTCGAATCGCACTGCCGGTTCCTCGGACCGCAACGCCGCGTCCTCGAATCGCACTGCTGGGTCGCCGCAACGCATTGCCGGGTTCTCGGACCGTACTGCCGGGCTGCGGCATGGCACTGCCGCGCCGTCGAATGGCACGACAGCGCCGCCCGACCGCGTCGGGGCGTCGCTGGACGGCACCGCTGCGTCGGGGACCAGTCGGCGGGGGCTCACGATGGCGATCATCGGCGGGCTCGCGTTGTGTGCCGCGGCCGGCATCGTCGCCGTTCAGTCGTTGAGCCACCGCGGCGACGCACCACGCCAAGCGGAAGCCGGGCTGCCCATCGCCGTGCCGACCGGCACAACTACCGTGGGCGCGGAGGAGGCCAGCGCACCGACGGTCTCCGCGAGCCCCGCGGCGCCGACCACTAGAGCCACCGCAGCCGGCGCGGCCGCACCACCCACTCCGGCGCGCAGCACGGCCTCGCAGGTCGCCGCGGTGCCGGCTGCCAAATCGTCCACGCAGAGCGGCCCGATCACCGGCTACACCGCCTGCGCCACGGCGAGCACCGCGCAGTTCGCCGCGACGTTCACGGTGAGCTACTCCTGGCATCACGTCTTCATCAACTCCGATGCCGACGCCGCGACCGGCTACCGCGTCCCCAAGGTCCGCAACGGTTTCGGCGCCGACTTCATGATGGAGAACGGGACGCTGTACCGGTCGACCGGCTCCGCTTGGGGGTGGACCGCGCTCGGCGGCAGCAGCCCACTGCTGTCGAGCGCCGGCGGCACGTACCGCTGGCGGGTGCCGTTGAACGCGCTCGGCACGCCGGACGAGCCGCTCGTGGTGGTCTTCAACGGCTCGGGCACCAGCACCGAGGCCAACTCCCCCGTGCTCACCACCGGCGGGTGCTGACCGGCACCCGAGAGCGCCGCGCCGTCAGCCGAACCCCGCGTCAGCCGAACACCGCGTCCGGCGCCAACGCGCGGCCCAGCGACGC